>Ga0210040_10000396_pt1 | contig 73825 bp, 79 predicted proteins | sample CryGeyCG12114_NA_FD_185462 | JGI IMG/M metagenome (GOLD analysis project Ga0210040, IMG submission 185462) | Groundwater microbial communities from aquifer - Crystal Geyser CG19_WC_8/21/14_NA (SPAdes) (version 2) | ecosystem: Environmental > Aquatic > Deep subsurface > Groundwater | place: USA...
CCCCCCGCCACTGGATCCCCCTCCCCAACCCCCCACATCCCCGGCCTCTCACACCCAAACACCACCACATCCGCCCGCGCTCCGACACAGATCACGCCCAAATCGTCACGGCCCAACGCCTCCCCGCCCTTCTGCGTCGCGAGCAGAAACGCGTCCTGCACGCTCATCGGGCTGTTCGCGGGCACCTCGCCGTTCACCGCCGCGGTCTGGCTGAACCACTTGCTGCGCTGCAGCTGCAGCCACAGACGCGCCTGGTACGGCATGTACGTCGAAAAGGTGAAGTGCGTGTCGACGCCGAGCGACGCGCAGTCCTGCGCCATGTCTGCGCCGTGCGACGTGTGGCCGTAGTGCGTCTCTGACTCTGGCGTGGTCGAGATCGTGACGTGGCGGTTGCGGCGGAGGAGGGCGGCGTCAGACTGCGAGAGGAAAGAGCCGTGGCTGAGGATTATGGGCAGCTTCTTGTGGGTGAGGGTTGGCTGGGTGATGAGCGAGGTGGGGAGGTTGTGGAGGGTTGTGGGGTTTTGCTCGAAGCCGTAGGGCCCGCCGACGTGGTGGGCTGTCAAGCAGGAGAGGGGAGTGTTGGAGGGATCCTTGTTGTGGGTGAGTGCTACGTCGAGGAGTTCTGTTGTGCGCTCTGGTGGGGCGGAGAGGAAGCCGTCGTATGCTAGGCCGAGTTCGACTGGGTTGGTTTCGTCGGCGAAACGCGGATCGGCGAGGAGGTTCTTGAGCTTGGCGAGTGACTTCTCGTAGGAGTAGCCCATTGCGTCCGATGGCTGCACGACATGGGCGTGGATGACGCGGAGACCAGAGTCGAAGTCCGCGTTAACAACAGCGTCCACGTGTTCGTCCGAGAAGGTGCCGTGGGCGTGGTCGAGCACAGTCGTTGTTCCGCAGTCGGCCAGCTCAAGTGCTGACGCCAGCTGGCCCAGGTACATATCATCTGGAGTGAAGTGCTGGGAGGCAGCCGGGGGGGCATAGAGCCTGAAATATTCATGCAGAGTCGTGTCAGCTGCTATCGAGCGGAATGCAGTCTGCCACATATGGTGGTGAGTGTCGATGAAACCTGGTGAGATGATCTTGTTGGAGGCATCGATTATCTCGGTGGTGGAAGGAAAGTCGGAGAGGTCACCCTCCGCGAGTTTCGTGATGCGGTCACCTTCGACCAATACTGAGGCATTGCGAAGGACCTTCAGCGACTTCGTTGGAGCTTCGTACGTGATGATCGTCGCATTTTTGAATAGTGTCGGCGTAGGCTTGGCCATGTTGAATGACGGTTGAGTGAAGATGAAATTCTATGCTAGGATGGCGGCTGTTCTTGGCCTAGAAGCGTCGTTGCGTCCTGGTCAGAGCTGGGGGACATGACGAGTGTGCTTTGAGAGGCGCTACACGATATTCAACGTTTTATGATTCTACTTACTGCCAAGGTACGTTGAAGCTGGTGGGACGACCGGACTCGGGCGTAGAGGTACGTACTCGTGCTTTCGCCAAGGAGGATCTCAGCGCCCGTTGTTCGTTGGATCTGAGCGTTCACTAATTTGGTCACGTCCTTCGTGAGGACCCTGCTTGGCCACCTGACAGATACTCAGATGAAAACAGCACGAAGGAGTAGACTCGTCGCAAATCGTACTCGTGGACAGTGAGCGTGTACGAGGTAGAGGGCACAACGCTTTTGGACGGTAAGAGCCGCCGTAGGTACGGCACGGACCTATCTTAAGTCCTTCTTGATGTCCTGCCGGGCCCCAGGATACGCCTTCTCAACTACCGAATTGTGACAATTGGGTGCAATCAGCATGACGTTTCTAGACTAGGGTACCTCGACTACTTGTTACACCGCCAAAACCTGTACAGCTCCTATGCTGTCCCCCAATTGACGTAACTCCTCGGCATGACACGCCACACCCTGACCTCGCCACTCTTCAAGTCCAGCACACGGTAGCTCTCATCCCTGACTTTAGCTCTCTTGCCCTTCTCCTGGTTGCCCTGTTCCCATACACGGATCTTCTTCTTCGTACCATCCCAATCTATGACCACAGCCACATGCTGAGGCACATCCTGGCTGTACTTTTGATGTAGACCGCCTTTGTGACCTGCGAACTTGGCATTTCTGAAGGTCATGATATCTCCAGCCCTTATTTCATCGAATTGTTGGGTTGAGGCGTTAGCTAAGTTTGCGTAGACTAGGGCGCCATAAGCGCGCGATCCGATAGGAAGTAGAGCTGGCGCCATCGGCCTGATGAGAGAGAGAACAAATTCTTGTGCAGTGCCTTCGCCGATTGTGCTGCCAAGTGCCTTTTCTGCGCCCTTTGCAATCTGCACACCGAACGTCTCCCAAGCATTCTCCAACTGATCTTTCCGTGGAGGATTTGGCGGCCGTTCGTGATTTTGCTCGAAGGCGACATGGCTCGGCTCAGATGCATCGAATGTGGCATTGATCGTGGTCTGGGAGTAGTCTTGGTATAAAACATAGACGTCACGAGAGACAGATGCTCGACCTCCACGCTTTTGCGTCGTGGAAGATTCAATCTCCCATAGCACGTCATTTCGGTTTCGTAACGAAGGTGGCGGGTTGTGTTCCTGCGTCCACCACATTGAGCCCTGAGCAAGGTCTACATCGGCTGCGATGAAGCCGTGATCCATGCTTGGTCGTGACATGTCTGTTGACCTACGGCTGACAGTGTTGCTTCGGCCGAGCTCTGTGGACCTCTTCGGTGCTGACAATCCACCAGACATTGACGCCGGGTCAGGCTCATGGTAGGCAGGTGCAGCAGCAGGTGGCGGCGGGACGGCTCGTTCAGACGGTGGGGGCGGTGGAGCTGCTCGCTCAGGAGGCTGCTGTATCCGTGGAGGCTCGGTGTAATCATTATTAAACTCTTCTGTCTGTTTGCGCATTGAGGAAGTCATCATCGGCGGACCGGACAGAGGTCCTGCTGAGTATCGGTATGGATCATAATCATCTCGTTCGACTGGTGACTGCGGTTGAGGAACAGGAGGCGGCGCAGCGCGGGGGAAGTCAACAGATTCCCGAGGTCTAGGCGCTGCTTGTGGAAATGGAACCGGGGGCGGTGCGGCTCGAGGTGACTCTACTGACTCCCGAGGTCTCGGTGCTGTCTGCAAGGGCGGTAGTGGAACGTCCCGAGGGGCAGTGGTTGGTATGGGAGGAGGTACAGTTCGAGCCTGTGGACTGATAGGCTGCCTTGCGCCATCATCGCTCAGAGCGCCATCGTCATAGCTCGGAACTCGCTGATGTGATTTGAGAGCAGCCTTGTGCTTTGCGCCCGAGGCGATATCTGTATCGTAATCACCCTCGTACTCGGTCACCTCCTCTTCGCTTTCTTCTTGTGCCGAGGGGTGCAGGCTCGATTGTGTTGGAGTTCGCCTTGGAGGTAGACCAGGGGGCGGAGGCGGCGGAGCTCGGGACTGTGGAGAAATAGGGCTCATTGGCACAGGGGGTGCGGTTCTAGGGCCATCGTCGGATGAGTCTGTCCGCACGGGAGGTGGGGGTGGCACAGCGCGTGGAGGTGCAGCTGGTGGAAGACTCGGTGGCTTCGGTGCAGACGAAGGTGAGGCTACTTCAGTGTCATCTTCATCGGATTCGTATCTGCCCTGAAAGTGGGGGGGCTGAGTATCGTGCCGCGTTGGAGGTGGTGGTGGTGGCACGGATCGAGCGCCAGGAGACTGTAGGGGCTCCGGTCGATCTTCTGGCAGTGGCGGTGGTGCTCGGTCCTGGGGGGAGAGTGGCTGAGATATGTCGGTGGATCTTCGTGATGGTTTCTGCGAGATGTAGTCGCCCGGGCCCGACTCGACGTCTTCTGTGGCCACGGGGGTCGGCTCGGCAGTGTCTTCTTCCAGCCCTTCAGATTCTTGCATTGGCACTGACGGTTGCATGGGCTTGTTAGACATGCCAGGCATGGCCATGAGGGGAACAGGAGGAGCTCGCTGTGTCTCTGCTTGCTCGTGCTGGAGGGGTTCCTCGTGCTTCTCTTCTCTCGTAGATTTCGACCTCTTGGGCGGCGCAGCAGGGGCACCAGCGCCAAACATGCCCATCATGCCCATACCACCGCTCATCTTAGCCATCCTCTCTCTCAGCTCTCGCTTCCGACGAACCTCAGGATCCTCTTCTTCCTCAGTCTCTTCTTCGTCCTCCTCTTCCTCGGCAGCTGGCTCGGGCTTAGTGGGTGCGATAGGAGGTGACTTGATCGACCTTGGCCTTGGCCTTTCTTCTTCAGTAGAGACATCGTGGGGGTCTTCGGTGTCGGCAGCGCCTGAGTCGTCGGCGTCGTTTGTGTCGCTCACGAGTTCCCGCGAAGGCAATTGAGGGGCGGGGGCCACTCGGTGCTCGTCGATCGACTTGCGAGCCTCAGGTTCGTCTTCATGCAGCTCAGGCCCTCTGCTGGATTTGTCCGTGGACACTCGCTCAAGGTGGGCGCCATCATCGGGTTCGGCCAGCGGGGCTTCGGAGGATTCGGTCCTTGGTGGTTTGGAGGGTCTCTTGGGCTTCTCCTTCTTCCGGGCCGAGTCGGCTTGTCTCTGAGCAGCCTCTTGCTGTTGTTGCTGGAGCAGAGCAATGCGATCTTTCAGGCTTGTAGGCTTTGGCTGATCCTCCTCGGGTGCGGTGGTCTCGGATGTCACTGGAGGACGAGATTCAGCTACTGGTTCTGCGTCCGCTCTTTCATGCTCCTGCTCTTCCTCCCGTCTATAGACTTTTGGTGGAGGAGGGTCGCGGGGAGGGGGCACGTAAGCATTTCTGCTCGGGGGAGGGGCAACGAATGGTTTCTTGATGAAGCCAGTGCCACCACTTCCCGAGGGCTTGAAGGGGGCAACGGGAGCGGCGGCTGGTTTGTTGAAAGCCGCTATACGGTCCTTGAAGGAGCTTGGCTTCTCAACCACGGGCGGTGGCTTCTTTGCAGGCGGTGGCTTACTCTCCCCCACGGTAGGTGGAGGAGATTGAGGTTGAGGTTCTGGTCTCGATGCTGGAGCGGGAGCGGGAGCGGGAGTGGGAGCTGGAGCTGGGGCGGGAGCTGGATCGGTGAGCTCTCTCGGAGGCTCTACTTCAGCTTCCTTGGATGGCTCGTGTGCAGACGGTGGGACAGCTGCAGGCACCACGGGTGGATCTGAGGGAGCTTCAGGTTCCTGCATGGGCTCTGGTACCGCTTCAGGTGGTGGTGCTTTCTTGGGGCCTCTTGCAGGTCTTGTCGGGATAGCTGGCTCATACTTCTCGACGAAGTTGCGAGGAAATATGCCCTCGACTGCCTGGCCCTGTGCATTGGTGTACTCGCCGGTGTACCAGTCCGCGTCATCCTCCTCGGTGACGGTGATTATCTGGCCATTGTCGAAATTGAGGTCGTCTGGCTCCTCCGACCGGTACTCGTAGACTGCCTTGACCTTGAACGGAACTGGCATTGGTACAACGGACTGCTATTGACTTCTTTCCAATTGTGTGCTCGGCGACAACGGCATTCGAGGTGGGCAGCTCGCAGCTCGCAAGTGCAGGTGCGTTGCGGCGTTAATTGCCTGGATGACGCACTTTTAGCGGCTGCTAAGCTGAGTCGTTTAACAAAGGATCGACTGCCCAGGTGTTTACCTAGGTAATGATGGGCTACTTCACGGATCCCCAACACCAGCCAGAAATGTAGATGGATGAACCACAACCGAAGGTAGCAAGGTAATTCTGTGTCACTGTGATCGAGGCTTGGCTACTGGTATCTGATGCTGAGTTCTATGGTTCGGTGTAAAGTTGGCAACCACTTTCAATAACCCCACGTTGCAAGCTCACTGCACATCAACCACTCCTCATCGCGTGCCGATCACTTCCTCCATCGCGTGTGTATACCACTCTACCACCACTGCGAAAGACTGCCTCATCGCGGTGTAGAAATGTCTGGTACTCAACGTAAAGGAGCAAAGGCTGTTCCAGCTTCTAAAGATGCCAAAGCAGCAAAGGACTCGTTAGCGAATGATGACAGTGAAGCTCGAGAAGCTCGAATCCGAGAAGTCGCTATGCGACATGCTCTGAGCATCCAAGAAAGGAAGAACTTGCAGGGCAAAGTGCTTGACATGATCTTGACCGCCTACGACTTGCCCTCTTCTGCTACCGCTGACCCAGCTCACCCTGACAGCACAGATGCTACAACCTTTCGCGACTGCCTACGCATATGGCGCCCTTCAGATCTTGATGAGCTGGTCCAAGAGCGTAACCTCGATGATCGATGCGGCTACGCCTTGTGCAGACGAGCCAACCAGAAGCAGAAGCCTACCAAGATCTGGGACAAGAAGCACGGCACATTTGTCGACAGGCCCTGGGACACGAGGTGGTGCTCGAACGAATGCAAGGAGAGAAACGACTTCGTACGCCGCCAACTAGGATCCGAGCCAGCCTGGCTGCGGCAGGAGCAGAACCAAGGCATTACACTCCTGACGGACTCGCAGCTGGACAGCAACATCCCAGACCCGCTATTGATCCACGAGCAACAGAAAAGCGCCGACAACCAGGCAGCACTCGCTCTTGAGCGCGGCCAAACCAATGCACAAACGCTCCAAGACATTCCCATTCGCGAAAAGACAACAACCGCCGAGCCAAAACCTCCATCTTTCACACCCCAGCTCACCGTTGCTGACGTCCTCGAGGGTATGCCCATGAGGCAGACTGGAAACAATCTAAGAGGTGGCTGAGGTATATCTACCGTGTCACACTGGCGACGCACTTCTATCAAGAAAGCGGTGACGCGTGCACTTTCAAGCGAAAAACTGAGACGACGCAATAATAATTGATGCAAGCTCCATCCCAATGTCAGCATGCCATTGTTGGCATTCATGCTGTACGCTTCGGCCTAACACTAACGTAGCTTGTGTCCAAAGCAAGCCAGTGTACGTTGAGCTTATTGTGCTTCCAGAGGTCACGAGCATGGCCTGTGTGACTGGAACTTCAAGTTCTTGCCTGGCAGAAACGGCACATTTCCAGGATTTATTCAGTCCTGATCAGGCAGATTGCATCGACACATTTTCAAGCAATGCAACGCAACGCAATGGGATGGCTCTGGAAACGAATTGCGGACCACTCGCCCACGTTTCAGGTGAACAGCAAATTAGCCCCATCCCAGTGGCCAGAAATCCGGTGTGGCCAGCTGTTTCAGCATGAGCCGCTCTTACCTGACATCCTTGTCTCTTCATCATTGCCAGATACAGATCGCTGACGATAATGCAAGTTGGTCGATGCGGTAAGAGCAGAGCACGATTCTACACGTATTTCATTACCGTCCTTACACTCCCTCGTTTGCTTCCGCAGCCTTCAAGTCACTTACTTGGCCATCGCGCGTCGATCTCACTTCAATTAGTCTGACTCCAACTCACCTTCAACGATAGCCAGCAAAAAGGTCAACACATTCCGTTATGTGCAAGCTCGTCAAGTTCAGTTACAATTGCAACCTGTGTGGCACCTGCAGCGTTGCTCTCGACAAGGACGACTGTCAATCTGATTCATGTCCATTCGCTTCCAAGACTGTCAAGGATTTGTCCACTCAAGGTGCTGAGGTAATCGCGGGCAAGCATGCGGCCTTCTCAACCTGTGGCATGCACGAGTCGCTCACAGAGGCTTGAGACGCCATCGAACGATGTACAACCAAAGACCTCAAGTACTGTGACAAGCACAAGAGACCAGATGGAGAAACACGCTATTGTAGGCCATATGGATGCTGGAACGCTTGAGAGGGCGAACACCACCAGCCTTTTGCAAGCTATGACGACGAGATGACAAGCGGGTCGGGGCAGGCATTTGTAGCGATCCTGCAAATACTTGATGGTGTTGACTATGTACGTTAACAGCTTCGTGACAACAGCCCAAACATAGTCTTTTCTGGGCAACTGTTGGCAAACCACAAAAGGGCAAAAATCTCTCAATGGCTTTCAGAGTTTGTGTTGCCGATTTTCACGACGCAAATGCAGATGCAAACAAGACAATCACAAGCATACTCCACCGAATGTTGCAGTCACAGATCATATACTTGGTTGCTACTCCTTCGCCCTTTCCTCCACTTCATCACCAGCAATGCAACGTCACTCACTTTGTTCAGAACTACAGGCGCCGTACGCTCGTACGTGCACTAAACTACATCACGGGGTGACCGAGCTGGAAGAGATGCAGTGCCCCACATCAGGGCACCATGTCCTTCCGCCAGTAACCCTATCAATATCACTTTCCACCGTCACTGTTGGAGCCTGCCGGTGACGTTGGTAATCGAGTGATAGTATGAAGTGCTTACGCACTGCCTTGAGTGAGTCTTCCAGAAGTGCAAGAGTGCAAGCCTGGTCACACCGGATTCGACACATTTTCGAGCCGCATCAAAAGGGTCATGCACTTTTACGTCCAGATGGGGTATAGCACGAGGCAATGTTTGGGGGCAACGTCAGATCTGGTGTGGTGATATGGCTGCAAGTGCAAGTTAGAGTCACCATCGCCGGTTTGGATTGGGATAGTGATATTGGATCGCCCAAAGAACAGAACCACATAAATACGCCCACCCCCGTGCGTCTTCTACCATTGCATTTTTTCCAAGGATCAAACCATAGTCCATTGTCAAAGATCAGAACATCTCGACTGAGACTCTCACATCAAAGTACGCACTGTTATCCTGGACTTCCAAGCACAGATGTCACAACAACTGGGACGATCATCGATCAAGACCTCAGTATCATAGATATCCTCAACAAGAAACCCTCGAGCATAATACCGATCAGCACTCATCGTCATGAGTTCTCAAGCTGACTCAAACTTGCTCCGACTCCTCCCATACGACCTACGATATATCATATATGAGGAGTTGAGATACCTCATAATCAATGACTCTGCCAACGGAGAGCGCACCGCCGATGTCTCGATGGCCCCACCCAAGAAACGAGGTCGTCGAGCAATGCGGTTGAGGAACATGTTTCCAAGACTTGTGGCAGACTTCAACGGCATCCTCATGTCCTGCAAGGACATGCACGAGGAGGTGGAGAAATACCTGAGTCAGAAAGTTTTGTACGTGAGTAAGCACTCTTCAGGTATCCAAGACATGCCACTAGTGTTCGGACAGGATAATTGTCTCCTTATCCGTCGCTTTGAGTTGCGGATGGAGTTTCAAATGAAGGTCAACCATCAGAGACAATGGCCAGCATTTCTGAAGCTCCTGCTCACCTACCTACCGAACCTTGAGTTCTTCAGTCTTTACTCCGAGTGGTGCGCGAGTCAGGTCCCCTATCCAGAGAACGAAAGTGGCGACCCACCAGGGACCATGTCGCGGTTTGATCAAGAGCGCCGAGCGAAGATGCGGTTCCTGTCATGGCTAATCCACTACTCACCCTCCCTCGACTTACTCATTCGACCAGCCAACACGGGCCCAACCTGGAGGTCTGGTGAGCACACATACAAGCACAACCTCATTGCCGAGAAGCACAGTCAGAAGCACGGTCGGGTCTGGAAGCGAGCCACGAAGTTCGTCGGTCCACTACCAGACGGTCAAGTCACCAGAGAGACTGCAGTCTTCACAGATGAGGTCTTTGATACAACACTGATTCGACGTCTCCGATGGGACCAATACGCGAACCTCGACGAAACAAGTTACTTCATCACCCCAGAACCTGACAAGCCAAAAGATAGCATCACCACGTCCGAGGTTGATCACGGTGATTCGGCATACTTCGAGCAGCTTGACGAGCGAGGGTACAGACCACGCGAGGTGTTCGATCGACTCGGCTGGACACACACTGGTCCCGTCCAAGTCGACAAGCTCATTGCCAAGGGCTTCCGCATGAAGGCTATCGCTGCTGAACGCGAAGAGCGACTTCAGCGGGAGGCTCAGAGTGTACCTGGGATGACTCGTGGTGGGGGAAGTAGTTGTGGTAGTCGCGGTGGTAATCGTGGCCGTGGTAGCCGAGGTGGTGGTCGTGGTAGTCGTGGCGGTCGAGGTCGAGGTTGGGGTCGGGGTCAGGGTCGGGGTCAGGGTCGGGGTGGAAGAGGCGGGCTTGTCACCAATGAAACAGCCTAAAAGCGCCAACTCGACACATAAACCCAGAAGGCAGCCGCATGTAACTCAAAGGATGTGACAGTGGGAGCGATGAAGCCCTCAACAACAACCGAACTTGAAATGAAAGTGGGCTTCTCTTCCTACTAGTAATCTCAATCACTTGTAAGCATAGACCTTGAACTTGATTGTTGATGCTTGCTGCGTAGTTGGGTGTTCTGTTATTGCTGAGTAGTCTGGCAAGTCTTGTCACTACATACATATGACGTGGCAGAGGTTGTAACGTGGGTCAAGATTCAAAATAGCTCTCCAGACATCCCTCCAGTCCCCTCTCAATCTCTTCCCACATCCTTCCTGCTGCACCAGTCGCCTGGCCCATTTCGTCTTGATCTTCGACCAACACTCCAAGCTCCTGACTCGTCCTCCAGCTCGCCCTGTCCATGTTGCCGGAGCCGAGCACTATGGCTTTGCGGTCAACAAGCGTAAGCTTGACATGTGATTTGTCAGCTTGAGAAGCGATGCCCAGGCCGGCCTCCGTAGCATCGGCTCCTGCTCGAGCGGATGCGGCAGGTAAAGGTCGACAGAAGTACGAGATCTCCAGCGAACCAAGCGGTTTGTTCTCGGCTTCATGGACGTCTGGTAGTGTGACAGAGGCCTTGAGCTCCGCGAGCTGCCTCTGTATTTTTCGCCCGCTGAAGCCTCGTCTGTACTCTTTGACTAGGCGGTTGACGGCTTGCTCGGTTAGCATGCCGGCTGTGACGAGCTGTTCGAGCATCATCATGCGGCGGTTCGTGATCAGGCGGACGTCGACTCCGTTAAGAAGGGCGAAGCATACAGCTGCGAAGGGTTGTTGGGACGTGAAGTTTGGCGTGAGGATGATGACTTCGGCCTTGGCGTTAGTGATGAGGTGGAGGAGGGTTATGTTCAGAGGAGTTAGGGGTAGAGCCGGCTCTGCTTGTCTTGGGAGCAGCCACAGGGCTTGCCCGAGAGATGAATTGTGGGGATGCGGCAGGAGAGTTGTCTGTAGAGATCGCCTGCGCGGTGCTGGGACCTGATCAGCGTCTATCGCATCGAGCAGCGATCCTGGATCTTCCTGCTTTCTGGGACGCCAGTCTGCCAGTCCAGGTGGCTTCCACACGTCCCTCCAGAAGTCGAAGACATGTCGTACAACCGGCCCTTCGAAGCCAATGGCACATTCGTACCAGTCTTCCCAGCTCACGTTGCAGCTTGGCAGAAATACTTTCTCTCGATCGATGATAAGATACTTGGAGTGCAGTACACTGAACGGCCGGAAGAACAAACTTTTGACGACTATGTCAAGGCCAGGAAATTCTGATGGCGGCGGTAGGCCTAGCTTTTTTGTCCACGTGTTCGATGGATAAATGTACCCATTTGGAGAAGAAGTATGGAACAGCTTCTGCAGTGCAGAACGCGAGGAGAAGCAGATGTAGACTTTGAGCTTCACAGTACCATTTGTAGCTAGAGCCTTCGAAGAGAGCTGCTTCAGTGTGAATATGGTCTCGTTCAGCGTTGTACTGGACGCCCAGAAGCATGTTGTAAGAATCACCTCATGTTCTGCGGTCAGTATAGCTGGTAGCAACACATTCCGATAGACTGATAAGCCTGTGCCGGACGTGAAAGCTAGGAAGGTCGAGTAGGATGTCAAGTCCGCAGACTTGTTGCGTCCAGGGTCACATCCTCCTTCTATGGACTCGGTCATATGCTGTCGCTGGCGAAGCAGCTCCTGTATTCTTCGCGGAGTGATCAAAGTCAGACAAGTATTACACTGCGATTGGTTTAAGGTGCTGGGTCTCAACTTCAGATGTGGCCACGTCGGCCGACCCTAACTTGGCATCTGAATCATGTCCGCGGCAGTGGCGCGTCCTTTAGCTACGTCTGAGGGTGTTTACCAAAGACGCAGTCTTCACACTCATTTCGACGTAGCCTTGGCAGTGTGCTGGGCGGAGACGCAGCTTTCTCTTGTAGATGCACCCGGACTCTCTTTCACAGCCCAACTAGTGTTCCACCGTACACGCTGAGTGCCAAGAAAAGACGAGAAAAGGCAGGAACCATGAGGTGATTAGTATGAACGAGGCTTCCGCTCGGGACACCGCCCTACGCAGCTTTGAGGCACATTTAGCGGCTTCAGCGATGTTCCACGCGGAGGATCGTCTCCAAAAACATGTCGTCACAAAAGAGAAGCTTACTAGCTCACTTAAGGCCGACTCATCCGAATGACGTTGATCGCTCTCGACCAGTCACCGCGATTACCCAGGAAGCCCGAAATAATGGAGGTTGGATAATGTTTCAGCCACTGTACTCAATTGCTTGCAAGGCATCGTCATGTAGTAGATTCTTGGTACCCGCATCTACCGGTAAGCATGTGCGCTGAGGCATTGGCCATACTTGTAGCAGTGGCATACTTTATCTGGAGAATCGCGGAGGACGTCGTACACACTAACCCAATATACGATAGCTGTGATCTATGAGCCAGTTGCAAAGTATACATTGTCCTAAGGTGTATCCACTATGACAGGTTGACACCATTCAGCTTACGTCTACTTCGAGCTGTTGGTTGGAATGATCGACACCTATTCGTGGTATACACTAATGCGTACGATGACTTCCGCGGTCTTCCAAGTACTGCCCACGCTAGACGTTGCCAGCGATCTCGGCTGCAAACATGGCGGCTGCTAAAAGTGTTTGCCTTCGCGATATATTCCTCTAGAGAGTCGCGTTTCTTGGTTCAGTACAGAAGGGACTCCCTTGTGAACACAGCCATGAGTTCTCCTCTGGCCTTCTCATGGAAGTCGAAATTGCTGCCAATTCTACTGTGCTGCTTTTCCGTCCGTGCCGTCATTGAGCTGGATGTTGATAACGAAGGTTTGTCGCCTCACGTCCTTGAGCTTGTCTCACAGTTTTGATCAATCCTGACATTCTGATATTTAGAATCCATCCGGAATGCAGCGGCAACAGCTGCCTACGGTTTACAGTCGTGGTACAATGGTAATCAGACAGGTGGCGTCCTAGGCAAATTTCCCTACCCGCCATTTTACTGGTGGATGAGTGGTGCATCATGGGGCGCCATGGTGGACTACCAACAGTACACGGGCGATACAAGCTACTTCAACGTCACATACACAGCCTTGGTATCACAGATCTCGGAGACTGACAACTACCTGCCTGTGTCAGAGAAATTCGACGAGGGAAACGACGATGTGGCATTCTGGGCCTTTAGCGCTATGTCGGCAGCGGAGTATGGTTGGCCAGAACCTCCAGCGCCGTATCCAACATGGGCGGGGGTTTGTGAGAACGTTTTCAATGACTTTGTCGCTCGCTGGAAATTCGCCGACGACACCTGTGGCGGAGGTCTCAAGTGGCAGATATTCTCGTCAAGCGCTGGATACAATTACAAGAATTCGATCTCCAACGGCGGTTTCTTTCAGCTTGCAGCTCGCCTCTATCGATTCACAGGCAACGAAACGTATTACGAATGGGCACGGGACGTTTGGAATTGGTCGACAGAACTGGGATTCATCGCCGATTCTGGCGATGGATACGTGGTGTATGACGGTGCAAGCGATACACTAAATTGCTCCGAATTTGACCATACTATGTGGTCTTACAATTTGGGGGTGTTCATGATGGGAACCGCGGTGCTCGCAAATATCAGCACCAACCCTGACAACCACAACTGGACACAACAGACCTTGGGATTCGTCGAGGGAGTTCACAATTTTATATCGCCGTTTCCAAATGCGACAGACATCATGTACGAGCAGGCCTGTGCGACATCGTGGAGTTGCAACGTGGATCAGTACAGCTTCAAGGCATATTTGTCTCGCTGGCTGGCACAGACAAGCATTCTGGTTCCTTCAACCGCGGAAAGAATACATCAAATTCTGAGAACTTCAGCAAATGCAGCAGTAAAATGTTGTGTTGATGGCACCAATGGCCAAGTCTGCGGCGCAAGATGGTACCTTCAGGATTGGGACGGCACGTCGGGTGTTGGGCAATCTCTCAGTGTGCTGGAGGTCATCTACAACTTGCTTGTGAGGTAGTCCGAATCCCATACCTTGCTGCTCAATTCAATTGTCCATCACTTCACGGTCAGAGATGCTGTCGTTGCCAAAGCTGTCACGCCCTTGGATATATAAAGAGTGGAGCTCTAGACGGTTTCTTGGTTGACAAAGACACTATGATATAGCTTTGCTGCGACACGGGTGTGGAATGTCGAGCGCTTCTGGAGTCAACAGGTTGAAGCCTCAAAGATTTCGACGCATGCCGAGAGGAAGACGGCATCCTTTCTTCACCACGAGGTGAGGCTCAGCAACAAAACTGCCACGATCACAATACAGTATTTATCAGACTCGGGTCTACGTGAGTGCTCATCCTTGAACAACTTCTAACAGCAATCGATACAGCCCTGGTGTTCTGGCAATATGGCGTATATGAAAGAACAAAAACAAGATCTAAGCAAGTTACTCGACTGTACAACCTCTTCGTCCTGCCCTAGACAGACGAGGCTCCAAATTACGGGTCCGCTTGACAAGCTTGCACGTGTGACACTCTTACAGATCCTTTGTGAGGTGCTGTCTCAAAAGTTTAGTCGACGTAGATGTGGTTCGAGGTCTAGCTTCGATCAGGAGGACGGAACATCATCAGCAATGGCTTCATTTGAGTTGGTTCATCCTTTGCGTTCGTTGAGCGACGATGTAGGTCGTCACAAGGGAATGTGTCAAGATTAAGCGTCAGATAGGTGTATGCTAGACTTCAAGCCCTGTACAATCTTCCCACTAACTTTGTGCCAAGAAAAAGTCAGAATCGCCGCGTCTGGGACAACGCGTTATACATTCACAACCGCATCCAACGACTTCATTCTCCATTTCCGCGTCTTTTGTTTTTTTTTCATGTATCGCAATAGTCACTCGTGCAAAGCACACAAAGCCCAGGAGGGATACGGTGATACAGTATGGTATCTAGTTTCACAGCTCGCCAGGTGACTACATGCTAGCAACACGTTGCGATGCCATCAATTCGGGCCTCGGAAAGGAATCAGGTTATGACTACCCCAACAGCACTACTAAAACCCATGCACGACACAAATGGAAAGCGATAGCGACCCCATCAGGACGATTCGGATGCTTGTTGCGAGCACGTCAGTAATGGTCTCGTGATATGCTGTGACATCAGGGCCGGCGGGACCTTTCCCCGTGACCAAGCGTAGATTATGTTCTTGACTAATACGAGTCTACCACAACTCTGGCACGGAGAGAAACGTTATTTACAACACTTCCAGCAAGCATCTCAATCTCTTTTAGCTCTCGAGAAACATTCACCGAAGGTCTGCATATTCATAACGCTAAAAAAGAGCAAGAAGACTACAATATGTCGGGTTCGCAAGGCATCACCTCTGGCAACATGTTCGCCGCGGGCGCTTCATCGTAAGCTGCCTTATCACAACCTACCATAGACAAGATCCGCTAACGTGTATAGTGCCACGAAGAACACCGATCTGACTGAAGGGATTCACGAAGACGTCAGTAGTGACCTTGCACGAGAGCATGGCGGCCGAGTCGGAGACCACGCAGGAATTCTTGGCAATCAAGGTGGCATGCTCGACAACCTTGGCGGTACTCCAGCCCGCGCTCTAGGAAGTGACGCAAAAACTCTACCAGGATCTAGCCTTATTGCAGGTTCATCGAATACGACGAACAGCACGGATTTTACTGATGGCGTGTATGAGAGTGCACAGAAGGGCATGCAGAGCGCGAAGAGTGTTTCGAATGATCTGAGTTCGGAAGCCCAGAAGACAGCGTCCAGTTTGAGTGCTCAGGCTCAGGATCTGTCGTCCAAAATCAGCGCTGAAGCCAGCAACGCGTCCTCTACCCTCAGCTCCGAGGCGCAGAACGTTTCCTCCAACCTCAGTTCCGGAGCCAACAACATGACTTCGGGAGCGTCTAACACGAGCGGTGGCCTACTGGAAAGGGTCAAGGAGACCGTGAGCGGTGTCTTTGGGGGTTCTAGCAGTCCTTCTACCGCCAATGCAATGGCCGCTGGTGCATCGGCCGGTACTAAGGACACAGACTTCACTGAGGGGATCCATGAGGACGCGGGTAGAGGTATTGAGAGTGTTCGAGGTGCTACAGCGAGGCGATGATTCATCGACATCCCTGGCAGCGTGGCTCGTCCTTGCGACAGTGTAACAGGGTTGTACCTGGTGGACTGTACTCGAAGCACTCGAAGATAGTTTGTATCAGATTCGATTTCACGCCACGGCTATACGTGGCAGCTACACTACGATCAAAGAGATGGCAAACTCTTCATAAGGGTATCGCGTCGAGAAAGAAGAGGCAGAGGTGCTCGAGCCCAATACAGTCCCGGTCTGTTTGCCGCAAAACTGAGCTAAGTCACTCGTTGACCTTTGCCACCGCCGACGCAGTCTGCTTCGTTATGGTTCACCCACGGCGGGGCCTCCGGTACTTCATCGTGAATGAACACTCTCGTGCTCTACATCAAGACCTCTTTCTCCCCAGCATCTCGACCCAAAGTTGAAAGCTGGCACAAACACTTCTGGTTATGATCGATGTTGTGGGCTTTCGTGCTCCTCTTGTGTAGCGTGATGTTGTGAGCTCGAAGCGATGCCGAGCTCGGGGCGAACATCGTCACAGACCGGATCCGTGGACGTTGCATAGACCTCACCCTTCCCAGATCACTCATCACTGGACAGCTCATTTTTGCACCCTAACCTTGTAGCCGTCTTTCCACTGATCCTTTATTACCTTCAACTGTGTTTCCTGAGTCTTCTCAAAGTAAGGATCGTCCTTATAGTCATCCTTGCCAACGTCTACGAACCCCTCCTGGACGATTGAGCGAGGCACTATCATCAGTGAATGACCTGGCGGATCTAATTAGTCTTTCATCGAACGCGATGCGACGCAACGGCGAGCGGGGTTCGTACCATTGATCGTTCTGTCACAGGCAATTCTCATCATGCAAGAAGCGCAATCTTCTTGTTCTCCAAATTCAATGCCTTCGCCGATTAGGAACTTCTCATACTCTGCTGAGCGAATTGCGCTCTTGATCCAGCATGGCGCAACATAGTTGATCCGGATCCCCTGCTCGTGGCTTGATCTCCGCGCTGTCCTCATAAGCCCACGCAGTCCATACTTGGTTACCGTATATTCCCAGTTACCCTGTGACAGATCAGTAAGTAAAGGAAGCGCAGTCCGCATAGAATCCATACAGGCGAGTCGATCCACGCCACCATGCTTCCTGTCATGATGAAACACCGATCCCGCTCGGCTGCGTCTGGCTGCTTTCTGAAGTAATGCACCGCGAGTTTCCAAGTGTAGAGAGTTCCAGTTGTGTTGACATTGATGATGTTCAAGTCTGGCTTGGTTGGTTCCCCATTGGGATCTGAGAGTCTCTCGCGTCAGGTTCTTGTGCATCGGAGGCCGTCGAAGTACTTTCGTCTGAGACTTGCCTACTTACCGTCAAGGTTCCACAAACTATCACCCGAACTGCGACTTATTCCAGCATTTGCGACGACGATGTCAACACTGTTGTTGGGACTTTTCGACTTCGCGGTTTCGAAGAGACGGACTTGGTCCTCCCAATTGCGAATGTCACACTTCACAAAAGCAACTGTTGACTCCTCGGCGTTGAGCTCCTTCTCGACCTCAGTGCCGCGATCGTTGAGGTCTCCAAAAGTCACGAAGGCTCCAGCCTGACGGAACTCACGGACCATCATCTCACCCATGCCATTGGCGCCGCCCGTGACGATCACACTTTTACCTTTCATTTGCGAGCGGTCAGGAACCATAGTATGGTCCACTGGACCTGTGTAGGAGTAACGAGGGAGTTCGGGCATGGTGTACTAGTTGTTCGTGCTTGGTATAGTCTGTGATGCTACTATGTTCAGAGATGTGATTAGTATCGAATGTCAAGCTGTGTATAGATTGTATTGTCACAATTCATTCAACATAGTAGTAGTAACGGTGTCCGTGGACCAGCCTTGAACCGTTCTGCATGTGGACAGAGCTAACGATCTAGCTAGCACCTTTGTCGAAGTAGTCATGCGTTCTGGTGCTGGCATCTGTAAGCGGCCATGATTGCCCCTGCAGTTGCCGGGGAGTCATCTGAGCGGAGCTGCAGGAAGATTTCCGGAAAACTTCCGCTCGGCACGACCATATCTAGCTTAGTGGCTCGGTACACGGCTTCTACCCCACACTAGACACGGCATTGCCATCGAGTGCATGCCGGTTCGGCGTTCAAGCCTCTTCCCCACAACTTACGACTTGTGCCAGCCAAATAACCTGGGGTCGAGCCGATGGTAGAGAATCACCCCACCGCTAGGAACAGAGGCGCAAGCAGATCTTGGGAAGCTCAGATGCAGTACCTTGAGTGGAGAAAGTGGTCCCCTAACTTAGTTGGGGCGCTTGTCTTGCAGTCGGCTTCTTCTCTGTCCTCGGCTCGGCGTTCAAGCTCCTCCTTCCATACAGCTCGTGGTCTGTGCCGGCTTGAAGTTTTGGAGTTTTGAGTTCATGCTTGTCTTTGCCGCGGCCTCGCCTCCACCTAGAGTGCCTGCAATGGCTGTCGAACACGGGGAGCCGGTCTGAGCATTGCCATGCCATCTTCGACTGGACCATGCCCTAGAAACGGGTTCCGTCAACGGGCGGCTGTCACGCCTGTTATCTAAGACCCTGGGTTGTAGATCGGATAAGCAGTAATCTCAAAGGATCTGTTCTGGCTTGATTAAGACTTATCAACAGAGTCTACCACTTGTTGGACTCTCGATGTTAATCATCACTTGACATTCTTTGAAAGGCATATTATACCTGTGAAACGCCAGAGATCAAACAAACATACCATGGCGATCTCTGTAGATATCTTACCCAAGTCGGCCGCGTTGGCAGATGGCGAAGTGCCCATGGGGCTGAAGACGGGTGGCATTCTCCCTTCGCCGCAAATCGGTGCCAATCTCAAGAACGGTATCGATGGCACTCATGTCAAGACGGTACCACTTGAAGATGCTAGCAAATATGCCATTCCTCTCAACACTCAATTCGCCTACACGAGAAGAAGGCTGAAGGTTTTCACCATCGGGGCGGGATTTTCGGGCTTGTTAATGGCGCACAAGTTCCAGCATCGATTCCCCGAAATGAAAGACATTGTCGATCACACCTTGTTCGAAGCTCGCAGCGACATTGGCGGTACGTGGCTTGTCAACCATTACCCTGGAGTGCAATGTGATGTACCTGCACATATATATGTACGTTGGTTTGCAAATTGCTTGATTGAGGGTTGAGATTGACGAGTCACAGGCGTTTCCCTTTGACCCAAATCCTGATTGGAGCCGGTTCTATTCTAGTGGTCCGGAGATCCAGGCCTACCTCAAGCGGACAGTCCAAAAATGGAACCTCGACCGTGATATTCAGTTGAACACCAAAGTCACCAGAGCCGGATGGATTGACGAGCAAGGTCAATGGAAGGTGACCGTCGAGAAGGATGGCATCTCTCGCGACGAATATTGTCATGTGCTCATCTCAGGTCAAGGAGTACTCGTGTAAGTCTCCACTGAGGCAGTAAGTAAGACGACTTCATACTAATGAGGCACAGACACCCATCATGGCCCCAGATCCAAGGCTTGAGCAACTTCAAAGGCCATGTCACTCATTCTGCTAACTGGGACCATGATTATGACTACTCAAACAAGCGAATCGCGGTGATAGGCAACGGGTCCTCGGGTATTCAGATTGTACCACAGATGGCCAAACTTGCAGGGACTGAAGTCAAGAACTTCATCCGATCACCAGCTTGGATCTACTATCGAGTCCCTCCATCGAAGCACCTGGGGCGAGATGTCGAAGACGCTAACCCTGCATACTCCGAAGAGGAAAAGCAGAAGTTCCGTGATCCAGCTGCGCACCAAGAGTACCGCAAGAACATCATTCATCGAACAAACAAAGGCTTCCGAATGTTCATCAAGGGCGACGCGAACAACGACCACATGGAGTTCGCTGCGAAGCAGATGGCAGAGAAACTCAACCATGATCCAGAGCTGTGTCGAATGCTGATTCCAAAATGGCAGGTTGGGTGCCGTCGTGTAACTCCTGGACCAGGATATCTCGAAGCTCTCACTCAGCCGAACTGCCATCTGACGGACAGTCCAATCACACACGTCTCCGAAGACGCGGTACATACGGCTGATGGGAACGTTTTCCAGTGCGACGTCCGTAAGTCCTTCCACCTCTCGCGTTTTGCCACATTTTTACTGACATGAATAGTCGTGTGTGCGACAGGATTTGATGTTTCACATCGACCTCGCTGCCCTCTGCTCGGCAAGAACGGCGTTGATCTTCGCGACAAATGGGCTGAAGACCCGGAGTCATATATTTCCGTGGCGACAGCAGACTTCCCCAACTACTTCATGCTGATGGGACCCAACTGCCTCGGTGGTCACGGCTCGCTGGTAGAATCGCTCAACTGGACTGGCGACTACTTCATCAAATGGATCAAGAAGATTTCCGAGGAAGATATCAAGTGTACCATGCCGAAACGATCAGCAATTGATGCTTTCATGAAGTACAGCGACGAGATCCACAAAACTCTTATATGGACTGGTGGTTGCAAGAGTTGGTACAAGCGCAATCGAGTCGATGGCAGAGTCACAGCCTTGTTCGGCGGTAGCGCACATCTTTTCAACCGGCTGCTGGACAGCATTCGTGGGGAGGACTTTGACATTGAGTACAACAGTCCTAACCAGTTTAAATTCATGGGCAACGGCTTCACCGAATACGAGATGCAGGAGGATTCGGATCTGGCATACTATGTAGAAGTTGCGGAGCAGTTAAAAGCATAAGCGGGTACATTTTTTTGGAAACCGTAGGGCGTTGGTAGATTTCTGGTCAAGCGAGAAGATATTTTTCTTGATTCCAATCGCGTAAGCAATGTCTTGTGTTTTTTTGTCCGCGATTGACTTCATTCCTCCAAAGTACGTGATGTTCCAGGATCGAAGGCAGCGGCTGCCAGTGAAGGGTTCGGCTGAAGAAGGATCTAGTTCTAAGCTTGAGGATCCCGTAAGGAAGCTCAGGTTGCTTCTCAGAATGGGTTGATACTGCCGAAACTAAGCCGGCGGCATCGAGTACCCGGCATCTTGGAGGACACGCGACACCTGTGCCGATTGCTCATGCGATACAAAAGGATATTTGTGCGTGCATGTACATAGACATTTGACTAGGCATTGTTGTTCTCTGCCTTCTGCCCTGACACAACATCCGTTAGTCTGCTGAGCACCTGTCACTATTACGATTAGTCAAGAATATGGGGGAAGCAATACCTACAACGATGATGGCTTGGAGGAAACACAAAGGTAGTAACGAGCCTGTGAGTAGCATGAAGTACCAGCCCCTTACCCCTTTGAGAACCAGATCTGAATAAAACACATGCTGACGGTCGACACGCTAAGTTGTGGGAGGAAGTTGAAGTACCCACTGTTCCAACAACTGGATTTCTCTGCAGGATGCTAGCTTCTGGAGGTATACCTATAAGCCCGACAATTGGTTGCTTAAGTCGACTGATTGTACCAAGTCTGTCACAGCGATCACAGTCTTCTCACGAACGACAAACAACGACCTTGGTTTCAAGCCAAATACACATTGGTATGATGACGAACCACTCTTCCTTTTTCATATCTTCGAACACCCCAAGAAGCTAACTACCGCTGACTTTGGTTATACGACAGGGTCATGAAGGAAGTGGCGAGATCGTCCAGATTGGGAACGACGTCAGTGATTCAAGGTTCCAAATAGTAAGCACTACAACTCATCTTATTCATGGTTGATTGATTTGGAGGCGACACAGTCGGGCCGCTTCGGATCCGACATTAGAAGCTTACTGTACCTGTTTTAGGGAGACAAGATAGCAATGCTGGCTGTTCCGGGCTGCGGTCAAACAGCATGTCCAGAATGTTCTCGCGATCTCCCACAACTATGTCAGTCTGGACATCATTCGGGCATAGGTCAAGATGGCTTCTACGCACCTTATGCAGTCATCGATGTCCGCGGTGCAGTGAAGATACCAGAGGGTCAGCAATCCCGCCCCCGTAAGTCTTTGCTGTTACTTATCTCTTGATAGGCGTTACTCCGGCTCAGGCTGCGGTGGCCACTGATGCTGTCACTACAGCTTATCATGCTATCACAAGACGCGCTGAAGTTCGTGAGACGGAACTGGTCTTTCTTTTTGGTCTAGGCGGATTGGGCTTCAATGCACTGCAAGTATTACTTGCAATCGGCGCTCGTGTCATCGTCTCGGATATCAGACAGGAACGGCTTGACGCAGCAGTCGCACTTGGAGTCGCAGCAAGTGATGTAGTGCCTGTGAACAAGCCGGTCCAAGAATTCGTCTCCGAGAATGGTCTGCAAAACAAGATAGACACCGTACTAGACTTCGTTGGACGACATCAAACATTCGAGGATGCTCAGCAAATTGGTGAGTGCTTCCCTCCATCAGTGCAGCTCCGACTACCATACTGACCGTCTCTCAAGTTCGTCTCGCTGGAAAGGTAGTCTGTATTGGAACACTCGACCTAGAAAACACCGTACACATGAAAATAGGCATCCGGAAGAGACTGAGCATCATTTTCTCTTACGGTGGTCAGGTCAGAGACCTGGAAGAAGTCTTGACATTGATCTCGCAAGGCAGAATTAATCCACACGTAGAGACGGACGGGATAAGATTATTCCCAAGTGTACTGGAAAATCTATGCGCAGGAAAAATTCAAGGTCGAGTGGCATTACTTCATCAATGAAGCGTGTTCAAATCCCGAATCTAATAAAGAAAGACTTTATCATCTCCTGGCTCTACCTACGGAACAATACGTACTTAGGTCATGTTATGAAGCTGCACCGTTGACACTGGCTGATTTTGGTAGTCCTATCCCAACCGCTGCAGTTGCCCCAGCATCTACGGGCAGAATGACACCAGTGATCCAGCGGGCATGATCACTTGCAAGGAAGACGACCGCACATGCAGCGTCCCAACCAGTGCCCTCTGTACCGAGAAGACTTCTTTGTTTTCTTGCTTCCCGTGCTTCTTCACTCATGCCGTCTACATACATCATTGGAGTATAGAGCATCTGTAAACACCGATGTTAGCGTCTTGTCAGTCGATAAAGGATACTACACTATTCAACATACCCCAGGGCAAACACAATTGACGCGAATACCGTCTTTGGAATGATGCGCTGCCATTGCGCGAGTCATGTTCACAATCGCGCCTTTGCTAGTTGGATACAAGAGATGTGGAGTTCCTCCCTTGAGGCCTGCCACACTCCCCATATTCACGATGCTGCCTCGAACTTCTCCTTCATTCTGTCTCATAAGAGGCACCGCGAGCTTACTCATCAACACCATGGATGAGACATTGATCTCTAGACCCCGTGCCCACTGTTCCATGTCGACATCTTCCACGGTCCCTGTAGCACCTGCGACGCCCACATTGTTGACCAGAATGTCGAGTCGACCAAATTTCGACACAGTCAAGTCGAAAATGGAGCGGCAACTTGCAAGGTCGGTAACGTTTGCTTGAACAGCAACAGCCTTTCCAGAACCATTCGATCGCTGTGCTTCAATCATGTCCACAGTTTGCGCCGCCCACTCCAGGTTAAGGTCGACGCATACAACATTGCAGCCATCCGACGCAAGCAGCAACGAAATTGCCCTTCCGTTGCCAATTCCGTCACCAGCACAACCCGCTCCTGTGACGATAGCAACTTTTCCAGCAAGAGAACGGCTTGGAGGGACGGCGCTAATGGTAGCCATGTTTGAGTTCGTTGCGAGAAGTGTTGTCTTCGTAGCAAGAGGCGGTAGTATATGCTTATACACAGCCTTACTTCGTTCTGAGGGATGTTGATGAATGTAATCACGATATCTGGTGCTTGAATTTAGCGGCATCTCTCCAGAGCCGGGTCTCGAAGGACGCCGAGACTAGCATAACAGCCGTGCAGGAGAACCTTCGGCTATCCGAGTCTTTTATTCCTCAGCCGGAGAGCGGAGGTCGCTGTGGGATCTGCCCACCAAACCCGATGGCAACTATCGCTGACTCGGGCATCAGGTCTGGTTTGGAAAGGTGTATCCACAAGAAAGACAGGAATGCGGGCCGTGACATGCAAAATAGTGGAAGAAAATGGCAAACGCCCCGTTGAATATTGGTTCGCTGAAGATCAGCCAAATAAAGCAATATAAGAGATTCCTGGCTGCATAGGCCACCCAAAGCTCACAGACTTGCTCTCTCCGGCATTCCTGCTATTTTCAACTTGAAATCTGTGTAATTCCTCGCGGCGACCTCGTCACATCGCTTCCGATACCCGGGCGCCGGACCGTTGTATCTTGCGATGGAACGAGTCTGCTTGTGGGCAAGATTTTTATTGACTCCAGTCATCCACGAATCTACCTCATTCGCCAGCAAGCCCTGTGCGCAGTCGTGTACATGCTCTGTCCATGCCTCGGCCCCCTGAGGCGTCGCCTCAACACGAGTTACGCGGTTTTCGAGGCAGAATTGCATCAGCCCCCCGATCCATGTGACAGCGTATTCAATACTCCGCGGGATGTTGCCGAACATTTGATGCGGGCCCATAGACATGAACATGTTGGGAAACTCATCCACCGTGAGCCCAAGGTAGGTTCTAATGCCTGAACTCCATTTGTCTGCCAATTTGAGCCCGCCCATCCCGCGGATGTCCACAGCGCTGAACGATCCCGTCACTGCGTCGAATCCAGTGGCATATATGAGCACATCTAGCTCAATATCTCGATCGCGCGTCTTGATACCATTGCTAGTGATACTCTCAATGGGGTCCTCTCTCAAGTCGTGCAGACGTACGTTGGGCCGGTTGAAAGCTTCAAAGTAGCCACTTTCCAGCGGAACACGGCGTGTTCCAAATCCATGACACTTCGGGATCAGTTTTTCAGCCGTGGCTTGATCATGTACACGCTCCCGTATCTTGCGTGCGAAGAACTCGCTGACAATGGCGTTGGCTTTTGGGTCGGTGGCCATTTCCTTGTAATTGCATACCCACTTTGCAAATCCAGGTTGGGCATACAGTTCTTCGAAACGAGCCTCACGCTCCTCTGGTGTTGCGTCCCAAATACTCCGTGGGTCGCTTTGGTGAATGAAGCACGAGTAAGATGCAGCACATTGCTTGAAGATCTCTGGATACCGTGTCCGAATCTCCTTCATCTCCTCTGGGGTGATTTTTGTGTTGCGGAGTGGGGCGGACCAGTTCGGTGTCCTCTGAAACACTGTCAAATGGCCAATGTTCTTCACGATCTCTTGGACCGTCTGGATCGATGTTGCGCCAGTTCCAATAATGCCAACGCGTTTATCGCTTAGATCAATCATCTCTGCCGGCCATTGTGCAGTGTGAAAGGCCTGGCCTTTGAAGTCATTGACACCAGGGATATTGGGGTATGTTGGCTTGTTGAGGATACCCATAGCGGTAAGCAAGAAACGCGATGAGTATTGTTGGCCATTCTCATCGGTCAATAGCCATGAATCTGTAGCATCCTGATAATGAGCAGATTCAACACGCGTGTTGAATTGCATGTATTTCCGAAGGTCAAATTTGTCGCATAAGAATTGACAGTACTTCAGTGTTTCTGTCTGGGGAGAGAAATGCTCGGTCCATTCCCACTCATCTAATACCTCCTGTGAGAAGGAAAAGATGTAAGAGTAACTTTCAGAATCAAAGCGAGCTCCTGGATAACGGTTCCTGTCGTAAGTTAGATATCGATGCCCGGTATAAGCCGCAAAACATCACTGGGGATGTCTTACCAGAACCATGTTCCTCCTTCTCCTGATCCAGCCTCAAGAACCTTGACCCTCAGTCCAAGGCCTTTCAAAAGATATACCGCATAGATACCGCTCAAGCCAGCACCAACGATGAGAACATCGTAATCTAGACCTTCGTTTGGCCCAGCAGAGGGGATAAATTCTCTGGCGTCACCCATGATGAAACGATTTCTGTTCAATGTACAAGGAGCAAGCCAAAAGTGTGTGCTGGATCAGAGGTCACCTCAAAAAAACTGTTATACAAACCGAAAGCCGCGCTCTATATGAGTCAAGTGCGAATTCTTAGCAGAGGTTGTCTCGAACTGCCGCCGAGGCCCCAGGGGATCGCAACAACTCTGAGTGCGTCGTTGGAGGTATGGTGGGGCCCCAGCTTTACGATCTCGCGCATTCCAGGGACAATGCTCCCACCTGGCAGCCTGTGATAGCAAGACTCCAACAGCGATACCGTTGCTAAGACGGTAATGTCACGTATGCCGGTACATCAGTCCCTGATCAGGAACAGCCGAAGTCGTTTAATCTCGGCTTCGGAATTCTTCCTAGTTCCAGCGAGACTTCCAGAGTGGGTCCTGCTTAGTCAAGGTCGGGATGGACTGTTTAAGCTCCACCAATTGGGGCCGGCGTACACATGGGGATGCCGAAGAGCAGATTCCGGTAGTCGTTTGCCGAAGACTGAGCAGGTTACGCGTGCCTGATGCAGTCGACCTTATTTTCCCGCCGGAAAAGACATTTCACGGATTAGGTATCGCTCCATGGGCCGGACCTGACTCTGCCTCAACACGCGCTCGCTACACTCGAAAAGTGCTGGTGCGTCCAACTCCAAAAACCGTCACAGCCCAGGTCAATGCTTCAATCGAAGGTTGAGTGAAGAGGAGATACTCCGAGAGGGCACTGCGGGATAATCAGGCAATTGTAGAAAGCTCAGAAACCGTGTTTATCAAACCTACGAGGGCCGGTGTTCACTACATTGAGTGTTGAGACTGCCGCCCAAGAGACACCCGTTCAAGGGTGAATTTGATGTTAGGTGTGAGTAGCTCCTTGCAGAGAAACACGTCGACGAGTCTGAACGTATGTATGTGTTCGCAAGCCTCTAGAGGCAGAACAACTGAGTAGAACCAAAACAACAGCATTCTTTACGGCGCTTCGTCTCGTGATGTCGTAAGCTATACACGCTCAGTGTTCAGCTCATTCCACAACGGCACTGTTCTTCAAGCAAGCCCTTTCTCCTTCCAATATTGCTCAAGGTCTCGCAGGAACGACCACTTCAGCCCGCTGCCCCACCCTTTCTCTTTCCAAGCATTGAGAGACTTCGGAAAATGATCTACACCATCACGCACGGTAGAATCATGTGCGATGATGACAAAAATATTCTCATCACAGTCGAGCTCTTGTAAGCAACCCATAGTTTTAGTCGCAAGTGGTATGTCCTCGCCAAATATGAGGTCAAAGAGTGGCTGATCTGGACTCCTGCCTCGCGATGCCTGTAGCTCTGTGAAAGCGGTCCCGGGGCACAAAGGCAGATCTATCTCAGGGTTACAAGGGTGTGGATGTATCGACTCCGGGACAAGAAGATAACTCGAAGGTCGGAAAATGCCTGCATAGTGGCAGATGTCGCCGCCCAATAGGACGAACGTGCTGGGCTCGCTCGTGGTTCTGACAAGGCCACAAAGATGGCCAACTGCATGTCCAGGACTGTCAAGAAGATAGAAACTACCATCTCCAAAGTAGTCGAAAGCTGGGAAGCGACCGATGCGGAGAATATTGGGCCCCTCGAAAGAGATCTCGCGAAGATTGCGCCCCCTGTGCGACAGTCAGTGATCACATCCAGGTCGTCATACGAACACCCTGGGTAGACCTTACGCGTAATCACTTTCTAGGAGTGGCGATGCTGGGTTCGCTGGCGCTCCGGGTAGCATTGCTTTTTTGAACCCAGGGCCAACAATTAGATCTGTGCTGGCAGGAAAGCTGGCAGGATTCCCCACATGGTCCCAATGCCAATGACTTTAGCACATCTTGTCAATCTCATGGCTTGTTGCTTGACTTGGCAGCTGCACTCGTACCCTCGAGGAAGGACTCACCTCCAGATGACCGCCTCAATCTCGGTACCTTTGATCCCGTTTTCTTCAAGTATATCGCTAACGTCCTTCGTGACATCGATGTTGTAGCCGGTTGTTGGTATGTAATCTCTGATTTTTGGCGCGTAATTCTGGTAGTCCTTGCGAATGCCAAGATCCCATACAAGTCGGCGGCCGGATGGATGCTCGATAAGGAATGAAAGAGACGGGCTATCCTTGAAACGCTCCAGGCCTGGCACCGGGGGACTCATGAATCGACTGAGGATGGCGGGACCAAAGTTCACCGGGTTGATCATTTTCACTGTTGCGATTACCCCTTTAGGGATGTCAATCTCTGGTTTCGATGCGCCCATTGCGATGCGTTCTAGTGGACGTGACTGCTTGCAGCTGAATAGTCTCTGTTTTTCGAGGCTTTGAGATTGTTCAGCATGGTATCGAAAGTATCGAGTGGGTACTGTTTACCTACCCCGGTGCATGTCAACGGTCTCGAACCAAGGAAGCCAAGCCGGCAAAGCCACGGACGACACACGCTACTCTAGTCTCGCCAATCCACGTGGCATATTTTGGCTTTTCCTCCTATCCGGTCCTCGGCAGCTGCACAATGCCAGAGCCGACAAGCCAGTGACAGACATACAGCGGACCACAAAAAGTTGCTACGAATTAGCTGGGCGCTCGGAGGGGGAATCCAATAGTTAGTGGCATTTCTTGAGCCCCTAGTTGTAGGATCTAGGTGTACACTGACGCCTGGATTCTTCGCGGTCCAGTTGTCTCTAACACTGGCTTGGTGATTGATAACTTCCCCAGAAATTTCCCCCACACGTTTTCCGATCCTACATACCTTAGCAGCAAAGACTGCTCCGCTCTTTGCAAAGCTTGGTATGCTGCCTCGCAAACTTGACTCGACAGATCCTGCCTAGGTGTGCCAAACATGGACAATGCCGACCCGGTTGAGACGTACCGAGAGTACTAGTCTCTGCCACTTCGAGGTTATTATATATGCTTTGTCCACTTCCTGGGGTCTGGAACAGCTTCCTACGACAAGCTACTCCTACTAGCACTCACTATGGCTGCAATTGACTCACACGTCGACTTCCGAAGATCGTCAAAAACACCCGTGGAAGAGCTACACGAGCTCAAGAACGTCACGACCGTTGATACCGTGCACCAAGATGAAGCCTTCAAAGTGCTTGCTAGGTATGAAGGGGACCAGACATGGACAGAACAAGAGGAAGCAAGGTTGAGACGAAAGCTCGACTGGAGGTTGCTACCTGTCCTGTGTTTGACATATGGTCTCCAGTACTACGACAAAGCAATGCTGTCGCAAGCAGTAAGCCGTTTATCGGAGAAAGTCTTTCGTGGTACACTGACACCCACCAGGCTCTTTTCGGGCTCCGAACGGATCTCGATCTGACTATCGGCAACCGTTATTCAATGACGGCCGCGATCTTTTACTTGGGGTTCATCGCTGGGGCTTATCCGGCGATGGTCCTTGCTCAAAGGTATCCAATCGAACGTGTGGCGTCGATTATCGTCGTATTGTGGGGTGTTTGTCTCACCTTGACGAGCGCATGCCATAACTACCAGTCTATTTACGTCCAGAGGTTCTTCCTGGGCTTTCTTGAGGCAGGCATAAGTCCCATGTTCATGCTCATCGTGGTAGGTCCAGCCTTTGCTGCAGTCTTCACCTTGATCAGGTGCTAACATGGTTCAGGGCGGGTTTTACAAGAAGAATGAACAAGCCTTCCGCATGGGGTAAGGATCAGAGTCCCTACGAAACGGCGCTTGCTGACGCGCTACAGAGTCTGGTATTGCTGCACTGGTTACGCCTCAATCTTCTCACCACTGATCAATTTTGGTCTTGGACACATCAATGGCAGTCTTGCACCTTGGCAGATCATGTATCTCTTCGCAGGGCTCATAACTATTGTCTGGGGTGTCGCTATATGGTTCGTGCTCCCTCCTGACCCTATCCGCGCCAAGAACTTCGATGAGCGAGAACGATACATACTAGTGGCACGACTTCGATCAAACAATACGGGAGTTCGTAACACGCACTTCAAGATTGGTCAAGTTGGAGAGCTCTCTATCGACATTAAGTTTTGGCTGCTCTTTGCCATCGCATTTCTAAGCATGATTGCCAATGGGCCTATCTCGACATTCATACCGATCATCATCAGCTCCTTCGGATTTACCACACTCAACTCTCTGCTTCTTGTCATCCCTGCCGGAGTCTACGCTGGCACACTCCAACTCATCGCCCCATACATTGCCTACAAGTACAAAAACACACGTACATGGTTGGTATTCGTTTGTCAATTAGGAACAACCTTAGCTGCGCTTTTGCTATGGGTGCTACCACGATCGCAGAAAGGAGCATTGCTGTTTGCTTGCTACATCCTGCCATCTGTTGGAGGAGGCTATGCAGTTCTCATGGGACTTCAGGTTGCAAACATTGCCGGCTATACGAAGAGGTCGATCGCTTCATCAGGCCTCTACGTAGGTTACTGTCTCGGTAAGTAACTGCCTTTGACCGGTCACAAGCATTTCGTTAATGAGATAACAGGCAATTTCGCAGGGCCACTATTATTCAGGACGCAGGATGCTCCTGACTACGCGCCAGGTTTCATCGCAACCCTGGCGACTGCCCTGGCGGCAGGGGTACTCGCGGTGGTGTACCGATATGTCTGCATCTGGGACAATAGGCGCCGAGACAATGCAGGCATCGCAGAGTCGTACGATCACGCTTACGAAGATGATATGACTGATCTCAAGGTAAGGATCAATTGTGGTCTAACCTCAATGATTCAGACAAGCTGACACCGTGACCTAGAACCCACAATTCAGATACATCTTGTAGAATAGGCACTGCTACGATCGCATTCTCACGACTCGAAATCGGCAAAGTGCGTCGCTCATGGTCGTACCCGGGACCACAGCGGTGTGGCAGGCATGTGGCAATACGGGTTCAAACAGCCCTGGACGTAGAGAACGTGAGCATTAGCAGAATACAGAACAGTAGCAAGCAGTGATTCCGCATGGCGTTCTTTGGGACGAACAGTTTTTTGAGGCCAACCCTGTAAACTTTTCGATGGTGCTGTTGTAGACGTCCCAGTGCACTGTGCCTCCTTGATCATGAATTACTGCCACGATACTGCTCACCATTAGACGTCCATCGCACACGAGGTTCAGACCATGTACATGTATTGATTCGACCAGGTCACGCAAATCACCAACTAAGCATAACCCTCTACAGTATTGTGTCAACTTGGGGGGCAAAGTGTCCGGCAAGGTGATAGTATTGTCTAACGAAGCACAGGCTCGGACTACTGCTTGTTAACGGGCCTCGGCCCCGCGATCTTTAGATCTCGACCCTGGGAAATTTGTGCCAGCCCCCGCGCGCCTCAATCCGACGCTACGTAATTACCTGGTACAGTACATAAAGTTAAGAAATCGCAAGCAGAACTGGGGCGCATGGGGGTTTGGCTCCAATCTCCAAGTTCCGAGTCCATGTTGCAATTGCGGCAGTAGCTCGGTGTTCTCTGCTTTCGAAGAACTATACAGACCTCATCACATCCTCCTACCATTGCTTGTTGGTCAGGCTTAAATCGCGTGTTTGTCTTGCAATTGACACTCATGACTGAGTCACAATGGAGTTTGTATCAGATGCAGCCACCAAAAAGAAAGCGTGCCGAAGCTGCATGCGTCGCTTGTCACGCGAAAAAGGTATGATGAAGAATCCCATGGCGTCTGTGGTCGTCGCCGACTGAGCCTGGCTGCAGGTTAAGTGCGATCTCCAGAGCAGACGGAGTCAAGGTTACGAAGGTTGTACCTCTTGCGCATCATCCAGCAATGAATGCAGGTTTGTTCCCTCCCTCCACCAGGCAGGACAGGCACTGACTATGTATAGAACACGACCTTCGAAACGTACCAAGCATAATCAGAGTATGCCCAATGGCCAGTCGCTCAACTATGTAGAACCAGGCAATCAAGAAGGTACCGATGATTCGCAAGAGGATCCGACGCTACAGCAATGTCATGGCCTATCTAGTGTGTCGAGCGCTTACCAAGACGGCCAACAACCCGGTCTCGACTTAGCAACTCAAGTCGCGCAAAACGAACGCATTCATAACGGCATCACTCAGATACGAAGTCCCGTATCCATCGCCTCTCAACCATTCCAACATCAAGCACAGTTGCAAAACGAACATCGCCATTCCAGGTCTCTCACAGGAATCTCTCCCGCAGAGTCAAGTAAGACCGAGCGTCCGAACTATAGTGGCTATGTCGTTGACACAGGTTTTCTGACCGTTTACGGGCCCGAAAATGAACACGACGCCAACCAACAGGCGACAGCGGCCGAGAAAGTCTCTGGAGCATCTAGTTTGATCCGACCAGACCTTCTACAAAGCTTTGCAGAGACATACTTTGAGTATTGTTATACTTGGTGTCCAGTCCTTGACAAACACGACTTATTCACCGAGCTGAATCAGTCACCCTTGCTTTCTGATTCCTTAGCTCTTGTCGGAAGCAATGTTCAGCCATCGATACTTTCACATCTAGCTCCTGCTGAATACTATGATAGAGCAAGAAGGCGCTTCTACGATGACGAAGAACCTGATGTACTGTTGTCCCTCAGGGCTATCTCGCTGTTCTACTGGTGGGCTCAACGGCCGCCTACAATGGTGCACCGTCATTCATCCTGGTGGTGGACATCGGTAATCATCAGACATGCGCAACAAATGGGCTTCCACAGAGAGCCCGCGCCAGACTCGATTGGACCCGATACCAATCTTGGTCTAAGAAGAAGGCTCTGGTGGACAGTTTTTGTAAGATAAAAACTTCTTCCGATGCATTGATGCTAATCTTCTTCAGGCTCGAGAGCGACTGACAGCTGTCTGCCAAGGCAAACCGTGCATCATTGACCCCGAGGACTGCAATATCCGAGAACCTTCGTTGGATGACTTCCCTATAGACAGCGATAAAACAAAAGCCGAGATCTTCATTCACTGGACACGTTTATGTGGTATCATAGGAAAGGTTGCTAAACACTTGTTCCGATCATCCTGTTCGGCCTCTCCACCCATGTCCAATCACCCAGGCAAAGAGCTGATTCAGTGGGCACGTTCCTTGCCACCACCACTACAACTGCCGATTAGCAGCACCCGCACAACAAACTTCAATCGAGATGTTCATCAGTTGCATCTTCCCTATCTAGCTGTTATAATTGTGTTGCACCTGAAACGATCGGATTCTTCTCTGCCGTCTGCATCATCGACTGCCATACTTGCGGCCACCTGCATCGCACGCATATTCAAGGACATCTTGATCAGGGGCGGGACCCGTTTCTTGATGGCCATTAACTGCTGGTACTGTGCTACCGCATTCATAGCATTGTCGCAGGCGTCAAGAATTAGCAACCTTATGGTGGACGCAAAGGAGGAATTAGAACTCCTGCACATAACGATAAAGGAGCTACAGAAGATGTGGGGCACTGCGAAGATCTTTGAGCAGGGCTTCCAACGCCTGCGGTCTGGAATCCACAACGTCGAAGTTGGCGACCTTCATCTCGAGCGTGCCACCAATGGAAATGTCCATGGCTCACACAAAGAAGACAGTGACATGAATTGGCTCGAGTACTTTCCATTTGTCACAGCGGAAACCTCCCCTATCGCGAGGACTCTACTCGCAGAAGAAGGTAGAGAGCACTATTTCTTCGCCGACTTCACGGACGACTTTATGAATCTTCGGTATCCTGATCTTTTCGATACCTTTGACGATCTAATTTCCCACCAAGTCCCCGGTTAAGACCCCCAGAGTCTATGCTTGAACATCATTATCAAGGGTGATATCGCAGCAATACATTAAATTGCGCGCTAAATTTTTACACATCCTAGTGTATACGCTTTATCGACCTACACTACCATCACAACCCGAAGAATCTTTGGAGTCTCCAGCTAGTTTCATTGCTGTAAGAGTCTCAGATCTTTGCTTGAGCTTTACGCCTATTCTCTCGCTCCCGATCACGAAGAAGCCGCCGAAGAATTTTTCCAGATGGAGATTTCGGTATCACCTCAACAAATTCGATTCCACCTTGGATCCACTTGTAGCGAGCTTTCTGTTCCTTCACGTACGCGAGGATTGCTTTGGTTGACGTTTCTTCCGACGACTGGGCACCACCGGCTCTCACGACGAATGCTTTAGGAACCTCTCCAGCCGAGTCATCCGGCACTGATATTACAGCACAATCAGCGACATCTGGATGGTTCAAGAGGCATGATTCGAGTTCCGCCGGCGCGACTTGATGACCCTAAAGCATTGATCAGTATCGCTGGGTTGCATGACATCGAGAGAATAAATTACCTTTACTTTTATCAGCTCTTTAATGCGATCAGTAACCCATACATGCTCGAGGCCCTTCGATGAGATACGCATTTCTGCTTCGTCGCCTGTCCGAATGAATCTACCTTCAGGAAACTCGAGGAACGTCTCTCTAGTCGCGCTCTCGTTATTCAAGTAGCCAATGACAATACTGGGTGATTTCACAAGTATCTCGCCAGGCTCATTGTAGCCTGTGATCTCCGTGCCATCTGGTCTGATCAGCTTGATCTCAAAACCTGGCAGGAGGCTTCCTGATGATCCAAGCCAGACGTCATCGGCGCTCGTTGCGCTTACAACGACACACGTCTCGGTCATGCCATAGGCTTGCTTCACCTTCCACGTTGGGAATTGTTCCAGGAGGGATTCGGCAACCTCTTTGCCCAACGGTGCTGCACCAGAAAAGACATGCTTTACAGAGCTGAGATCACACGCTCCGAGCTTCCCCTTGTTGTTCATCATGGTAATCACTATCGGGGGGACGAGGTAAAGAGTGTTGATTTTATGTTCCTCGATTGCGTTAAGGTATGAGTCGAGCTCGAACTTGGGAAGGACCACGACGCTGTCGCCCCGATATGTTGAAGCGTGGCAGATGATGATAAGGCTGTAAATGTGTGATTGTGGAAGCAGGCCTAATGCCACATCACGGTGTCCAGGCGCAATCTTCTCGCGCATGTCGTGATCGAAAAGTGAAATTTGCAGTATATTTGCAATCACGTTGCGGTGTGATATCATTACAGCTTTCTGGGACGAAGTCAGCAAACAGTTTCATGCTGAGAATTCCGGCTACTCACAGGAAGTCCAGATGTGCCACTTGAATAACATAAGAAAGCAGTTTGTCGGGTACCTTGGCCTTTGGACCAGCTAAGACTCTCTAGGGGTGGTAGTTGTCGACCTTCGAAAAGCAGCTGCTGGAAGCTCTTGAACGTCTGCGCTGCGGGATCATGCCTGTCGGGGTCTCCAGGCGTATCACAAAGGAAAATCTTGTCTGTGGAAAGCTTGGCTTTTGCCGCAGCCTTTAAGGCCGTCTCGAGAAGAGGCCTGACTGTGAACATTGCTTTGGCACGCGAAGTCACCAGCTGGTGATGGAGCTCATCCACAGAGTATGCAGCATTCGCTGGCGAAGACACTCCATTGAGACGGTGAACAGCCCAGGAAACAGTCATGATGTCGATCTGTAGATAGATGGTCAGCTTCTAGCCCGTCCTGCCGATGCAATATCGATTCCCAGGACACGAGAATCGGACAACTTACGGTGTTCAGCGCGAAGATTGCCACAACCTTATCGAACTCGGATCCTTCATTAACGCTCCATCCCAAGTTCTGCGCAAGCGAAGTCGCTAGCCAAGCAACCCGGTCTTTCTGCTGACGGGCAGATACTCGCTTGGCAGTGATACCACAGATATAGCTATCTAGTGATTCAGCTATGGGTCGTCTGCCATGCTTCTCATCAAACATAAAGTCACATAGCGGGACCGCATCTGGGATTTCGCCCAAAGACGGTGCTGAAGGAGGGGGCAAAAAGACCATAGTAACAGGGTTCAGTATGAGGTGGCGTACGATCGTAATCACGTCGCTATCAAGCTCTATGCGTCGACAAGGAACCGGCGACGTCTCTTGCTATAGGCGTCGACACGCACTTAAAAGTATAGTCTACGCTTGCTACGCACGGACACCTGTGGGCTCATTGAGCATGGGTAACCGACCACCTCAAATCTAGTCTGGAGTCCCGAAGGACTGCTAGGAGGTGTGGGATCCACGAGCAGTCCCGTTCCACCGCTACCACGCGCTAGAGAATAACGTTTCATGTTTCTTGCGCCAGTCCATGTTAGGCAGTGCCGACGCCGAAACTCTTTGCCGGGCCCGTGGAGATTTCCTTTGGGGTGTGCTTGCGGGGATTCGAAGAACGACCATTAGTAATTTCGTCCACCCTCAGCCACATGATTCGGTAGCAAGGAGCCGACATGGACACGGGCAACGCCCTCATAGCTCGTTATGAAAAGCGCAAGCATGATGCGCGGCCGAAGCTTGTCCAAGCACTGGTCAATGCAAACATGCTCTGTAGGCGCCGGTTCTCGAACGAAACATTACAGCTGACATTGCCAATCTTGCCGTAGCCAAGACACTAGCAATACCGTCGACGACCTCTGAAGGTCGACAGCGCGCAAACGCGTAAATAAGAAAGGCTTATCTATAACGAACGTCGTATCGTAGGCACAATCGCGATGTGCGACTTTTCCAATTTTGGTGGTCCGAGTGAAGAATGGTTGGATATACAGAAGTCTTTACCATCATCAGCCAGCGACCCTCCGCTAGACCAGCTGAAAGAGCTTACCAATCAGTCCAGAGAGGTCACTGCCGCAAATGAGTTCAGGGACATAGCTTCTCTGCTGATCACAGAAGATCATAGCATCTCTATGAGAGACGGTTTTCCTCTACAAGCACGAACATATCGACCGCGGTCAGCTCGCCAAGGAGAACTACTCCCCGTCTACATTCATTTCCACGGCGGAGGCTTTCTTTTTGGGACACTGAGCAGCGAAGACGCCATCTGTGGAAGAATAGCTGCGCATCTCCATATCCTTGTTCTAAACGTCAACTATCGCCATACGCCAGAGTACACCTATCCCACGGCGTGGCATGATGCCGAAGATGCAGTCGAATGGACATTTCAGAACACAGAATCCCTGACTTGTGATAGAAAACAGATCATTGTCGGTGGAATCTCAGCCGGAGGTAATCTTTCCGCTTCTCTTACATTGCAAAGAAAACTCAAAGGCTTGAGAGGATCAGTGAGAGGACAACTGCTTCTGATCCCCAATCTTGCTCATATAGATTGCTATGGACCGCAGACACAGAGGCTACGGGACAAAGGAGTGTCATCACTTGAGCAAAACAGAGACGCACCCATTCTCCCTGTATCTAGAATGCGATTCTTTTCGGACCTGCTCAAGGTCGAAAATCCCCACCCAAACGATATCGTATCAAGTCCTGGCAACGCTACAGGTGACGACGTAAAAGGGTTACCCCCAACTGTGATAGTCGTGGCAGGACTGGATCCCATCCGCGACGAAGGACTATTGTATGGGAAGCTGCTGGCTGACAACGAGTAAGTTCGGAAACCACTTCCATACGCCGCTTTCGATGACTAAGCTTGGTTCTTGCAGAGTACCTACCCGTGTTGCGCTGCTCAGAGGCGTCCCTCATGGTTTTAGACGTTTCGGAAGTAAGCTCTCAGCGTCAAAGAAATGGGATGACATGATGGAAGAAGGGATCAGCTGGCTGCTGAGTGCCCCTAGCACACCGACGCGCTTTGAGATCCAAGAACTTTGAGGTGTCACACCGTCGACGGCTATAGGTGGTAGAGTGGAGAAGAAGGCGAGCTTTTATGACAGGGGGAACACGCTGGTGCACGAGTCAAGGGCCCGCGAATTATCCAATGCACTGAGACCACGGGATCGAATGAGCTTTGTCTGGTTACACAGATGCTCTTTTACGACATGAGATATTGTTTGAATAGTATAGGTCTTATTTAGCATCTACGGACACTCGAGGCGAGAAAGCACCTACTATACTAGCAATCAGTGTATCATAGACAAGTACCATAGTGTATATATGGTAGCACGATCCAGCTTACTTCCACATGAGATGCACATCTTCGATAGCCGGTGCAATGCTCGAGGAATAGCTTACCACTCATCTAGTAGCGCAGACGCCTCCGCACCGAGTTATGCTCGGCCCGGCCATGGAGGGCTGGCTGCCGACGGAGATTGTGCCGTAAGGATATCTACCGAGATCTGGTATCCCGATCCTGCAACAGTCTTGAGGAGCATCCATATGACTGTGTCGTGACACGATCAATAGAACCGCAATGCCTGAAGCAAACAGAACACACTCTACCAACCAGCAAGGTGACCAGCAGGACGCACTCGCCTTCGCATATCAGGCAAGAGTCCACCTCAATCCTGCTATCTCACTGTGGCTTGTGACTAACTTTTGTTAGTACGGCTTCCCGGTCTACAGCTACGTACAAATGACAGAGGGCTACGGCACCAAAACGAACCACCTATATCGTGGTCACTCGTTGGCGACAGCGAGGGACCGTAATCTCGTTCGCCCGAATGTGGATACGATATATTCCACCATCTTCTACGATCTCTCCACATCTGATCTCGTGTTCACTATCCCAGAGATATCGGATGATAGGTACTGGCTGTTTCCGTTCTACGACCTGTACGGAAACAACTTTGGTAATGTGGGGAGTTTACAGGGTTTCAAGCCTGGAAAATACCTACTAAGACTGACTGACGATGACTTCGGCGTACAGACTGCTCAAGTAGATGAGCGATATCTGGCGTGTGTTAATTCGCCTACTCCTTATGGTTTGGCACTGATCCGCATATTGGTCTTCGATCGTGAGGCGGATATGAACCGGGTCAAGAGGTGCCAAGAACGCATCACTTTTGAGACTGTTGCAAGAAAGAGCGCGTCCAAAGCGCCTGCTCTTGACGTCGAGTGCATGCAGTCTATCATCCGTGACCCAACCCTTTCTAACGAAGAGAGCGTGTTCAAACTGTTAGCGCTTACCGCCGATCACAACCAGTCAACAGTGCTGTCCGACAGGCCCTGGATAAGATCTCTACTTCTTCGTGCAGGTATCTGCAATGGCAGCTTCTCACAGCCCAGTGGAACAAGCCTGATCCGCGCCAAGGACGTCGCTACCTGCTCATCCATAAATCTGCGCACACTTGCTGGCATGACCAACCACCTAGGGAACAATTGGACCAGGACTGCTCCCCATATCTTGGGAAACTATGGATCATACTACAATGGCCGTCATATTACTGCGATGCGCGGTTATCTAGCACTAACGTCCGACCAAGCCTTCTACCCAGTCTACACTGCAGGGAACCCAAATATAGCATACCGGTACTCAATTGCTGCAGACGAGGCATATCTTGTTACCTTTAAGTCGAAACCAAAGCTGAAGCGCACCGGCTTCTGGAGTGTCACAGCCTATGATGCGGACGGTTTTCTAATTCCGAATCAGCTTGAAAGATACGTGGTGGGTGATAGGACCAGCTTGACATGGGCCGATGGATCAGCTCTCTACGGCGAAGACAGTGATAGAGATGGTGAATTCCAGATCTTGGTACAACCTGCAGATGTGGAGCCTGCAGAGAATTGGATGAGTAACTGGCTGCCAGCCCCCGCGGGTGGAGGTGACTTTTCGTTCAGCATGAGGCTTTACGGTGCTGAAGACGAGATGTGGAACAGCAACTGGGAGTATCCACAGGTCCAAAAAGTACCTGCCTTCAAAGCATGATCATAGCAGTATTGTACCAGTAATGAAGTAGAGTCTGTCTGGTAGATGTTTTCTGGGTTTTTTGAAGCATTTGTAAATTCTGACACGACTATAGCTGACTGGGACCCCTCTTGGAATCCTTAGATACCGCCGTTAATGCCAGGAGGTCCCCAAAGGCTTCTTTTCGTCCTTCAATCTTTTCTCCGTTGAGCTGTTTCCCCCTGAGAGCCTCCAATAATTCTCTTTTGGTCATTACGATGTCCAGGTCTGGTGCACCTTCAACTGCTCCGTTCGTCTCTAGATCCTCGTTGCCGGCCTCGAGCTGTCGATGTGTCAACACACCATTGCTGACGAGAAGCCTCCATTTCTGCTCTATATCCTTGACGTAGACGTCAATAGTCAAGGTCGTCTCGGCCGCAAGTTCTCCATTCAGCTGGACAGACAAGACATCAAACCATTGATTGACCGAGAGGGTCGGTCCAAGAGGAACTCCTCCTCCCGCAATCATTCCTACTTTCTTTCCCGTCTTCAGATCTTGTGCTGCCGTCAAGTAGAAGTTTCGCCACGTTGCATTCTCTGCACCATAGCCCAGCTGCTCGAATACCGGTATCAGAGAGGAAGCGACTCTTTCATCTTCAGGATATGCCGCTCTCGCATGACTTAGGAGGGTACACGCAAACCTCAGATCACCCTCCTTAAAGTAGCCGTCGGCCTTCTGGCACAATCTCTCGATGCCCCCCATGCAATCGACATACCGACGTCCTTCTTCAACAGGAGGGTGTTTCCAAAGGCTTTCAGGCTTGCCGTCGAACCAGGTCATGTACTTCTGGTACACGCCCTTGACATTGTGACTGACACTACCATAGTAACCCTGGGTATGCCACGCCTTCCTTAACCGTGGAGGAATCTGAATCTTCTCTGCAATCTCGATGCCTGTCATTCCAAGATTCATCATTCTTACTGTTTGGTCATGCAGATATGCATACATGTCTCTTTGCTTGCCGAGTCGATCCTGGATCTCTCCCTTGCCCCAGCAGGGCCAGTGGTGGCTTTGGAACAAAGCATCTGACTTTCCACCGAACATTACCAGCGCCTCATCCAGATAGCCAGCCCAAGCTTTGGCGTTCCTCACCTGCGCTCCCCTGAGTGTAACAACATTGTGCAAGCAATTTGTCGCCGTCTCAGCCATGCACAATGCTCTGAAATCGGGCAGATAGAAGTTGAACTCTGCTGGCGCCTCTGAATCCGGCACCATCTGAAACACAAACCTCACCCCATCTACCGTAATCTGCTCTCCCGTCGCTTGCACTAGTCGATTAGGCGGCACCAAACTCGTCGTGCCCGTAGAACTCGCCATCGCGAGACCAACGCCAATGTGACCCGTAGGACACCTTTCCAGCGCCCTTCCATACATATATGCCGCACGCTGTCTCATCGCGGGCCCCGCGAGGATACTCTCGCTCATGATGGCCTCCATGAAGCCCTGTGGCGCAACGATCGGAAACTCATATGTGCTTTTCTGCTCCTCGCCTTTCTTCCACTCCGGCAAAACACCTCTGGCACCCATGTAGTGGTCACCATGGCTATGCGTATACAACAGCCCTCTCACCTCCCTCTTTCCTTTGCCCCTGTGCGTCTGGTAAAGCTCCAATCCGGCAGCCGCACACTCACAGCTCACCAACGGATCAACAATCACTATTCCCTCCGTACCCTCAACTATGGTCATGACACTCAGATCGAAGCCACGAATCTGGAATATCCCTGGCACGACCTCATAAAGCCCTTGCTTGGCGTTTAGCTGGCCTTGCCGCCACAGTTTGGGGTTAGCTGTCGGAGGGCATGGTTGATTGTTGGAGAGGAATGAGAAAGCGTCGTTGTCCCAGCAAACGGCACCGCTGGAGGTGGTGATGCGGCAGGGTGACAGAGAGGCGATGTGGCCGCGGTCGACGTCAGCGAAATCACGGGTGTCCTCGAATGAGGGCTCTAAGTGTTGATGATCTAGTGATCCGTTCATGCTTACGATTTGGCTCTGATCAGACGTGTTGACAGAGAGGGAAACAACAGCCGTGCGGTACTCGAGCAGAGACGTCTCTATATGTCCTGACTTCACACACATTCGAGACTATTCGTTGCTCGTCCGATATCGAAAAAGACCATCACGCGTTCCATTGCTCCACATGGCTTCTGACACCTAGCTTCAATTGATGGGGAAGTGAGAGGGGTAGTGAGCCACCCCAGGTCTCGTCGTCGTGTACACATCCACCCGGACTACTACCAGACCGAAGCGGGCTCGCACGCCGAATGGATTATTGCCGAGCGGCAAAGACGCTTTCACTCGAAATTAACCGTAGCCGGGTTTCGCAGATGCCAAGACGGCAAGATGAAGCCCCACTAATTCGAGAGCTGCCGCGTGGTACAGGCTTGTATCACTACTATCTATCATCGAAGAACCAGAGAGATGTATATGGGACTAGGGCATCTGTTCGCTGTGCTGCACTATAAGACAAATTCCGACCATGTCAGAGACGTCTTCACCGCGGCGTAAGCTGAGGACCATGGTGAAACATTAAAGAAACACGAACTGACACACAAGAAATTGTAATGCTTATGCTTAGCAACTGTGGCTATCAATTATCCGCGATACAAGAGCTCATATGTGCTACCAACAAAACTATCAACAATGTCACGATGGCAGTTTCAAGACACTGCCAAGCCCATAAACCAAAACATCGCTCTGTGGCACGGTCTTAACCATTAAACTGTTTCTCCGCATGTCTGCATGTTTCTTGTTGCCGACCTAAGACTTTGCCTTCGTGTGTGGTCACAGGCTTCACAGCTAGAATATTTCGAGCCTCGGTCGCTCTTGGACTTCCGAAATACCCATGCCAGTCTCACGTCAAATAGTGTACCTGAACTCTGGGCTCTCCATGATAACCAATTTCCCTTGATCTGCCAGCTTGTTTCGTCGCTTGAAGAGGATGCTGAGGAGTGCACAAAGAAGCACGACAAGTACGTTAGCTCTGCCGAAGACAGTTAGTCAAGTGATTCTATGAAAAGTGTCTTCCACGCAACTGATGGGATGGTTAGAGAACTCACGTGATGACCGCAATGAATCCCGGAATATAGCGTGGCGCATCCTGAGTCCTGAATATCAGGGAGCCCGCAATGCCACCAATTCCTCCGAGTGCAGTAAGCGTGGCACTGCAAAATGCTCGCCTCCATTGACCCCTAACGTTGTTCGCCTGGTACGCCATGGTAGCAGGAACGCAGGCATTGGTGCCTGCAACGCCCAGAAAAGCGCCGAAATAACGCAAAGCAGAGTTGGAAGTGAACCCCATAATGGGAAGACCAATGATGGAGATGCAAGCGTTGAAAATAAGAATGGGGGCACGCATGTGCCATCTATCACCTGCCCATGCCGTAGCAAACATGAGTATAGCGGAGAGGACATAAGGCGGAGCAGCAAGACACTGGGAAGCGGCAACGCCGAACCCGAGATTATCGCGGAGGATGATGGGAAGGAAGAAGGCGAATGAGTAGTTGACGACTCCGACGCACCTGATGTCATGTCAGTCATAGTATAGGCTTTGGAAAGGTGAAAGTACTCACATCATGATGAACGCAAACCCCCAGATCTCGACGTCGCGAGCAGGTTTGAGAAATTTGGCCCAGGAGAAAGACTCGGGGTCTACATCGCCACGATCTTTGTTGAGTTCAGCAATTACATGCTTCGTCTCTTCAGGGTTCAAGAACATCTTCGAGGGCTTCTTGACCTCCTCATCGGGAAACCGAATCATGAGGACAAAGGCAACCAGCGAGACGGTAACGGTGAAGAGGCCCTCCATGATGAAAATCCACTGCCACCCACGAACTCCGCCCAAGCCGTCCATCTGCATCAGCCCGTAGGCCAGAATGTTGCTGAACGCCGAGCCAAGGTTACCTATCAGATAGAAGACTGAGTAGCGTTTGGCAACATGATAGCGTGTATACCAGGTTGACATGACGTAGACGCACCCTGGGAAGTAGCCGGCCTCCAGAAGGCCCAGGATCACTCTGAGGGCGACTAGGGTATGCCAGCTCTGTGCGAAGCCGAAGCCGACGATCAGCATGCCCCACGCCACGCATATTCCAGGGAGGAAGTATCGCGGTCCAACTATGCGGCACAGAATAGTCGCTGGCGACTGGAAGAGAGTATATGTGATGAAGAAGCAGAGGGCCACAAGACTGTATCTGTAACCCACACTTAAGCCTAGATCGGCCCTCATCCCTGCAATGGATGCGTTGGGCAGGTTGCTACGGTCCATCAAACTGACAGCGTACATGAGGCCAAGCGCAGGGACGAGACGCAAGTCGACCTTGCGCCGGAGTCGGCGATTTTCCTTTTTGTCTGGCAAAGAGGTCGCATTCTCTTCTTCACGGGCGTCGTCATCGAGCTTGTGTTCCTCGTGAAACGCGGGAATCTTCTCGATGGTAGCCATGATTGTTACTGGATGAGGCTAAAGCAATACCGAGCCCAGGGGTTTCGATCGTTGATATTTGAATGTCGCGCCTCTCAAGGTTGGTTCGGAAGAGGTAGCAATCCTACCACACACGACGTACTCTGGAGTCTTTTAAAGCCGCAGAGTAACAGGATACTCTCCGCTTCAGAAACCTGGCCCGGCAATGGGGAGCGTCGTGTCTTGGCGATGTGTCTTGGCGAACAGGGTGTGGTCGGCAACATGTGTCTCTCAACCCGGGACCTCCACGGTTCTCCAGGTTTCGGTTCTCGGGAGTCGGCTCTCTGTTTCCCATCCCATTCTGGGGAAAGGTCTTGGGGAAGCTGGACAGGAGTCCCGAGCGCTCTTCCATAGCACTAAACAGCTAGATATACGCACGGTGCTGTCAGACATTAACACAGACGAACATGTCGACACTGTGGTGAGAAAGTCAAGGATTAAATGCATTGGTAGTAAAAACGAGTTAGAACTCACTACAGAACTAGTATTTGACCCTATACTAGCATCGTAGTAGACGGCAAAAAGACTCGGAGATCAGCCGACGCGGAGAGGCTTGGACATCGAATGGAAAGCAACATCTTCTGTGTGTAGGGACGTTGATTGATTGGTTGGTGAACAGTACTGTGACTAGCCTTATCGGCATAAGTATACACCTGAAGAGCATAAGGTAGCGAGCATAGATAAAAAGGATGATTATGAATGTTGTGTGAACTTGTACACACCTGACGGTTCGCTAAACCTTCCCGACCTCGGCAAATCTACAGAGTCAGTGTTTGTCCTACAGTAGATTAAGCCATGAACTTCCTGACAATGACAGCGATGGCCCAATTAGACCATGCTAAGCAACGCTAATCTCTCACCGATGTCACAACATTCACGGGCGCCTTACAGTCTGCTTCACCAGCCTCATAGTACCCTAGGGAGGTCGAGCAGCTCTGGACAGCGTGACACGAGCATCTGAAGAATCGAACAGGTAACGGTTTAAACCATCGTAATCAATCATGCTCAAACGCGGAAAATGATTCAAGGATGTTTTAGCTGCTCATCACTCGTTTCAATGGATATGCCTACGAGTCTTCGACAACGCAATATCTATCACCAGTCACTTATATTAAAGTTATGGATTATTTGTCCGACGGATGGACGCACATAATAGTATGAACCTCGCTCACTGCACGATGCATTGCATGTGAAATTCAACATGCTCGCCATCGTCGTGGTTTTAGCAATCGTGATTGCTAGGAACGTCGACAAGCTCAATTGTAGCTGTGAACGCACCTGTCCCCTCCTGTCCTCGCGTTGGTGCCTACAACTTTTACGAGCTACTGGGCACCGCCGAATCGACCAAATCTGTGACAGTGTTACCAGTAGCCGTGATAGAGTCACCAATACTATCAGAAGCATCGGAGTCGGCATCGGCGTCAGTAGGTCCTGCGGCAGAGCTGCCGCCCGCGCAGTCGATAAGGCCTAGATTGAGTCAGTAAACAAAGCCGTAGTTCTAGATAATAACACTTACCGCACGAAGTTGAGCTTGTGCTGCTGGTAGATTCGCCGTCTTCGGCAGCAGCGGCCCCTGATGAGCCGAGGCCAATGGTGTTGTTCGAGGTTGACGTCGAGGTGGAACCAGCGTTGTCCTGACGAGCTTCTAGTGCCGATCTGGTACCAGCAGGGAGGGGGAGGGCGACAACCATGGACGAAGCCAGGAGAAAGAACCAGGCAGCGTAACGCATCTTGTCTGATGATCCGTGGGGAGGTCTAGCTTGAGGGGAAAGAGACGAGTACTGTCTAGCACTGGCTGTAAGGATTTTAGAAGGACTGGAGCTGTGACTTAGCCCTCGAGACGAAATCTAGCAGCATACAGAGCTATATGTATGCTCTCGCAAGAACAAGATGTCATCGAAACCTAGAGTTGGTCACCGCCGACATGTACCGAATACTGACCTTTGGAATGCTTGTTGTCACGCATGCTAGAAAGCCTGCAGTGCGGGCTTATGATGTCGGTCAAGCTGTGTTGGAAAGTATAAATGGCCAGGTACTTGTCCATCCTCTCTGTGTTTGGTGCAGTGCATATGGCCTTTCACCCGTGTACCTGGTGATTATTGGTTGATAGGAGTCTTACAGCGAATCATCTTTGACAGACTAGGTAAGTTTAGGCGGCAGCGGCGGACGTATCTCACCAAAGAGCAAGGTCCGACCAAGTACAATCACCGTGAATTTCGATACGCCAAATCATACCTCCGCTCAACGATGCGATGCTGTTGGCCATCGGGGTTGCCTAGCCGTTTTGTATCCAGTTCGTTGCTTGTTTGTACCAGAAGGCGCTGCAGGGGATGTGGCTTATGCATGTCGATCATGCAGTACTGGGACATCTGGGTGGACTAATGTCGCTATTTCCTCCTGCAGGTCGATCATCACATCATGAAGAGCAGGTACCGGCCCAAAGCTCCAATACTGCGTACGTAGTCTCCAAACCCGGACGGACCAAAGTTCTGCATGGCAGAGAGGATGCATTGGCGTGCATCTACATTACCGTGCATTTACGATGCTCGCGGTACGTAAAACACCATACTAACGCACAGGCAGGCCAAAGAGTCTGTAGAGGAACGTCAGCGATGCGCCACGTTTCCGGGTCAAGCTAACCGGGCCGAAGCCGATGACCGCGTGTCAGTCATTCTGTTTGGTACCAAGTACCATTGTTGACATTCGCGAAGCTGGAGCTCCATACGTCAGCACTATGCGGAGTGCATACTGTACTGAGTCAACGAAAGGCAGGCGCAGCCGTTCTGCATCGGAGGCGGAGTGTTAAAGTCACTGTGATTAGTGCGGAGATTAGCCTGCGTCGATCAGTGCAACAACCCGCGCGAGCGAAGATCTTTGACCTGCAGCGAGAATCTGCAAGGCCCACCGGATATCTCATTGCTTGCCGTGCATCTAGGAACTCAGCTCGATCAGACTGTCACTGTCATCCTGCGTACAGCTATGATGCAGGTCTATAAGACTATGCTTTCGATGTAATTAGAGACAGTGTGAAAGGAAGTAATGTGACCAAGACGGCCAATTTGACTGCTGCACGTGAGAAGTGACAGAAAAAGGGTTCCGAGACAGGCCTTCTAGCTCACCACGTAATGCCAGACATCATTCCAAAAGTATGCATCATGCATGCCAGCCATTTTCTACGTAAAAATATCACGTGACCTTCGCCAAACCCGTAGATATCTGCAAGTGTTGCAGTGGTATCTCAGTGCCAAGAGCGGCCTTCGAAGATTTTTGGCTTTTCCAACTTTCGTCGATCTCCCAAGAAGCGGCTAGTGTTCCTTGCATGGTAGACACACGTGCTGAATTTGCGCTGAGTCGTAGGTAGTAATTGATCACGATGAGCTAGTATACTTCATAGACTTCATAAACATTACCTATAACGTCCTAGACATCTTTCTGGGACCTAACTCTCGCGACATCATGGACACAATGCAAAGTTGACTAACTAAGCTGACTAGGCAACATACCACTTCTTCGGACCTCCATCAGCAAGAACGCCAGAGTACGTGCAAGGGGCCCTGGACTTGTGTCCAGAGTTTGTCGCCCGTACCGTAGTGATCGTCAGACAATGTCCTGTTACAGCACGAAACATGCTTGTGTAGGTTCTGAGAGCCTGTTGCTTTCCGCAACACGATGGTTATGACCCTATGTGATCGCCCAAGAAGGCAGCACTTCAAGTCTTATTGGTTGCAGACCCCGATGTAGGATCGCGTGGAACCAACTCTACTACAGTCAGTCTATCAAGCGACGGTACAGAAATTACTGAAGCTTCAGCGCGCAAAGCCCATTTTCGAGCCACGGGGAACGTGTTCGAATTCATCTCGACTCTGACCAGTCATTGCCAGCTTTTTGTCTCAGCCAGCCATCGATTTCTCGACTCAACCGACATACTGCGACAAACAGGTTAAAATGCAAGCACACTCAACTTATCTAGAGCGCAAGCTATTGTCAACAAGCGACCGATCCGATCAGACTTGTCATAGCCCCACGTTGACATCACATATGAACTACAGATCTTGCCAGACATCACGGTGCTGGATTGCGGAGAGTCCAGTGATCTGGTTGGGGAGCGAGAAAAGAGCATTCATGATGGAGAGCCACCGCCCGATGCGGACATTGTACCCTCGACGCCTCATGAAAAGCTGACTGAGATGGATGTGGTGTCCGATGTGCAGACTGGTAAGTTCGTGTGCCTACCATAGCCACGTTTACAACGTATCCAGGAGAGCTATCAAGCACAGGATGGTGATGCACCGGCGCTACATTTTGCTAATACCATTGGGGTGCATGCACTGTCTACTAATAGGTCAATCTCGACGCTCTGAGCTAGCAGAGGAAAAGACGCTAGTTACCACTAATCTGTAGCATCTTGATTTCCTGTTATGAGCGCCTTCACATGCACGCTGGAACATCAAGTCCAAAACATCTAGAAGGTATCGCGAGCTTCGATTGCAATGTCTTCCCACCAGCGCAATGACCTAAACTAGTAACACAGATACACGGATCTGTGCGATCATACGTTGAGTCTGAGACACCTGCGCTCTATGAACTGAGAGAACACACGAATCGTGATCCCAATCTGACCTCGTTAGGACGAGTGGCGTATGGACTTGCGGTTCCGAAAGCACGAGTGTACAGTAGGACCGTACGAGAAGCACTGATGGTTGGAGTTGACCGAGTTTCAATGTGAGGCTGTGCTGATGGAATGGGAAATGGCAGGAGACCGAGAGAAACACAGACGCGAGGACATAGGAGAATGCGAAGATGAGGATTAGGACAAAGACTTGGAGGACGAGTTCGATATTCTTCGAGCAAACAGCGTATTCCGAGGAAGCCAGCGAGAAAGAGGAAGAGGTACAGGGAGAGGAGAGGGGGGGAGGCTGAAAGTGCGAGCGAAGACGAGAGGGGCGATTAAGGTGTTGTTTCACTTGGAGGACTATGTAAGAGGCTTTAGACAATTGATTTCGAGGCTAAGCTGATCGAATTCGCGATTCTTGCGACCGAAGATCCTTGCTGTTCAGAGAGCAGTAGATACTAGTAGTACTGAGAGAGTGTTCCCATGCATAGCGATCGGAGTTCCTGTGTCGCAAGCGTGCAAAGTAGCTAGACGCTGGTTTGTTGGCGAAGGACAACTGGTCCAGTGGCTGTTAACGCCATAGTGAGATGGTGTTGTCCCCCGTGATCCTTCGACAATATCAGACAGATGCTTGGATTGTTCTGCACCATCAGGGTCGGTCATTCGAACACTACTATAGTGCTTTCATATCATCAGCAGTGCCCGTGAGTACTTCCACCCGGCCTGCAGTTTCGAATTTTGGTGGCCCGGTGGTATTTCGAATTGCTTGATATTGTTTCCGTACGCCGGCGGCCATCTACAAGGCAGTGGTCGCAGAGGCTGGAAACGTTGATTGCGTAGTACCACCGCACAGACGGACGTCTTTGATCTAGCATAAGCACGTCGTCTTACAACCTAGCACAAGCACTATTGACTCCTTGATAAGGGGCCGTTCTCACCGCTTCCTCGCGACCCAAAATTGTGCGTAATACGCGAATTGGTTCAGCGAAGAGCTGTTAAAATTGTACCAGGCCTCTTTGCCGCGTACGTGATGCCCTGGTAGCGTGACATGGCCACATGCATCATCCGTCTCTAGGAACTCGAATCCCATCGCCTCCGCAACCTGTATAATTTCTTCGAGCGACAGCTGCACCCAAGGCGAGGTTCCATACAGAAGAGGTCCGAAATTGATCCACACACCCCCTGGCTTAAGCACCTGGCTGATGGTGTCAAAGTAGTTCATCAAGTTTCGCGCTGTATCAATGAAGAAAAGTGTGACGACTGCGTCGAACTCGGACGATGATTTCTTGAAGGCTCGTGCAAAATCACCTTCAACAAGCAGGACCTGTGACGTGTTGATGTGAACATCGGGCACGCTGAATTGACGGCGCACTTCGTCTTTTGTCTTGAGGTGGGACCAAGAATCGATGAAAAGGTATACAGAAACACTGCGAGGTACTTTTATCGTCTCGAGGAAGTGGTAGGCAACGTTGACGAATGATGACCACTCATTAGCTGTCACCAGGTATCGCGCTATACAAGGAATCAGCCACATTCGAATGCCTCATCTCGGTCAGGCAGGCCGAGACTCACGGCTCAAATTGGCGACCTCATGCGCAAGACGCCCAAGGCCTGCTCCAGGTACTAAGATATTGACTGGCTCAGTTCCAGTGTCATCTCCAGCTAGGAAGTGGGTCTTGAGGTGCTCTTTTATGCATGGAAATGTTTGGTCACGCTCGTTGTGTCCTTCAGCGGCCCAGTCCCGCACGAATAGCTTTAACACCTGGAGAACGCTCTCTTGGTCAGGTTGTCTGTTGGCCGCACGTTCTTGCCGAGCGAATTCATCGAAGTCCTCACGCGTAATGCCATAGTAAGACAAAGCTGCATTGAGAATCTGCTGGCAGACAGACTTGTTAATCAACTTGAACTGTTCCAACTCGCAGAAAATGTTGCCATAGTTCACAACACTATCGAGTACCTATCATCACAATCAGACCATTAGTGTGTCAAGGATATCAGATGCCCACCTTCTTCTGCCTTTGGGGGACTTTCTGGTAAGAGCTTTCAAACTGTGCTAATTTGTGATATTGGAAAGAGTCAATACTGTATAAAGCCTCCAACACACGCTGCTTGATAGACTTCGTTTCGCTTTTGATGGTGCCATTATGTAGTTGTTGGAGTAATTGAGCTCGTTGTCTCTGGTGCCTTTGACTGATTCTTATTGGTTGAACAGTATGGACGAGGATCGTGGTCACGTGGACAAAGACAACGGCAACTGGGTCGGAAGAAACCTCTTCTGCAAACGCCCCGAGCAGGCACGGCAACACAAGCACGACGCTGGTGAACAGCAGAGAGAAAATACTCCTCATCGATGCAGTTGCAAACAGAAGAACAGGAGACACGCCGTGTAGAACGAGATAGGATTGACGGCTGTTGCTGGCGGTTGAGCTAATGTGGCTTTTGAGGTGACCGCTACTCGCCTACACTACTATACCCAGCTCTTCCACACACGTTAAGAATCAGTCGCATCGAAGTACGGGCGCGCCGTTAGAGGCATGTACGTCTCAATGTCCTCACGAAGGTTCTAGTCACCGTCTGCTTGGCATCTGCGCCAAGAGTGAGGACCTTGAGTTCCCGCCAAGGTCGACGTCCAGATTCTCGCTCTTTTCGATTACTGCGAACAAATCAGGCCGGTGGAAAGCGGTAAATTCTCCACCAGAAGAGCGCGAGCTTTGGTGATGTTGGTTCCAATTCGATATCTTGGCGTACGCCAACGGGGATGAGCTACCTGCCGACAAGCACCGGCAGGACGCAGGTACATGGACTACCAAGCTCACAGAACAGGTAAAGATTGAGGACTGGAGTGGCATGAGGGAAGAGATTTCAAGGTAAAGGTTCTTATAAGAATGGTCCGGTAGGTGTCGGAGTACTTTCGCTCGTTACACATTCAACACCCCCCCTCTTTATCATCGCACAACATGAAGCCTACGCAGATCTTCTTCTTCCTTCTGGCGTCGTTCTCGGCCGTCAGATCGCAGACACTCGAGCCATCGCCGACTGAGTCCATTGGCTGTGAGCCACATGACGACCATTGGTAAGTGTACTTCAAGTCGTGAAACAAGACACCATGAGTCTAACCAGATAATAGGCATTGCGAAGCTGCAGCAACTGCGGTTACCGACACTACGACTGCTGCCGAAGCTGTTGTAACCACAGCTGTCGAAGCCACCGAGACCGCATCTATCGAACCAAGTCCCACAGAGTCGTATGGCTGCGAGCCCCACGGGGACCACTGGCACTGTGAAGGTGCAGTGACTGCGCTTGCCGGTGTTACTACCGCTGCTGTCGAAGAAGACACTGAGACCGCAGCTCTCGGCCCAAGTCCCACTGAGTCATACGGCTGCGAGCCCCACGAGGACCACTGGGATTGCGAAGGCGCTGTCAGCACAGACGCAGCAGTCGTTGGAGCCGAAACAATTACTTCGGCGGCAATCACTTCGACGCCGGTCGAGGCAACTGCTTCATCTACCATGACAGCCCCAGAGACATTCATCAATGGAGCGATAAAGGGTAGTGCGCCAGGCCTTGTGGCGGGTCTGGTGGCGTTGATGCTGTGAGAAGACCCCCAGATTTGTCTCTGGCAGGCGTGGCAGAGCTCTATGATAGGGTCCTCTCAGCTAGAAGCGGCTGCATCGAGGAAGACAAAGGGGATGGCGATACTGTAATCACCTAGGTCCTACCTTTACATCCGCAGTGCAGCATCGCCTATCTTGATGGAATGGCGATGCGCAACACAACTAGTACATAATGTGGTATTCATAATCCACGATGGCCTCTCGCTCCTTGTCAGCGATAGTATGGTAGTAGTATTGAAATCCTGCTACTACGCTCTTGTGTATAGACTGGATGTGTTTGTTTCGCCGAGCGGCTCAGAGGACTAGTAAGACAGGACGCGCTAAAGTACTAGTAACGTCCGTACATGTATGCGAAGCATTCACGGGAGTGCTTCTATGCATTCCCCGAGCAAATTCTAAGCAACTTCACCAACTCAGGTTCCGGCAGTCGTCCAGCCTTCGCCAGCCAGAGATGGTCAGTCGCAACACGCCGTCCGTTCGCCATAGCAGCTGCTATATACTAGCTTTATGCACTCTGCAGTCCCAACAGAGACCAATACTAGTCGTACTAGTCATTAGTCATCACACTACTAGTACCACTAGTATGCTTTGCCCTTCTCATGATCTGGGATCGCAGCGATGGCCTCAATCTCCACCGAGAAGTTCCCCGGCAACCGACCGACCTCGACCGCGGTGCGAGCCGGCTTCGGGTCTGGCAACATAGCAGCATACACTTCGTTCATAGCAGCGTAGTCGTCCATGGTGGCGAGGAAGACGGTGGTCTTGAGCACGTAGTCCCATGAAGTCCCTGCCTCTTCGAGGATGGCGGCAATGTTGGTGATGACTTGGGCCTGGAAGCAAATTGTCAACACCCATGGAATTTCGCTCGGGATCTGCAAAGATACCGATGACTCGGAGTTCGCTAGTACTGACAGTTTCATTCTGGATACCTCCAGGGACGAGGGTCCCGTTCAAGAACGGCACTGTACCGGCAGTGTATACGAGGCCTTTCGCTGTAGCTCCTCCAGCTGGCCATATCGTTTAGTGTGTGGCTATTGACACACTAGTAGTCGCTAGTACTTACATAGGATACTTCCTTGAGTACATAGGTAGGTCACTGTATCTGACCCTTGGCGTTTCTCGATCAGACCGGCGATAGCAAAGCTGACTAGAGCGAGGAAAGCAGTGATTCTGGAAGTGATGGCCACCATGATGGCTTGCGGGACGCTTGATGTTCGAAGACGGATTGTGGAGGTTGAGTGAGGAGGGACTTGAGAAGCTCTTCGGGAAAATGAGCCCGTCTGTCCATGGAAGCAAAGACGGTTGAGTTTTATGGCTTCAGAGCTCGATGTAAGCTTAGACGGACACTTTTTTCGACGTTGATATCTGCCCTCGGCCCTGCGCTGTTGCCAAGGCAGAGAGCTGTCACAGATAGCTTGGTATTGCAAGAGCCTGATGCCGGCCTGGCCTAGATGGGATAATGATATTTTCGTTATCGTATCTGGAAACCTGATTAAGTAAGGATTGCTTCGGCCGTTCACCGCTTACACTTGTTAGCGAGCAAGTACCACGACTCGGCATGCATCGAGGTCTTCCCCCTTAGCCGCCACGTAGTATCGGCGAGGCAGGTCCCCTGTGCCGGTGTCGCGCCGTTACCGTCCTTGACACCTCCATATCCGCCGCAGAATCGAATGATTACGATAACAAATTGGTCGGAGGACTGTGCTTGCTCACATACTATACTGCTGGCAGTCCAGCTGCAGTCGAGCACCACGCTCGGACTTGTCCGTCGTGGAGTTGTGGATAGCGAAGCGATACCGACAAGGCCAACATGGATAATAGCACTGTGAAAGTCTTGGTAGACAGACACTCAATGGAATTCTCATGATAAGAGGGCCGCTGCGAAGTCGAAAAGGCTTGGCTAAGACCGGGCTTATCTCTGAAGCTTCTGTGGTAGGTCTGATGTTGGTCGTGATAAGTAAGTCCTGTACGCCAAGCTTCCAAGACCGCGCTGGTCTCCGCATGGACCTGCATGGAGCGGAGTTTGTAGAGAAGTTGTAGTTTTTCATCGGGCACAACCTGCGGCGCAGGGATAATGCTATCTGATCCGACGCCGGATCTGATGTGCGATTGTTGACCCGAATGGTTGGTAAGCTCTTGGGTGGGGGTTGCATTTGCTGGTGTTGGCATCCGATGGCTGTCTATAAAGTCCAGACTCCATTACTGGGACATAACGTTGCGCCACACGCGGAGGTAAGCTTGACCAGTTGTAGCACTAGTCATCATGCGGAGATCCAATAGGCAGTACCGGTAGGTGTCAGGCAACATGATTTATGATTGTTACCGCACAATCAGCTCAACATAATGCGAGCTGTCTTGCATACTAGTACCGCCACCTTCGCTCCCAACGTCCGTGACCCTGTTTCTCAGTAGTGACTGGTTAAGAATGGGTTCAACTGCTGTACCATTGTGGGCCACGATATCTTGATATGGAGTCCATAGCCTTGCACAGCGACGATATGCCATGATACTGCAGTGGGATGTACTGCTGTACTTGTCCGGTAGCCGTTCATGGCCGTGGGGTGAGCAAAGTTTAGATACACGTTCTGTTACCAAGAAAAAGCCTCCCTCTTTGACCTTTTTGATCGGTCTTGGTGTTTGGGAATTTATTGCTCCAGCCGTGCAACTGCTTTAGTTGCCCAGAATGAAGTCCTTCAGTAGTGCCGTCCTCAGCATTGCTGCACTCGTCAACATTGCGCTCGCAATCCCAATCAGTAATGCAGCAGTTCACTTCACAGGGCCATTCAGCGTCGACCTGGACTCGGTCCACAACATCCATGTCACCTTCGACAATACCTTCGAGGGTCCATTGCGAATGGTGTATGGCACTTGTGACCTTTTAAACATCAATGATTGTCACCACGAAGTTGGGTCAGCACATGTCAAGCGAGATGCACAGCCAGAAAGGTTCGTCTGGATTGTTCCAGAGGACACTTTCCACGGTGGCTGCCTGCACGCATACTCTGATTCTAGATTGATTGGTCGCTCTCAACCGTTGAGAGTCAAGCAACCACTCCATAAACGCCAGAGTATCGCTGATGTCGCGGATGCCATGGGCCCGTGGTTCAATGGTGTGGCGTACATGCAATCGAGGAATTTTAGCACGTCTTTCGTGGCGGAGGCTAAGAGCAAAAGCATCGCTATTGTCGGCGGAGGCGTTTCTGGACTCATGACCTCGTTACTGCTGCAGTCAGTTGGGATTGAGAAATGGCATATCATCGAGTCGACACAACGAGTCGGCGGTCGGAACCGGACCAAGTATCTCAACAACACAGCGCCGGATGAATACCAGTACCAGGAGATGGGTCCAATGAGGTTCCCAGTCTCGATCAGATATTCCGACATCAACGAAACAATCGACATCCAGGACCACAAGATGGTCTTCCAGCTCGCTGATGTCCTTAACCAAATGAATGGTCATGATCCTGAACTTGCTGTCAACTTCATCGAATGGATTCAAAGCAGTCCCAACGTGCCCACAGACTCGAACGGCTTCCGCTTAGAAGACGGCCGCGTTCCCAGTCGAGCTCAAGCTCTAGCTAACGACAGCTACACCACCGAGGAAGCCGCCTCATCTGATCCAGAGGCTGCTGCTGCTGCCGAGGAGGCCGTGGAGGATTTCGTTGGTCTTACTCCAGAGAAAATGCGCGAGATCTCCACCAATATCTACGAGGCGCACAAGAACGCCGTCGAGAATGGGTTGTTCCAATGGTCCGAAGCCGCTTATATTAGATATGCCTTTGGTGCCGATGCCAACATTACTGATTACGTTGCAGGACTCACTTCGTCCAGTCCTCTCTGGGAATACGATAGCGTGTACTTTTCTGCGGATTCTTGGCGCACCATCGACAAGGGCCTCTCGAGTCTTGCCAGGGCCTTCCACCCACATGTAGAGGGCAAAGTGACATACGGCCGGAGAGTCGAAGGCTTGACATTCAACGATGATACCCAGAAGATCGCCGTCAACTGGCGTGAGGATCCGCTCGCCATGGAACCCCAAGCCGAAGAATACGACTACGCTGTCGTCGCCGTCCCGTTCAGCAAAGTCCGTCTTTGGCGCACACCGCCCTACAGCTCGTCTCTATCTCGTGCGATTCAAACAATGAACTACCAGGCTAGCTGCAAAGTAGCTCTGCACTATCGGACCCGGTTCTGGGAGCACCTCAATCCCCCAATAATCGGCGGCTGCGGCAGCACCGACATCCCCGGCATTAGTAGCATCTGCTACCCGGCATACGCCATCAACAGCACCGGTCCCGGCGTGCTGCTTGCCAGCTACCAGTCCGGTGCCCTGGCACGCACCCTCGGCGCCTTGAACGCAGAAGACCATGTATCGCTGGTCCAGCGTGCCATGGTCGAGGTCCACGGCGACATCGCAGCGGAGCAATACACGGGTATCTACGACCGCCAGTGCTGGGAGGACGATGAACACCAGGCTGGGGCTTGGGCTTCGCCTTTTGCTGGACAGCAGGATTTGTACCTGCCTGCTTATTACCAGACCGAGTTCAATACCATCTTTGTGGGTGAGCACACTAGCTACACTCACGCGTGGATATTCAGCGCGCTTGACAGTGCGGTGAGAGGGACGACCCAGTTGCTGCTTGAACTTGGCCTTGTCGACGAGGCGAAGGAGATTGTGGATACCTGGATGGGGAGGTGGATAAGCATATAAGCCAGCATCGGAGATGATGGACTTTTCAGGAGAGAAGCAAGCATGCATCTCGTTGTGTGCCCATATCAGATAGCTCAGTGAGACCTGAATTGTTGTTTCTCCGGAGGTGAAACCTATCGTGGAAGCGTTCTTCAAAGAAAAGTAGTCTTGGGTTGACACTGAGATAGCAGAACATCAGGGCAGTAACGACTACCTGTCTACTTAACCGACCGGACTTCTCGGCTTTGAGCCTCTACCCACTCGGAAATGCTAGTGGGTTTCCGGCCGAGTAGCCACTCCAGGACATTTGAGTTGCCTTGCAGGCCACGCCTCTGGTAGAACAAGACCAGTCGCTCCGCCTTGTCCCTCGACCGAGTAGGTACGTGTGTAGACCCAAAGATTCCCTGCATCATCATGTCCGCACCCTCCTCCACCGACACAGGCTTTTGCTCTATAGGTTTCCCCATGGCCTTAGCGACTTGCTCGGTCACCTCGGAATAGGTGATGGGGCCGAAAGACACGAGAGGGTACTGAGCCTGGTAGTGGCGCTCCCTTTCCAATATCACCTTGGCGGAGGCTTCTGCCAAGTCTTTGAGCACGACCAACGAACTCTTCGCGTTCCCACTGAGAACCATCGGTCTAACAGCAGGCTCATCAGTGGCCAGCCATGCTTTTACAGGAAAACTATAGTCCAGAAAATCGCCAGGCTGCAGGATGGTGAAGTTGAGGCCAGATTCAATAAGATACTCCTCCACGTAGCGCTTGTCGTCATGGTTGAACATCTTGCGCAGCTGCGAGTTCAGAACGCTCGACATGACGAAATGCTTGAATGAGGAGTTTTGCTTCTGGGACTCGGCGACAGCGGCATCGACCATGTTGAGACCTGTCTCTTTCTCGTGCGGATGGATTGAGGGCCCCACCCAGTAGACCGTGCTGGCGCCCTGGAGGATCCGTTCACAGTCTGCAGGCGACGCCATCTCTGCCTGGATGACTTCGGCATGGGGATACTGCTTCTGTAGGCGTTTTGCAGATTCTTGCGAACGAACGACTAATCGCACCTGAACCTTTTCGCAAAGTAGAGGGATGAGTGGTGTAGATTGGTTCCCAGACGCACACGTTACCACGACTAGATCAGCCTGTTGGGCCATGTCGACGGTGTTGGGCTCTGAAGCTGGATCGAGGTTGTTTGCGGAGGTGTATTTGTTGTGTCGCTTACTAGTAGTTCAGGGAATGACCAATACACATAGGTAGGTACATGGAAAATTGAGGATGGATAAAGGCATCGGAGTACGGCGTTCCATCAGGCATGCCCTTGAACCAAGGCGTCCCGTTAAACTCCCGGTGGGCATGTCGTGCGGCGTGCAAGCTACTATAGATAGATCCATGAGTTGCTCTAGGCTTAAAGGTGTTTTATCTCGGGTTGCTACGTCAAGTTCAGTAGCCAAAGTAAATGCCAATCACATTCTCTCCACGTGGCTCCTCGCGTATGGCGCAGGCCGTGGCATGAGTTGTAGTATGTATTGGCGATGCAAACTATAGCGTACACATCGGTGGGCACGAGACGGGCTGCCATCTCTGCGATGTTGTATTAACAGACGTAAGCTTTATGCCGTGCTGTGCTGCGATTGACCAGCTCTTCATGTTGCCCACTCGGACATGATGTCCGTACAAAGTTCCCTCCAACACCTCGCTAAAAGGATTCAACTTCATCGCGGAGATGATCTCAACTCGATCATTGTAGGTTCTTTGGTACAGGCTTGAATGAGATAGTCGTCACGTACTGCCAAAGTTAGCATCAGACAGCTAGAAATGGGACTCACGGCAACGCACCTTCTTCTTATACCTAGTTGTAACACTCGTAGCCAGCACACCGTTTCTAACGTTGCTGGTCATGAGGTGGTTGAGCACGGTATGGTTGGGCAGGGCAAGGACGCTGCTATCATCCTTGACGGGCAGATTACCGTTGAGGATGCTCCTGCTCAGAAATAATGGCAGACTTGGCGGAGCTGGGCCATCCTGAATCACCTGAGCAGCTTGCTTGTATCGTGGATCATCCTCGGGACAATCAATGTCCAACAATGCTTGCGGTGTCAGTTGTCGGAAATCACCTTCTGGCATCTCGCCGGGCATCGGCTCGGCCCCTACGTCTTCATCGCCCGGCGTGACTGTACCAGAGTGTTGAGCTGGTTGATCTGGTTGGTCCTGCGTATCAATGCGAGGCGATGCTTGGTATGGGGTTTGCTTTTGAGGGACCTGACCGGACTCACGCCTTGTCACCTTGGGGATATCGTCGATGCTTATCTCGACGTAGTTTACCAGGATGTTGTTGAAGTCGACCGCTGTGGGCAAATCGGGGCTTGTGACCATCTGGTCGTCGACGAAGAACTTGAGGTGATGGGTGCCGGGTGGGAGATTGATGACGGTTTTGAAGTGACTAGGGGTGGTCTCACTACACGATTGAGGTTAGCTGGCAGAACTTGGACGAAAGAAAGTGATGATCATACCTCCTCCGTAGTCGATACTTCTTGTCCCAAGCGGCAAAAGTACCGGTGACGAAGACTTTGTCGTCAGCACCCTGCGTCCACTCGATCGTGTATGGCACTGTTTGGCCACTGAAGCCTACACCAAAAGGCTGGAGCTCTTCTCCTACGTCCTCCTCTTCTTGAGTAGCCACACTTAGCATGGAATTCCTCCTTGCTGGCAGGACATTATCCCCCGAGTCAAAGATGCTTGGGACATCCGAATCGTTCTTAATGACCGGGCCAAGACTAGGCGAGTCAGGCACGATAGGTAGTGGGAAGCGCGGAGGCCTATGGAAAGAGACTAGTTGGGTACTCTTTTCGTAATCCTTGCCGTTGTCCTGCAGCTCGTCTTCGCGGCTTCGTGATGGCAGAACGTGGGGGGTAGTGGTTGAGGGAATGTCGATACTGTTTGCTGGAGCTGGGCCTGGCATAGACAGAGGCTGTGGTGGTTGGCGTTCTGCGGGTTGATGTTCAGCCTGCGTCTTCCTCCTCGAAGGAGATCGCTCTAGTCTATTCGGCTTCGATGCAAGATCGGGACTCGTCGACTGCAGCATCTTCTCGAGAGTTGCGCTGTCGGCGCTGTGGGTAGTAGTGCCTTGTGCGGCGACGGTGGTGGCTGATGCATCTGCCGGCTGAGACCTCGAGAATTGCTGAACAGATATCCTGCGGTTGACTCTGCGCTCTCGGTCTCGGTCTGCGTGAGGTGTGCCAGTTCTCGAAGGAGTCCTCTCCTTCTCGGAGGATTGGTTCTGACCCATGTTGTGAGATATCACGGATCATCCAAGGCCAGGTTGGTGGTGAGGGTGCATCCACTGCGCGCCTGCCCAGGTCGAGGTGGGGTGGACCGTCGCTCGTGTTATTATTGATTGAGGTTGAGGCCGATAGCGTGTCTCATTGTATGAGTGGTTGTGCACTGTGAGATGCTGTGGACCTTGTCGAGCGATCGCGTGTGGTGACCCAGGCTTGAAGCAACAACAATTGTGCGAATGATTCAAATGGTTGAGCATGTGCAATTGCCCAGGTGTGGGATTGCGCGATCAACGTATTTCCGTGTAATGATGCTCCATCGATCGTCACGGCTTGTTGGTGCCTATCTACCTTACCTAGCTGGGTGGACTAACCCTCCAGACGCGGGCGCTAAGTTTAAGCTTCCCAAGCTGCCTTTCGGTGGTCGAGGCTGCAGTGACGTCCCTGGCCGTCTCAACTTCGCAATCCCAAGGAAATCCCGTCCTGGCCACGTTGGGAGATTGTTCACGTCGCAAAACATGAGCAGTGAAGAGTCAAGACGATCGTCAAGCCATGGAATGGTATGAGATAGCAGGCAAGGTTCTATACTATGTTACACTTCCAGTGGTCTACGTCCTGCTGTTGCTCTTCTATGTCTTGCGCACCATCCTCTCGCCATTGATTTCCATAGCTCAAGCCATTGTACACCTCTGCTTGATCCCGTACAACATCGCGGCAAAATTCGAGGCAGGGCTGCCTGAACATCTTCTGCTCATCACGCTGACCGCAACAGGCTGTCTGGTACTTCATCGGCTCCGCCATTCTCCTGGGTGCTGTCCTAGCTCTCCTCCTGCACGGCATCTTTCGCGCATTCGTCCTCATCCTCAGACTTGACCGCCGTCCCAAGCCGAAAGACGTGCCTGCCAAAGGCCATGATGTCAAGAGTTACCGCCGAACTCGAGAACGCAAGAGGAAACAGGCCGAGGAAGAGCAGCAAGAGATAGAAGCCAGAGCTCGAGCACTGGCTAACAGCCCGCTGTTGAAAGATGCCCTCGGGCACATGTCGCGAGATGAAGCGAATAGGGACAGAGGCACTCCGAGCGGCCCTGGACAAAAGCCGTCTCTCTTCAATCAGACCATAATCGAGCACACTGACGAGGAAGATTCTTGAAGCCGCTCACTACTGGACAAGGTTGGCCCTCTCCAGCGCTTGGTTGAACAGCTCTTTGCAACGCACTCGACTGCCTAACCTGGCGCAGAGAAGGAACGCTCCACTCATCTTTCGATGCAGGCTGTATGTCTCTTCCGGAGGCGGAGCAAGCCGTTCTCGGAGCATGATGGGGATGAAGCTACGCACTCGGTCCGTCACGGTCTGGTCTTTGAAGTCGTACACATCGTCCGCGAACGCCATGAAAGGTTCGGCCAGTGTCATGACGGAATCGATGTGAGCATTGACCATGGCCTTGGAGTCGTAGCCCGTCAAGTAGCCAAGATCAATCGAGAGCTTTTCGCACGCCTTTCGGTCTTGCTTCGACGCTGCCTGTAGGACGCCAGTGTAGAGTTGGATGAATTTTTCCGGATAGTCTCGAGATGCCCCAAAGTCAAGAAGCTCCAGCTTGTTCGTCTGCCGGTTGTACAGGAAGTTGGTCCAGTTCGGGTCCGTCTGCATGTACCTGAAGTCCATGATCTCTCGTAAGCACAGTCGGAGGATCTGGGAGCCTATCCAGTCGCGCTGCTCTTGGCTGAACGACTTGATCTTGGTGACGGCAATGCCATCCATCCTCTCCATGGTCAGAACCTGCTTGCCCGAGGCTTCATCGATGATCCTGGGTACTTTGAAAACCTCGCTGTCGTCAGCAAGAAGTTGGTGGAACCGTCTCGCAGCTTCAGCTTCTCGGACGTAGTCACACTCCCAAGCAAGTTCTGTTCGTGCATTGGCAATCGTCTTGTCCAAGTAGAGGCCTTTCGGCAACAGCTTGGTGGCGTGTAGCAGCAGAGAAAGGTTGTTGAGATCAGATGATATCGAATCCGCAACACCGGGGTATTGCACCTTGACGGCCACCGCTTCACCGGTTTTCAGGACCGCACCATGAACCTGGCCTATCGAGGCCGCGGCCATGGGCTTCTCCTCGAACGAACTGAACATGTCTCTCCAGTTGCTACCGAGGTCGTTCGCAATGACCTTGTCCCGCTGCGATGCGGGCATGTAGTCGGCGCTATCTTGCACTCTCTGCAGCACCTCGACGATTTCCGGAGGCAGCATCTTGATGTCTTGGAAGCTGACCATCTGCCCTAGCTTCAACGCTGCACCCCGCATCTTGGACAGTTTCGCAACCAGCCTTTCCATGTTTGCAGGGCTCAGCAAGCTCCCACTCGAGGCTGCGCCAAAAGCCATAGATGCTGCTAGGCCTCCATACTCGAAAAGACGGCCAATTCGTGATGAAGGCACGCGTGATTCACGCATCTGATACGGCTTGGAGCCAAGATCTACCTGACGTCCTGTCAGTCCATCAGCGTGGGTTACGCAAGCAAGTCGTTGTACTTACATCGCCAGCTAGGTCCTGCCCAAGTTTCTGGAGTTCTTCTTTCTCAGGCCTTGTATTCTGTTGTCGGACAGCGGATGTGTGTATCGATCGCTTGCCGCCAGGCATGTACTTGTCCTTCTTGCCCAACAATCGAGCAGCTTTCGGGGTGTGAAAAAGCTGGGCGAGCTGTTCCTCAGTAGGCTCTGCTGTGCTCTGGTCTTGCTCTGCTCCAGAATAGAAGACGTCTGCGTTGATGTCCTTGGGTATATGGGAGTCGCCGCCTTGTATGTCGTTCTCGACCTTGGGCACTCTTACCCGGGGCAGCGATGAGAGCACTGGTTTCACTTGACCCGGTGGCTGGTAGTATACGTCCTTCTCTTGATCGACAGAGAACTCGGGTGCCTCAGACGGCGGCTCGGCGCTTCTCGCAGGAATCTGGTCCTCGGACTGCCGTTGGGCTACCCGTGCTTCTTGAGGTGACAGTGGCGCTGTAGTGGGGGTAGGTATGGTCGAATTGTCCGATGAAGCAGGACTCATGGAACCTTCAGCATGCTGGTCTAAGGCGGATTGCGAACGCTCGGAGACGGATCGTCGACTCTCGGATTCTGGATCTCCTCTCGCTTCACCAATGGGACTTCCTGCCGGTGGGATTGTGCCATCTGGCAATGGATGCCGTTTTGCTTCGGACTGCTCGACTCTAATGTCCGGTCCTGTAGCTACCGCTTCTGCACTGTTGTCCTCGGACCTGCTGTTATGCTGATCCTGCTGGATGCCTGCCCCCTGCTTAGCACTCTCGTGCCGACCTGCATGCTTGTCTTCATGGGGTATACTGTCGCTTGTGTTGTTGTTGTTGTTGTTGTTGTTGTTGTAGGAGGACTGACTGAACCTTTGCGAAATCAAGCTCGACGTCACAGGGTATCTCTGTGCCAGACCTTTGGTGATCGACGAGGTTCTAGTGTAGAGCTCAGCCTGAGACAGTCTGATTGCGAAATGATTGTATGCTACGTTGCGCGTAGCGCGGAGGAGAGCGATCGCATCGAGCACCCGTTTTCCTGACATGATGGCTGGCCTACCGGTGCATGCTGTGGGGTCTTTGGCTCAGCTTGGACGTGTGGTGGAAGGAGCTTTCGGCCTGAAGACAAGTCTGCAGATGACTCGAACAATGCTTCATCAACTGCACGATGACAGCCGCAGAGGGAAATTTGGCTTGACTTGGCTCGACTTGAGTTAGCTACTAGTACTAGTACCAGTAGCGATCGGCGTTGTGCAGCCGCCGAGTGTCCACACCAGTTAGATCAGATCGGGCCACCTCCAAACATGTCGACTTCTCTTCTTCCTTCCGTTGCGTATTGCAGAGCCGTGCCATTCGACCATGCTACATGAACGCTGAAGACATTGAGCGTCTCAAGGCGCATGTCGCCGAGCTCGAGCAGCAGTTGCACGTCACCAAAGCAATCCTGAAACGAGTCGAGTCCTCGCAGACAGGCTCGAGAGATGCTGCACAGACCGCTTCTCTGCCTATAGGGCCGCCGCTTCATAATCTCCTTCTGCTTTCGGACTCGGCCCTGCCACTTGGCTCGTTTGCCTACTCAAGTGGACTCGAATCATTCCTCGCACACAACAAAGGAGGCAACCAGCTGATCCTGTTTCAGCAATTTCTGAAACTGACCCTACGATCCATGGCGTATACGAACGTGCCCTACGTGCTCGCGGGCTTTCGCGACCCACTAGCGTTGATGGAACTGGACAACGACATTGATGCTTCGACTCCATGCACGGTCCAGCGACGGGCTTCTATTGCCCAGGGACGAGCATTGCTGGGTGTTTGGGAGAAGGCTTTCGCGAGTACCGCGCGGAAGCAATTTGCCGAAGGTCAGGAAGCCATGGCAGCACTGGGCACCTTTGCCGCCGACCTTCGGGCAGCTGCTATTTCGTCGGAGAACTTGCCGGTGAACGGGCACCTTGCGCCGCTATGGGGTGTGGCTGCAATGAGCCTTGGGCTGAACCTGGAAGAAGCGGGATACGTCTTTCTACTCAATCATGCCAAAGCGGTGATCAGTGCCGGAGTCAGGGCTTCGGTCATGGGACCCTACCAAGCTCAGAGTCTCCTTGCGGGAGAAGCGTTGCAGAAGCTAGTCAAGGAGAGCTTGGAAAAGGTTTGGTTCTTGCAGCCTGAAGATGCGGGTCAAGTTGTGCCATCTATGGACCTTTGGATTGGTCGACATGAGCTTTTGTATAGCAGAATCTTCAATTCTTGACGGCAAAATGACCTCGACTGTAGGACTCTTGCCCATGGAAGGACTGAGGGTCATCTTGTCTAGCACGAGTCCGATGACAAGTGAACCATTGCGTCTATCGTAACGTTGTAGCAGCTCATACCGTACGCTGGGAAGCCTTGCTGTTGTTGCCATTGCATGGTAGTCCCTGTCCACTGACAGCGTCTCACTCGTCACAAGGTCGAAGCATCACTTCGGCAATGGACGCGAATATTCTAGAACATTCCCATGTTTGGCGAGCAAACCGTCACGATGGCCACAGTCGTACTGCGCGTGCATTCAGACTCACTTCCTGAGAACTTGCCACGCATGTGCTTGTACAGCTGCTACGGACTGAAAGCCCGCCAACAGCAGCTTCGCTTTCCCCAGAACTCTTCCCCAGGAAACTGGAAAGGCCCGGTGGTCGCCGATCTATCGATAAGATTACGCCTGAATCGCCTGGCGCAACTGCGGCTGCAAACACGCTAGTCAGCGGGAACTTCTTGTTTGGGAGGTCATCGACAACCAAGCCAGGCCCATTCATCGACCGAGATATTGCGAATGTATCACTTACACCTGGAACTACCCCTACACACTTGATCCCCACGTTGCAGCTCCTTGTTCTCATCTGCAAAGTCCTTTGTCACACGCAGCAACACCTTGTTCCTCGACAGCAGTGCGCAGCCTAGTGGCCAAACACGTTGATCGAAGCATCACCACGACCACCTCACATATTGTAACCAACTGCACGTTTTGAACCACAACCTTCCTGCGCCAGGCGCGCCCCTCGAGCATCATGTCGAATCGAGTCGAAGGCGAGAGGGTCTTCTGCTATCAGTGTGAGAACGAGTGGGACAGGGCTCATGGCGGACTGCAGTGTCCAAGATGCAGAAGTGAATTTGTGGAGATAGTAGGTTCGGAGTACCCCATAGCATGCACCGCTAACGGGTCTAGTTATCTCCTGGCGGTCGACCGGACATTGACGACCCTCCAGAAGTTGCTCCCGACTCGCCCATGGGTATCGACGATGACCGGCCGTTCACATCCCTGCGAGATCACAACCCATGGGGCTCACCTGCGCCAGACCCGGACGAAGGCGACATAAGAACAATCCACTTTAATACAGGTGGCGGTGGTCGTGGCATGTTTCAGTTCTCAAGCTACACAACTGGCTTCGGTGGGCCGCGGCATCAGCAGCAGCAGCAGCAGCAGCAGCAGCAGCAACAGCAACAGTGGCAGCCGCAGCAGGGTTGGAACACAGGTATGGGCAGCGATCCCGCAGGCGATGAGGTCATGCGCAACTTTCAAAGCATGGTCGGCAGCATCCTGGGTGGAGGCGGAAGGATGGCAGGAGGTGGCAACAGCGCATTTGGAGGTACGATCAACATCAATGGTCGAACCACCCATTTTGGTTCTGGCACCCGCGGTGCTGGCTTTCCAGGGCCAGCTGGACCCCCTGAGTATGACCCCAACGACGATTCTGCTGAGGATCTTCATGCTGACCGTATGGACAGCTTGTTCTCTATCTTGTTTCCCGGCAATGCTACACGAGGTGCTGGGCAGCGACCCATGGCCGGAATGGGTGGGCCTCTAGACATGCTCTCCATGCTCCTCGACCCTCAAAATGCCCGCAGCGGCGACGCTGTCTTCTCCCAGGAGGCGTTTGACAGAGTCATGAGTCAGCTGATGGAACAAAACCAGCAGAATGGCGCCCCACCTGCCTCGCAAGATCTAATCAATCAGCTGCCGAAGAAGGCACTTGAGAAGTCGATGGCGGGAGATGACGGAAAAGCAGAGTGCTCGATATGTATGGACAATGTAGAGCTGGGGACCGAAGTCACTGTCCTGCCTTGCAAGCACTGGTTTCACTTTGAATGCATCGAGTCGTGGCTGAAAGAGCACGACACTTGTCCTCACTGTCGAACGCCAATAACACCCGCTGACCAGCGGACCCAGCAGCAGACGCGTCCGCAAGCAGGCCGAGGCTCTAACAGACGGTCTTCGTCAGTATCGACACCGTTTACGCAGATGCCTCCGGAAGGTAGCAGACACAATCCGTATGCCGTACCTGAGAGTCCGAGTGGTATCCGAGCAGCGCGAGAACAGTACTATGGAAGACAGCGCACCGAACCCGACGGCGAGAGACCTTCCAGCGAACGACGATCTAGCAGGAGAAGTACTGGGGGTAGGGACGATGGGGGTGGAGGAGGCGGTGGCGGAGGAGGAGTCGGTGGTTGGATCAGGTCCCACATGCCTTTCTCCTAGTCGGAGACCAGCAGGCTGCTGCCCTGGCCAAGGAGCGGCTCTGACCCTACAGATGACTATGGTCTACCTGCTGACGCTCTACGGGCACATGTCCAGGGGAGGATTGAAGACCTTCGCAGCAGAGGTGCTGCGAATGAGGTGCCACAAGCAGGTTATCACGACCGCATTCACTCTAGCTCCAGCTCGTCCCTCTCCTCATCATAGTCACGCAGAGCCTGGAGGCTGGACGGAGGCGATTTAGGCGCGGCCCGTTAGATGGCAGAGGCTGGTATCGGCAGGATGTGGATGAATTGATGAAGATTGACTTTGAAGGGCAGCGCACCAGTAGGCCACGATTACGTAAGCTAGCCAGATTGGACGGCTGGCGGGCCAGTAGTCTGGAAACATCACATGCTCGTGCACTCTTTCACATGTCAGCACGTTTCGTCAGCTGGCCTCGTGCTGTCGCTCTGGTCGACCGAGTTCGGGACGTCAGTCCTGTCGATGGGGTCCATCAGTGAAATCGTGCTGGCCACCATGTCAGCATGCCTCGTGGCAGCGTAAGAGGTGCTCGTCGGTCGAGGAAGCCGGGCTCTGTATCTCTAACTTCGAAGCAAAGATTGTTCCTTGCTGAAGCACCACGTTCGCTCAACCATCACCTGCTCCACCTTGTCGCTACATAACTTTGCACCGCTGGTGCTTGTCTACTTTCATACCCTTCTCTTGTCTGGCCATCTAGCTGTGATAGCTGCGATGGTGTGTGTGTGCTGCATGTACATTTGAGCTTGACGACAACACAGGCGACCTGATTGTGACGCGACGACTACGTTGGCTCACGGAACTGTATACTATCTGTACCATACTACCTGCACTAGCACATGTACGACACATAGATCAGCGAGCAACACCTTGACATCATGATAGGTAGGATACGAGCCAAACACCGCGCAAGACAAGAGGCTAACGGGCACTGGCAGACCACGTCCTTGGACGACCATCGTCACGCTTCCGCAAGGTCCAAGTCCTGGCTGCCGTCGTCTTCTGGTCGATCTACCTGCTCCTCGGCAACCCGCACGGCCCGCCTGGCCTCCGTCGACTGTCCGACTGGCTGTACAAGAGGAGGCTGACGCCATGGCACACCATGGTGCTGACCCTGACATACCTCTACGTCGCGCGGAACTTTGCAAAAATCGTCGGCCTGGAGTCGCCGGAACCCCTGGCCAACCTGTACTCGAGATCCTACTTCCGGGCGACCTGGATCACCACGGCGCTGGATGCCGGCTTCTGGAGCGCGATGAAGATCAAGAGCAAGCGGATCCGCGACCTGGCCAGCGTGGTCTTCACCGTCTACTACCTCATCGCGGCAGAACAGGCCGACGAGAAGGTGCGCAAAGTGCGAGCGGTGCTGACCGTCGACCACATGCGCGTCGCCTGGAACAAGAGCAGCACGCCGTACCTGAGTTTCTTCACCGGCCTGATGCGCCCCAAGTTCACCCGCTACGGCCCGCGACGCATCACGATTGCGCGGCCCAAGCACTCGACGTACCACGAGCCCGTGAGCGGGTGGATGTACTACAACGGCAGCCTGAAAGAGCTGGAGCAAGAGTCGAACCTGGTGCTGGACATACCCGGCGGGGGCTTCGTGGCGATGAGCCCGCGAGAGAGCGATGACAAGCTGCTGTGCTGGGCTGGACGCACCGGCCTGCCCATCCTGAGCCTGGACTACAAGAAGGCGCCGGAGCATCCGTACCCCTATGCACTGAACGAGTGCTTCGATGTGTACAAGCAGATCATCATCACACGGGGGGCATGTGTGGGCTTGCGGACGGGAGCGATCCCACGAGTCGTTCTTACAGGCGACTCGGCGGGCGGCAATCTGGCCACCGGGACGACACTGATGATCCTCGAGCACAACCAGCAGCACGCGGCGGGGGGCCGGGGCATGATCCCCAGTCCGGCGGGGCTTGTGTTGCTGTATCCGGCATTGGACATGAACATTGGATCGTGGATGACGGAGGACCAGATGGCGCTGATCCGCAAGCCCGGCACGCGGAACAAGAAGGAGTACGAGAACTTTATCAAGCGGAAGAGTGAAGACATTGATCGGCGATACACGGCTACCACGCCGCGGCCGATGGATCACGAGGAGGAAGAGGAGAAGAACCCCGAGCACGACTTCTTTGCGCCGCGGAGGGCGAATCGGGACGAGACAGATGTCGAGGCACAGAGGCAGCAAGCGGAGGAGCAGAAGCCGCAGCAGCTGAAGACGCGACTGGCGGTCAGCTCCATCATTTCGTACTACGGCGACCGGATCTTGACGCCCGAGATGATGCGGGCCATGGTCATCCTCTATGTCGGACCCTTCAACCGGCCCGACTTCAAGACGGACCACCTGCTCTGCCCGGCGGTGGCGCCAGAATCCCTCCTGGTCAAGTTCCCCAAGACATACTTCCTCACGGGCGAACGCGATCCGTTGGTCGATGATACCGTCTTCTTCGCGGGGCGACTGCGACAGGCCAAGATGCGGCTGTTCCACGACCGACAGGAACTGGGGCTCGAGAAGTCGACGGCGAGGTTCGACGAGCGAGAACACGTGGAAGTCGGGCTGATCCCCGGCATTTCGCATGGCTTCGTGCAGTTTGTGTCCATCTACCCCGAAGGCTGGAAGCACATTGAACGGTGTGCCAAGTGGATCGGAGACATGTTCAACCGGGCGCCGCACTCGTTCGAAGGGCCGGCCATCGAGCGGCGGCTGCGAGCGGGCAGCATCGGGCAGCTGCACAACAGTGGGTCGGAGCTGGAGATGCCGACGAGCCGGCGGCACCATCAGCGCCACGGCACGGCGGGGAGTGTGGCCAGCGAGGGGGACGAAGACGCGCCGCTGGCCATGTCTAGTCTCAACGGGTCGAGGGCGAAGGGGCGGGTGAAGGAGGGGTCGAGGAGCCCGGACGCGCGGCGGGGACGCGGCGAGAGGACGCCGACGCGGCAGCGCAGCAAGAGCATCAGCAGCCTGCCGAGTGAAGAGGACCTGCTGAAGAGGCGGATGCAGGGGCTGACGTTCTCGTTGATGGGGTCAGAGAATTAGTTGATTTAGTCATTGCCATCATTCATCGTCGACTTTCTCCTCGCCGTAGTTCTCCTCTTCCTCCTCGTCCGGCGCTTTGGACTTGGTGGTGCTCCCGCCAGCGTCTGCAGCCGAGGAGCTGGCCGCCTTGTCCTCGTCCATTTTGGCGGTGAGGAAGGCGTTGACGTGGTCTTGGAGCTGCTTAGTCGAGCCGCGCAGCTGTGCCAGGGATGCAATTTTCGAGGCGGTGTCGCTGGGCTGTGTGCTGGGCAGTGGCTGGTCGAATGTCTTGGAGTCGGTGGACGAGGTGTAGACTGCTGAGATGCTGGCTGTGCTGGCTGTGCTGTCGGCCATGGTTGGGTAGATTTGTCTTGGAGCAGTATATGAGTATGAGGCCAAAAGTTGATGAATGGCAGGTGAGGTGAGGTGGAGTCGAGTGGGTGGGGCTCGTTATCGATACTGGCACTAGTAGTGCGAGGTGCCATGTGCGAGGGTGGGTCGCCAACTTGGCGTGCTTTCCTTTCTCGTTACTGCCCAGGTCTACCGTAGATACACAAGACGATGCGCTAGAGAGCTACGAGTATCCTCGAACTACCGTCTACCGTCTACCGTCCACCGTCTACCGTCCACCGTCTACATTCAGCAGACAGCCATGTCGCCCGAGTCGCCATGACAGCACGCGTCTAGACAGCACGCAGCAACGAGGAATGTGAAGTCGACCCTCGACAACATGGCTACACGGCCAGCCCGCTCGCCCATCCCGCCCCCCTCCCCCCACCGATCCAATGCCGGCTCGCGTCAAAGCACGCGCTCGAGTCTCGACACGGACAAGGACCGAGACAGTGACACGGCGTCCAACTACGCCCCGCCGCCCTTGAATGTCAGCAAACGGTCCGCCTTTGGGCCCTTTGTCACCCACAAGAATGCCAGCTCCTCGTCCATCCACCAGGTCCGCCCGTCCGCCCAATACGTGCCGGCCCACTTGGCCGACATGAGGAAACCCTCGGCCCTCGCCCCCTCTCCACACCTCGGCCACCGACGCCAGCACTCCCAAGGCTACTTCGAACCCTCCATGCCCTCGACCTCGTCCGCCAGCGCGGCCCTCACCCCGTCGCAGATCGCCGCCCAGGCTGCGGTCCACCACTTGAACATCACCACCCACCACATCCGGCGCAGGTCGGCCACCGTCCCCTTTCCTGAAGAAGAGCCCGCCCGACGCTACAGCAACGGCTCCGTCAGCAGCGACGGCCAGTCCATCTCGCCCGCAGCCGACCACCAGCCCCAGTACAGGAACGGCCTGGTAGGCACCAACAATGCCACCACCGCCGCCCAGGCCGTGTGGAAGCAGCCGGCCGAAGAGAAGGAGAAAAGAGGCTTTCGCAACAAGTTCCGCACCAAACACATCGGCGGCATCATCCGCGACAAGGACAAGGACAAGGACGCCAGAGACAAGCCGCTGCCCTCGCCCATCAAACCCCCCACCAGCAGCCTCGCCAAAGTCTACAATGCCTCCACCACCAGTCTGGCCGACACCTTGTCCTCCACCACCAGCTCCATCTATCACCTACAGAACACTTCCGTCACCACCATCTTGCCCGCCCGCGACGATGAGAAGAAGAAGCATGTAGGCCTGCGCCAGAAGCTGAAACTGAAGGACAAGGACGAGTTCAACCTGCCTCTGTCATCCGCCAACTCAAACTCCCGCCCCGTCGACATCCACAACCCCCAGTCGCTCTACTCCTTCGCCCCCGCCTCCCCGAGCCACTCCACCTTCTCAAAGTCCGTCTCAGGCCTCGATCTACGCCATGGCGCTCGCGCTCTACGCGACCGCAAGGAGAAGAAGGAGGAAAAGGCGGCCCAAGCCCAGCACCCGCTCGAGCAGGTCTACAGTCGCACCGACAGCGATCTCTCCGAGTGGCCCTCCATACCCAGCTTGTCAGGCTCCCACACCAACACCTCGGAAGTCTTCACCCCCTACTCCAAGGACCTGAAGGAGACGCTGGCCGTCTTTGGCCTGAACAACATGACCCCTGACGATGCCTGGGAGTTTCTCAAGGCTCGTCTGTTGGCCGTCTTTGAGGGCGAGCATGTCCCCATTGCCGTCGAAGACCTGAACCGCCTCGTCACAATCCACGTGCAGAGGTGTGTCATGAAACGCGATCCAAGCATCATCATCGGCGACCTCGAGAACCTGCTGCACACCGGCTTCTTGAGCCTGAACCATACCCTGCGCGGGGTCCACGACGAGAGATTGGTGCCAAATCTCGTCGACTTGTGGATGCAGGTCTTCGGCACCATCCTGCCCTTCATGCAAGCCGTCTTTCTGCCTCTCGACCAGGAGTTCAAAGGCCGTGGCTCCGTGCTCAAGACCCCCCAGTCCGCTGCAGAGTTCTGGGGCGCACTACCCAGCCCCGAATCCATCGGCCGTCTCTCCTCCTCCCCCTCGAGCATGGTCGAAGACGAGCCCGATATCGCCGCCGGCGAAGAACTCGAAGTCCGCCGCATCCTCCTCACCTCCTTCCGCGACCACGTCATCCTGCCCCGCTTCGACCTCCTCAAAACCACCTTCTCCCGCCTCAGCCTCGAAAGCATCAATGCCACCCTCGCCCACTTCGAGTCCGCAGCCCGCGACAGCTTCGACCGCCCGGGAACAGCAGCTGGTCCCGCCAGTAGCGGCAGTGCTGACCCGCGCATCTCCTCCAGCTACTCGTCACAGACCTCGACCCTCCTCGGCGGCGCAACCCCCGGCTCCCGCTCCCGTGCCACCTCCAACCTCTCCGCCGGCAGCGCCCAGGACGTCGCCTTCCAATCCTTCTCCAGCCCGCCCGCCGCTCGCCCCGGCGACTCGTCCTCGCACCAAATCACCGAGACCGTCGCTCGCATGCTGCAGTGTCTGTCCGTGCTGTGCTCCGTGCAGTCGGGCGACGAAGCGCAGGCCAAAATCGAGGAGCTGACCAAAGAGCTCAAGTTGAATTGGCTGGGCCGCGGACGCACCGGCCGTAACAGGAAGGGGTTTGTGGGGACTAGGGTGAGGCCGGTGAGGAGTATTGCTAGTACGATTCGGGGGGCAGGGTGGAGGGGTGCTGGTGCTGGTGGGTTGGGCAGTAGAGAGGGGAGTCCGACGCCTACGCCCACGAGGCAAGGGACTGTGAGTCGGCAGGAGGGAAGGGGCGATTGATGTGATGTGATTGGTTTTGGAGTTTTGTTGGTGGATGTGATATGATACCCTGTTTTTGTTTCATCCCCAACGGATCTAGATGGATGGGTGCTGTTTGTTACTGCGCGGTGTATGTATGTATATGTGGATGTACTTTGGGGCTGTGGTGGCCATGAGCGTTAGATTTGTTTGTTAGTCTGTCTGTCTGTCTGTCTGTCTGTCTGTCTGTCTGTCTGTCTGTCTGTCTGTCTGTCTGTCTGTCTGTCTGTCTGTCTGTCTGTCTGTCTGTCTGTCTGTCTGTCTGTCTGTCTGTCTGTCTGT
>Ga0210040_10000397_pt1 | contig 73820 bp, 60 predicted proteins | sample CryGeyCG12114_NA_FD_185462 | JGI IMG/M metagenome (GOLD analysis project Ga0210040, IMG submission 185462) | Groundwater microbial communities from aquifer - Crystal Geyser CG19_WC_8/21/14_NA (SPAdes) (version 2) | ecosystem: Environmental > Aquatic > Deep subsurface > Groundwater | place: USA...
TTTTGGCAGAAGTCAGCTTGTGTTCCTCCATAAAGTTTTTCACACCTGAATAAAGTTTGTCCGGCGCCACCATGTAGCTGGCCTCTAGGCGTGCCTGCACCACGCGCTGCCCGGTAGGGAACGTGCGGTAGCGGTAGTCGGCAGGCAGCTTTTGGGAAGTAGTATCGGCTACTACCAGACCAACGAAAGCCCGCACAGTATCGTTGGAGGCTTCCGGGTCGCTGTAGTAGATATTGCCCAATGCACCATGCAACTGGCCATTATCGAGCACCTGCTGGGCTTGCCGGAATAGCGGGCCGAACTCGGCGCTACTGGCCTCACCCTCGAAATAGCGCCCGGCCAAGTAAATAGGTTGCGTGGTCGTTATAAGCTGCACGTCGGGGCTGCGGAAACCGCCCAGGTAGGCGTACCATACAGCAACACTTAGCGATACAAATAATAGCCCTAGAAAAAGCCAGCGAGTCATACACGGTGAAATTGTGGAGTTGCAAAGTTGTGAAGCTAAGAGTTGTGCTACAGCAAGCAATTCACAACTTTTAGCTTCACAACTTCCCTATTCATTTACGTACTGCATCTGATAAAGCTGGGCGTAGAAACCACCGCGACGCAACAACTCCTCGTGCGTGCCGGACTCCTGAATCTCGCCGCGGTCCAGCACAATGATGCGGTCGGCTTTTTGAATGGTGCTGAGACGGTGGGCAATCACCAGGGAGGTGCGGCCTTCCATTAGCTTGTCAATGGCATCCTGAATCAGCTCTTCCGTCTCCGAGTCGACGGAGGAGGTGGCCTCGTCCAGAATGATGATGCGCGGCTGGTAGACCATGGCCCGCACGAAGGAAATCAGCTGGCGCTGGCCCACAGACAGGGTAGCACCGCGCTCCATCACTTGATAGTGCAGGCCGCCGGGTAGGCGCTCAATGAAGCGGCGGGCGCCCACCAGCTCGGCGGCTTCCCAGATTTGCTCCTCCGTAATGTCTTTGCTGCCCAGCGTGATATTATCGGCAATAGAGCCCGCAAATAGGAACACATCCTGCAATACCACCCCAATTTGCTGGCGCAACGCCTTCAGATCGTACTCCTGCAAGTCGTGGCCGTCGATGCTGATGGTACCTTTGTTGATGTCGTAGAAACGGGAAAGCAGGTTGATGATGCTGGTTTTGCCGGCGCCGGTGGCGCCTACAAAGGCAATGGTCTGGCCGGCCTTCACCTCGAAGTTGATATCCTTGAGCACGTAGTTTTCCTCGTTGTAGGCAAACCACACATGGTCGAAGCGCACATCGCCGCGCAGGGTAGGCGGCGCATAGGTGCCGTTATCGGCAATCAGTTCCTTGCTATCGAGCAGCTTGAGCAGACGTTCGGTGCTCACCAGACCCAGTTGGAGGGTATTGAAGCGGTCGGCAATCTGGCGGATGGGCCGGAAGAACAGGCTGTTATATAGGATAAACGCAATGAGCGCACCCTTGGTAATGGTACCTTCAATCTGACCCTGGGCCGCATACCACACCAGCAGGCCGATGCCCACGGCGCCCAACACTTCGGCCACCGGGTAGTACACCGAGTAGTACAGCACAGACTTGATGTTGGCGCGAGTGTGTTCCTGGTTGATCTTCTCGAACTTGTGCAGCTCACGCTCCTCGTTATTGAAAATCTGCACCACGCTCATGCCCGTGAGGTGTTCCTGCACGAAGGAGTTGAGGCTTGCTACGGCCGTACGCACCTCCTGAAACGACTTTTTCACCTTCTCCTTAAACACATAGGTGCTGAACAGCAGCGGCGGAATCACGGACAAGCTCACCAGCGTCAGGCGCCAGTCGATGTAGAACATGAAGGCCATGATGAACACCAGTTGCAGAATGTCGCCAATCATGGCCGCAAGCCCTTCGCTGAATACGTCGGACAAGGTTTCCACGTCGGAGATGTTACGCGTCACGAGCACCCCGATAGGCGTGCGGTCGAAGAACTTCAGGCGCAGATCGAGGATGTGCTTATAAAGGTCTACCCGGATATCGCGCACGATGTACTGGCCCAGCCAGCCGCCGTAGTAAGTTTGCAGGTAGCTCACCAACGTGTGGGCTATCAGCAAGCCAATCAGCCAGATAAACATGCGGTTCACCCCCGCCATATCACCCTGATCGATGCTGACATCGACCATTTTCTGGATCAGAAAAGGCCGCAGTGTGCCCAGAGCTGCCGTGGCAATGGTCAGGAAAATGAGAAAGTAGAACACGCGCCGGTAAGGCTGCACGTAATTCATCAGCCGGCTCAGCACCTGCCAATCGAAGATATTGCCGGTTTTGGTGGCAGTAGTGGTTTGCTCCACGGAATATAAACTTGAAGAGGAATCGATTAGCTAACCAGTAGTATACGGGTAAGGTTATGGCGGCCAATGCTCAAGGCGTGACCTTCCCTACCCTCCAGTGCCCCTACCCCAGGGTAAGCAGCCCCACACGGATGGCCGCCTGAGGTTTGTTTTACGGGAACAAAGTTACCACCCCCCGCGCAGAAAGGCTGCCTTTATCTAGCTCAGCTGGCTGCCCTACCCTACGCGCCGGACACAAGGCAAGCCAGGCTTACCGCAAAACGCAGGAAGCCTGACCAATACGATCAGGCTTCCTGGTTATAAATTCAGATTGTTGCTGACAGCAGGATGCGCCTACGCTACACTGTTGTGGCTACCCCAGTGCGCGGCACGGCGCTACGCCCACCAAAAGCGGCCGCCGCTGCGCCCAGACCTAAGCCCAGTGCCGCCAGCAAAGCAGCCTTCGACAATCCAGCTGCCGCCGCGTCGCCGGCCTTACGGGCTTTAGCTTCAGCCTGCACTTTGGCCTGCTGGAACTTGGCCTGGGCTTGCTTAGCGGTGTTGATCCAATTATCAACAATCTGCTCCGACTCAGCCCGGCTCTTGCCCGTGCGGTTCATTACCACGTTCACGGCCGCGTCGCGGTCGGCGGCGTTACCGATGTTATCAGCTCGGCTGGTGAGCCGGTCAATCAGATCGTCAAAGTTATCATCGGCGGCCTGTGGGTTAGCGGCGCTTTGCCGGGCTTGGGCTTCGGCGCCGCGGCCGGCGGCTTGAGCCTGGCGCTCTAGGTTTTCGGGTTGCAACTCGGCTTTGCCGGTTTGGCGCAGCAGCAGACGGGCTTCCCGCTTCAGGTCATTTACATCAATACCCTGCTGCTGAAGCTCCTCTTTGATGGCTTGGCCGGCCTCAGGCGCAATGGCTGCCACGCCCTGGCTTACCCCCGAAATGGCTCGTCCGGCCACACCGGTAACGCCGCCAATGATGCGGCCAACAGCCGTGGTGAGCAGGTAGAAAGTAAGCAGCGTAACCACTGACCACGTGAGCAGGCCGTGCAGCATGCCATCCGTGGGACGGGGCATGCCCGCCAAGCGGCTGGCCACGGTAGCTCCCAGATAGAGCGACAGCAGCATACTCAAAATCCACCAAATACCCGCTCCAATGCCGACGCCCGCCATCGGGTCCTGCTCTTGCAACGGATCAATGGTGCCCAGGCCGATGCCCAGGCCCAATAGGCTAAGGGCTAGCTGAATAACCAGCGCTAGTACGGCCCCAGCAAAGATAGCGCCCCAGGAAATGCGCTTCACAGCGGCCACCGTAGCAGCAGGGTATGGTCGGTCATCAAAAGTTTCGGAAATAGTAGCCATAATTGAAAGGAAGCATGGTGGCAGCAGCTTAAAGCGCTACCACAGGTGTACGACCGCGCAAAATGCGCGGACCGGCCTTTCATACGGTCAGAATTCACCGGTTGTTGATCGAATAAAGATCCTGTAACTTGTTCATATAGAGTAAATTATAACTATTCCATTAGGTGTTGCCTTCTATATAATATAGAAGAAGTAGTGTTTAAAGAACAGTAATAGCATTTTCTTTATCCAAATAACTTTTCACTCCTGTCTGATTTTCCGTCGTCATAGACTATAAACCAAGTGCTACGGCTTTTTATTCTCCGGCCGCTTATGTTCCTGCCTCCCTCGCGAAGTAGGGCAAGCCGGTAGGCAGCAGCTCCGCGGGCACTAGCTCGGCCGGATACTCTACTCGGCACAGAAACAAGCCTTGGGCCTTGGCCGCGCCGCTGGCGTGCACCCGGTTCAGGGACTGAAATACTTGGCGGAATTCCTCGGGCGTCAGCTTGCCTTTGCCTACCGTCAGCAATGTGCCCACCACCAGCCGCACCATGCCCCGCACGAAGCGGTTGGCCCGGATGCGAAATACTACCCCTCCCGGCGTGGGGTGCCAGCCTGCCTCATAGCAAAGGCAGCGGTAATGCTTTTCGCTGCCGCCTACCTTGGAAAAGCTCGTGAAATCATGGTCACCGACCAGACAAGCAGCGGCTTCGTTCATGGCGACCATGTCGGGGGCGCGGTCGAGGTAGAGGGCGTGGGGGGCGGCGAAGGGGTCGGGTACGAGACGTACGTGATACTCGTAGGTGCGCACCCGCGCATCAAAACGGGCATGCGCAGCAGGCGGAACCGGGTGCACAAGGTAGCCGCGCACATCGGCGGGTAGGGCGCGATTGAGGCGATACAGGAACGTATCGAGGTCAAGCCCATCGGGCAGCTCCGCATCGAAGTGTGCTACCTGGTGGCTGGCGTGCACTCCCGAATCGGTGCGGCCGCTACCCAGCGAGTACACCGGCTGCCGCAGCACCTGCGACAAGCAGCGGTCCAGCTCCTGCTGCACCGTGAGCGTGTTCGGCTGAATCTGCCACCCGTGAAAGCGCGTGCCGTCGTAGGCGAGGTGAAGAAAGTAGCGCAATGTGGGTTTTGGTTGTTTGTTTTTGGTTTTTGGCTATCTACAAACAGGTGTTCTACTGGCCAAAAACCAAAAATAAACAACCAAAACCCAATTCGATTACAGCCTCTCGTAAATAGCCGCAGCGCCTTGCCCTACCCCTACGCACATAGTGACGAGGCCATAACGGACGTTTTCGCGGCGCTGCATCTCGTGTAGCAACGTGGCCGTGATGCGGGCGCCAGCACAGCCCAGCGGGTGTCCAATGGCAATGCTACCACCGTTGACGTTGACTTTGGCGGGGTCCAGCTCCAGATCACGCATGCAGGCGATGCTTTGAGCGGCAAAGGCCTCGTTCAGTTCAATCAGATCGATATCGTTCATGGTCAGGCCCGCGCGTTGGAGCGCTTTCTGGGTGGCCGGTACCGGCCCAATGCCCATGTAGGCCGGATCAACGCCCGCTACAGCCGAGGCTACAATGCGCGCCATCGGTTTCAGGTCGTAGCGCTTCAGGGCTTCTTCGCTTACAACCAGCACGGCCGCAGCGCCATCGTTGATACCCGCCGAGTTGCCGGCCGTTACGGTGCCATTCTCAATGAAAGCTGGCTTCAGGGTAGCCAGCTTCTCCATGCTCGATAGGCGTGGGTGTTCGTCGGTATCAAACAAGGCCGTATCGCCTTTGGGTTGGGCAATGAATACGGGCACAATTTCCTTGCGGAAGCGGCCTTTCTCGTAGGCCCGCTGATATTTGCGTTGGGTGTCGTAGGCAAACTGATCCTGCTCCTCGCGGGTGATGCCGTACTTGGCAGCCACGTGCTCTGCGGTTTCGCCCATGGTATAGGGCAAGTGCATGGCCGAGAGCCTGGGGTTTACGAAGCGCCAGCCCAGGGTAGTGTCGTGGGCGGTGAAATCGCGTCCGAAAGCCGTCACTGACTTCGCCATCACGAAGGGTGCCCGCGTCATGTTTTCCGAGCCGCCCGCCAGATACACGTCGCCCTCCCCGGCCCGGATGGCCCGAAACGAATCCATAATGCTCTGCAAACCGGAGGCGCACAGGCGGTTAACGGTGTTGCCGGGCACTGACAGAGGTAGGCCAGCCAGTAGCGCTGCCATGCGGGCCACGTTGCGGTTGTCTTCGCCGGCCTGGTTGGCGGCGCCTAGTATCACGTCTTCCACAGCAGTGGGGTCGACACTTTTATTACGGCGCATCAGCTCACGTAGTACGTGCGCGGCCATATCATCGGGGCGGACGCTGCTAAGCGCGCCACCAAATTTACCAATCGGGGTGCGGACGGCGTCCACGATATAAGCTTGGGACATCAGAAGGGTTGGAAGTGCGGTTATTCCGGTCGTTGTTGGCTACTTTTGCGGCTTTGGTACCTATTAGCACCCGCCCAAAACTGTTCAACTACAAAGATGATACAAAGAATTCAAAGCGTATTCCTGCTTTTGCTGGCCCTGGCAATGGGCAGCGTATTATTTCTGCCGATCTGGAGCAAAACCGACCCCACCACCGGTCAGCACCTTGTGCTCACGGCCTTTGAGCTGGGCTATGTACCCTCCGATCCTGGTATGTCCGTTTCGACCAGTACCTGGCCCATTGCGGCGCTGGCAGCGGCCGCCACGGCTGTGGCGTTCATCGAGATTTTCCAGTATCGTAGCCGCCTGCGGCAGTTGCAGCTGGGCCTGCTGAACCTGCTGTTCATGCTCGGCACTATTGGCACTAGCTATTATTATTCCACTATTGGCGAGCAGATGCTCAACCTGAAGCTAACGGGTGAGTTTCATGCCGGCTTCTACCTCCCTACCCTCGCGCTGCTGCTAAATATCCTGGCCAACCGCTTCATCCGCCGCGACGAGCAACTGGTACGCAGCATGGACCGACTGCGGTAAGTTGGTGAGCATCGCTGTCATTCCGAGCGTAGCGAGGAATCTGGCAGGAAGTACGGCTACTCAATTACCCTAGATTCCTCGCTACGCTCGGAATGACAGCCAAACAAAAGGGCTTCTGCACAATGCAGAAGCCCTTTTGTTTGGCCGAAGGTCTACCCTCATGGCTGCTTAGCGCCTACCAAGTGCTGCAGTTCCTGGATGCTGGCCTCAAAGTCAAAGACGTCGTAGACGCGGCTGAAGTTCTGCGGATCGGCTACGTAAGGGTAGGCGTATTTGGCCAGCGTCAGGCGGGAGCCTTCCATGCTGAGGGTTTGCAGCAGGCGCACCAAGTCGGTGGTCTGAATACTTGCTTGATTGATGGTCTGCCGGGCCAGGCTGAGCCGGGTTTCGTCGGAAGCTGTGCGCTGCATCGATTCGGTCAGCCCCGTTACCTCGGCAGCAGTCAGGGCGCGGTAGCGGGTTGCATTGCCGCTGGTAGCGGGGTAGTCGGAGGCCGAGTTACCACCCTGGTTAGGGTAGGGAGCGGCCGGCGCCGGATACGAATCAGTTGACTGATTACTGGCATTCGGTGGGTAACCGTGGCCACCAGGGTAGGCCGCACCAGGAGCGGGCTGGCGGCCCGGCGCTGAGTTGGGGGAAGCGTTGCCGTCGCGGCGGTAGCCATAGTCGTCGTTGGGGTACTGGCCGTATGCGCCGCCAGGGGGGTAGGGCGCAGGCTCTCCCATGCTATAGCCCCGCCGAATGGGTGCCTCCCCTACTTTGCGCAACTGCAAGCCGTAGCCGGGGCGCGCCAACAGCACATAGCTGCTTTCCAAGCCGGGGTCGAGGAGTACGCGGGTGCGGTAGGCTACCACACGGCCGTAGCCGGTCGGAATCAGAAACTCGGCCCAGTGGAAGCCCGGCGTCAGGCGGTCGATGCGCACGGCGCGGGCCCCGGGCTGCGTCAGTGGTCGGCCGTCAAAAATCAGCTGGAATGCCACACCGCGCTCCGATGAGAAGTTGACTACGGCTGGTGCTGCCCACACCCCTTCGGCCGACAGCAGCAACAACAGCAAGAAGACGAGGGTAGGCAGAAGCTTTTTCATAGCAGAAGAACGAAAGCAGGTACCAGACGAAGCCGCAGAGCTATACAGTAGTTACGTTCAATAAAAACCAAGTATTGTGCCAGATGCAATTTAAATTCTATGCTACTGCCCAGTTGCTCTATTTCCTATGCTCTTGAGCTAATATACAAAAAAGTCCCGGCAGTTTACCGAGACTTTTTTCTGATACTCAATGATTTACTTCCTACTCATCAATGCGGGTCACCTTGAACTCAGTGCGGCGGTTGCGCTGGTATTCGGCTTCTGTTTTGGCATTCTTCACCACGGGCCGGCTTTCGCCGTAGCCCTTGGCCGTCACGCGGTTTGCCTCAATTCCCTTCGACACAATGTAGTCTACCGCCGACTGTGCCCGGCGCTGCGACAGGGCTTGGTTGTAGGCGTCCTTACCCCGCGAGTCAGTATGAGAACTGAGTTCAATAGTAATTTTGGGGTTGTCTTTGAGGGTTTCCACCAACTTATCCAGCTCTACAGCTGCATCGGGTCGAATGTCGGCTTTGTCGTAGTCGTAGAAGATATTTTCTACCACAATAGCCTTGTTCTTCACAATCTCATCCAGCGTTAGCGCCACAGACAGGCGAATCTCATTCACATCGTTGGTGAGCTGGTCCTGGGGCGGACGCTTGCCTACCGTCGTAAGGCTCTGACGGGCGGTGAAGTAGCCGGGCCGGTCGGCCATCAGCGAGTAGGCCGTAGCCGAATCCAGCTTCAGGCTAAATTTACCGTTAGCATCGGCCGCCACGTCCTGTAGCTTCTGACCTTTGGTGTATACCGTCACAGTTTCGCCGCCCAAAGGCTGGAGGGCACCACCGTTGGCCGGACGTGCCTGCACCGTACCATCCACATAAAACACTACCTCCTTAAAGGTGTTGCGCTTAAAGGAATATAGGTCGTCGGCACCCTGGCCACCGTTACGGTCGGAGGCAAACAGGCCGGTGGTGTTGGTGAGGAGGTAGGGAGCAAAGTCGTCGCCGGGGCTGTTGATGGGCGCACCCAGGTTTTTCACCTTGCCTTTCTCCACCATAAAAATATCGAGCTTGCCCAGGCCCGCGTGCCCATCAGAAGAGAAGTACAGGGTGCCATCGGGTGCCACCGCCGGGAAGCTCTCGTTGCCGGCCGTGTTGATTTGCTCGCCCAGGTTTTCGGGGGGCGAGAAGCGGCCGTTTTCGCTTAGCTCTGTCTTGTATAAATCGGTACCGCCCTGGCCGCCGCTGCGGCTGGAGGCGAAGTAGAGCGTTTTGCCATCGGGCGAGAACATGGGCGAGAAGTCGTCGGCCGAGCGGCTGTTGAGGCCCCGCGCCAGCTCCGGCGCCGTCCAGGCGCCGTTCTGATAGGCCGACATATACAAGTCAACGCTTTGCAGTCCTATTTTGGCTTGTTTCTTCGTGCCGTTGTTGGAGCGCGCAAACACCATGAAGCGGCCATCGGCCGTGTAGGTGGCGCTGGCTTCGTGCATATCAGCCGTGTTGATAGGGGCATCGAGCTTGCGCACGGTGCCGCCGGTCAGCGCCTGGTCGTCGTCAAACTTGATAGCATATAGATCATTGAAGCCCAGCCCGTTGCCCAGATACGTTTTCCCTTCCCTTCCCGACGCGAAAACCAGTTCTTTGGTCTGGGGCATGAAAGCGGCGCCGAACTCGGAGGAAGGTGAATTCAACTGAGCCACGGGCTGTACCTGGTCGCGCGTTTGGGTAGCAGCCAGCTCCTGGCTCAACTTACTGTTTTTGGCTTCCAATTCGGCACGGGCGACTAGTGTGCGGTTGCCACCGTTTTCGGCGTAGGCAGCAAAGCGTTGAGCGGCTTCGTCGTAGTTACCGTTGTTTTTCAGGGCCAGCGCGTAGTAGAAGGGCGCGTCGGCGCTGCGGGCTTTGGCATCAAGAGCAGCTTTGTAATATGGCTCGGCCTCGCCAATGCGGTTCGATAACCGGTAGGACTCAGCAATACGCAGGTTGGCGTAACCAGCGTTGCGCCCTTTGGTTACATCCTTCTTATACAACTCAATAGCAGGCTCATATTCGCCACGTGCAAACCGCTTGTCGGCCTTGCTCCCTCCACCCGCCGTAGCACAGCCGCCCAGCAGCCCTATCGAACTGGCTACAACACCTAAGTATATAAGTTTTCGCATGGTTATAGAGTTGCCGGATAGGCGAAAGAACAGGGAAAAGGGAACCACGTAATGTGGCCTAGACAAGTATACTAGGTTTTAGGGGAAGTAGCACAGGTAGGAAGCAGCACTTGCTCGCTTCACAATCTCATTATTTCCCTGCAAAATACCGCACCAGCCAGGTTTCGGCGGCCGGAGCGGGCCACGCCTGCGCTAATTGCGCATGCTTGGCAATGGTGTTATCGAAGTAGGGGGTGTCGGGGCGGAGCTGACCTTCGGCCACGGCGGCGCGCAGTTCGCGCCGGTCGAGCAAGCGCACCTCTCCGTCTACCAGAAACGCTAGCCGCGACTTTTCCAGCAACTCCACGCCTAAGGCAGCTTCCAGCTCTCGCACGAAGCGCACTGAGGCATCAATGGAGCAGCCACTGGCGTCGGCCACGCCCTCATCGAGCCCAATGACCAGAAACTGGTGGTGCAGAATAGCGGCTGAGGCGTGCAGCATGCGGCCGTGGCTGGTCCAGGCAGCGGCAAACTGTGCCAATACAGGCTGCACGCGGGCTATTTCAGCGTCGGTCAGCGGGCGGTTGGCTTGGTATATCCAAACACGCGCTTCGGGTGGTAGTTGGTCGAAGGAAACGTACATAAGCGAAGTAGCAAAAGCAGTGTAGCTATAACGAACACTGCTCGTTTTTATTGACAAAGTAACAGCCCCGGCGGGAAGTTCCGCCGGGGCTGTTAAGAAGAGGTTGTCATTCCGAGTGCAGCGAGGAATCGGAGCGTCCGCAAACGTAGATTCCTCGTCTCTGCTTGATGCGCAGAATGACAGTTACGCGTTCAATCCTTCAGCGGAAGCCACCAACTCAGCCAGGTCGAACACCTGCACGTTGTTTTCGCGCTCCTTGTTTTTCACACCGTCGGCCATCATCGTCATGCAGAAAGGGCAACCCACGGCAATAATGCTGCTTTGGCCGTCCTGTTTGGGAGAAGGGGTAGCACCTTCGTTGCCACTCTCTTTGCCCTGAATGTGTGCCAGCACCTCCGCATTGCCGTCGAGGGTAGCCAGGGCTTCTTCGGTGCGCTCAATGTTCACATCTTTTTTGCCGGGCTCCGGCTCTTTCCACATCTGAGCACCACCGGCGCCGCAGCACAAACCATTAGCCTTGCTACGCTTCATCTCTACCAAATCGGCATCCAGGGCTTCGAGTACAGCGCGAGGCGCCTCATAGATGTTGTTGGCACGCCCCAGATAGCAAGAATCGTGGAAGGTGATACGGCGACCTTTGTAGGCCTCGCCGCCCTCTAGCTTCACCCTACCCGCATCAATAAGCTGTTGCAAGAAGGTGCTGTGGTGGATGACCTCATAGTTACCCCCCAAAGCCGGATACTCGTTTTTGATCGTGTTGAAGCAATGCGGGCAAGCCGTCACGATCTTCTTCACGTTGTATCCCTCAAACGTCGTGATGTTTTGCATGGCCTGCATCTGAAACAGGAACTCGTTACCAGCGCGCTTGGCGGGGTCGCCGGTGCAGGTTTCCTCCATGCCTAGCACGGCGTACTTCACGCCCACGTGCTCCAGAATCCGCACAAAAGCACGGGTTACCCGCTTGTACCGGTCATCGAAGGCCCCAGCGCAGCCTACCCAAAACAACACTTCGGGCTCCTCGCCGCGGGCAGCGAAGTCAGACATTAAAGGCACCGTTATTTGACGTTTGGCGGTTAGTTCAGCCATTATAGTTGGTTGACAGTTGTCAGTATGTAGTTGGTAAGTAGAATCGCCAGCAGTCGGTATCTATTCGACAACTGATGATCCTTTTTATGCTTTCTCGGCCACGTACAGCTCGTCGGCCCAATTGAAGCGGTCGGAGGGTGAGAAGGCCCAAGGCGCACCGTTATTTTCTATATTAGAAAACATGACATTCAGCGAGTTAGGCGCCGCCGACTCCTCTAGCACCAGGAAGCGACGCATCTCGATGATGCTTTCCAACGGGTTGATATTCACTGGGCAGGCCTCTACGCAGGCGTTACAGGTAGTGCAAGCCCACAGTTCCTCAGGCGTTACATAGCCGCGCAGCAACGTATGATTCTCTTTGTCGAGCTGCTCCTGGGGTTCGTGTTTGGCGGCGGGCCCATACAACGCGGGGTCGAAGATGAGGGGCGAGTTGTATTTCTCCTCCATCCGGTCGCGTGTATCCATAATGATTTTGCGCGGCGAAAGCAGCTTACCCGTCAGGTTGGCTGGGCACACGGAGGTGCAGCGCCCGCACTCGGTGCAGGAGTAAGCGTGCAACAGGTTGGTCCAGGCCAAGTCGTTTACGTCCTTCGCCCCAAAGGTTGTAGGCGCAGCTTCAGCCCCTTCTGAGGCCGGAGGAGTAGGGACTTGGTAGGTAGGGTCCATCATAGCCTTCACCTCATGCGTGATGCTGTCCACGTTCGAGAACTGACCCTGCGGCATCAGCCTTGAGTAGTACACGTTGGGAAACGCCATGATGATGTGGAAGTGCTTACTGCTAGGCAAGTAATTCAGGAACAACAGAATGCCCACGATATGCGCCCACCAGCCCACGCGCTCCAGCACGTGCAGGGTAGTAGGGTTATCGGGTAGGAAACCGGCCAACCAGCTACCCACCGGAAACGCACCGGGTAGGGTAGCTCCTTCTACCTGGTGCAGCTTCAGGTCAGCGGCATTCATTACGAACAGCGCCGCCATCAGGACCACTTCAACATAGAGAATGATGTTGGCGTCGAGCTTAGGCCAAGCACGCATCTCGGTGCCCCGGAAGCGGCGCACCGGCTGACTACGGTTACGACGCCACCAGAACGCGCCCACCGCAATAATCACCAACGCTCCCAGTACCTCATTGGTAGCCGTGAGGGCATTGTAGAGGCCTCCCGCAAAACCCAACACGCGGTGCGTACCGAAAATACCATCAATCAAAATCTCAATTACTTCGATATTGATGACAATAAAGCCCACGTATACAATTAAGTGCAACAGCGCCGGCGTGATGCGCTTAAACATCTTCTGCTGCCCGAAGGCCACGAGTAGGGTTTTCTTGAGCCGCTCGCCCACATCGCCGGACATATCCCGGTCGCGGCCGTGCAGGATGTTGGCCCGAATCTTCCGCGCCTGCCAGGCAAACAGCCCGAACCCGACGAGGACTACAAAGAGAAAAATAACGTTCTGGATGGTCACGGGATGGGAATAGCGTTGGTGGAACCGAAAAATACTCGTTATGCCTAACAAATTTATCCTTTTCAGCCGAAAGATTTTTGGGAACAGGATACGCTTACCCTCAGCATACGTAAAACTACCTATTTGATCAGCTTCACATATTTTTTTGATCAATACTTGGATTCCTGAATCTGTTTACTACTTTTGTGCCTCCCAAGGCGCTCAGCGCCGGCAGGAAGCTGGTAACATAGCTCAGTTGGTAGAGCACAGCACTGAAAATGCTGGTGTCGTTGGTTCGATTCCAACTGTTACCACACTCAAACGCCTCGCTGCTTCGCAGCGAGGCGTTTTTGCTTTCTACTCTACTTGCATTCCTGCACAGCCTCGGCAGCGTAGAGGTAGCCCAGGCGCACAGCCCGCCGAAAAAATTCGCAGGCAGCGGTGGTGTTGCCTTCGTGCTGGGCCAACCTACCCAGCAGAAAGTGCACCTGCCCGTTCTGGGGCGTGAGCAGCAGTACTTGCCGGTAGTCGGTACGGGCAGCATTGTAGTTGCCCTGCTTGTAGTAGGCCAAGCCCCGGTACGTGAGTGGCTTCACCTCTACCGACCAGCCCGCCGCGGCCCGCTGCCGCAACCCGGTAGAAAAGTCTTGGATGGCACCTGCAAACTGTTGCTGTTCAAACAACCGTATTTCGCCTCGCAGCAAGTACGCCCCGCTCAACAGCGAATCTAGTTGCAGAGCGCGCGTGAGACTGGCCGCCGCTGCTTTCGACTGGCCTAGTTGCGCTTCGCACCGTCCCATCCGCTCCCACAGCGCGGCAGCCCCGGCACCTGTGGGCTGCTCAGCAAGCGCTATTTGATAGTCAGCACGGGCAGCAGCGTAGTTGTGGTTGATGTACTGCTCAATTTCACCCCGGCGCTGGCAGGCAGCCGCGTACGTGGGCCGGAAAGCAATGGCATTGGTAAAATAGCGGTGTGCCACTACCCACTGCCGATGGGTGTAAGCCCGCAACCCATAGCGGTAGTTGCGGGTGGCCGTCACGTAATCCAATGTCACCTTCACTGACGCAAAAAACAGCAGTAATCCTCCGATGAAACCAGCTAATAGCCACCAATCTCGGCGCGTGAAACGGCGCCGCTTCGGGATGGGGCGGTAATGGCGCTCGGCTGAGCCAGCGGGTGCACGTGTGCGCAAGGGCGCGGGCGGCGGCATAGGCACTCCGTATACATGCTGACTGTGCGCCCGATATTGCTGGGCGCGGCGCTGCTCCTCCAGCCGCCGTGTGGCCGTACGCAGCTGGTGGTCGTAGGTAGCACGTCGGCCGGGGTCCGATAGCACTTGGTAGGCAGCAGCTACAGCCTTGAACTGCTCCTCAAACTCTGCACTGCCACCGTGCATATCCGGATGGTACCGCACCGCCAGCCGCTTATAAGCCGCCTTTATTTCCTGCAGCGTAGCCGTGGCGGCTATTCCCAATACGTGGTAGTGATTCTGACTCAAAGTGCGGGAGTTATCCGTAAAAATAACGCAAACTTTAGACGAAAGAGCTGCTTTTGCGTATGACAAACCATTTGATTAGTCCGTTGCTCCTAACGGTTAGGTAACCGTTTGACGGCTACCTTAATTTCATCTGCCCATCTTTCTCCTAGCCATATGGCCTTCAACAACGACGCTAAAACGCCCCATAACGACAGCCTGTTTGGCAATCTGAAGGGTTATCTGGACACCCGCATCGATATTCTCAGGTTAGAAGCTCAGGAAAAGGCTAAAACAGCCTTTGTAGGGGCGGCTCATGGTATTACGTTAGCCGTAATCGGGCTGTTCTTCCTAGTCTTTGTGAGTGTCTTTGCCGGCCTAGCACTTAACTCGGCACTCGACAGTCCGTTCTGGGGTTTTGGCATCGTGGCGGGTTTCTACCTGCTGCTGCTAATTATATTCCTGGTGGGTGTTGATAAAAAAGTGTTTCAGGGAGTAGCCGACAAGCTACTGGACAACACGATTTATAAATCTGATAAGCGTCAAGCATAATCCGCATGGCTGAGTTACATAACCCGCTGTTTGAGAACGAAAAGGAGTTTCTGGAGCGCCAGAAGCTGGAGTACGAGCGTGCCCTTATGGGAGACGTGGAAGATATTAAAGCCAAAACGCGGCAGGTAGGCAAAGTAGCCCTCGTTGGGCTAGGCGTAGCCAGTGGCGTTTGGCTACTCACCAAGGTGTTCGGTAGCAGCAAGTCATCGGCCAAAAAGCTAGGTGCAGGTTCTAAGAGCCGCAAGAAAAAGAAACGCCTACCGTCTTCTGCTCCTCTTGGGGTAAACGCCACAACAGATGATTTAGGCTTTCAAAGCGCTGTACATAGCCACGGTCGTCCGGCCCAGCTGGCACCCGATGTGTACCACACAGACGCGACTGACGCTGATCCGTTTCCGCCGCTCCCCCCTCGGCCGGCACCTGCTTCCTTCACTGGGCCTGCCTACCAAGCGCCGGAGACAGAAGAAGATTCTGGCTTCACATCCATTTTGGCTGATGGCGTACATGCTTTCATGAAGTCTGATACGGGTAAGATGCTAATGGCACAGGCTACTGCTGTGGTGATGGCGTACGCGGCGAAAAAAGTAGGAGAATATTTACCTCTGGTCAAAAATCCCGACCTTGCCACTCCTCCCGAGCCGGAAACCCGGGATATTGACTTTACTTTTCACCACGACGACGCGCATGCGCCTCGACCCACTCTATGATACGTTTGTAAACCGCCGCTCGCGTGGCCAGAAAGCGCTGGCTGTACTTCTCGATCCTGACCAACTGGACAAGGAAGGTTGCGAACGACTACTGGCGTTGAGTGAGCAACATCCAATAGATTACTTTTTTGTGGGCGGTAGCCTGGTGACAACCACCAACCAGGCTACCCTCATTCATTTTATCAAGTGCCGTAGTACGGTACCAGTACTCCTTTTCCCCAGCCATAGCCTGCATTTGGATGAGCAGGCCGACGGAATTCTGCTTCTATCTCTGATTTCGGGTCGAAACCCAGAATTTTTGATCGGGCAACATGTAATTGCTGCGCCTGCACTCCGGCAAAGCGGACTTCGGATTCTGCCTACCGGCTACATGCTGGTAGATACCGGTCGCCAAACCACGGCCAGCTACATGAGTGGCACCACCCCCCTACCTTACGACAAACCCGCTATTGCTGCCTGTACCGCCATGGCCGGCGAACAGTTGGGCTTACGTCTGATCTTTCTGGACGGTGGAAGCGGCGCATTGAACCCTATCACGCCAGCTATGATCAGCGCTGTTCGGGCCGCTGTGGATGTGCCGCTTTTAGTAGGCGGCGGCATTAACACTATTGAAAAAGCCCATACTGCTTTCGCAGCTGGCGCCGATGTGCTGGTGGTAGGCAACCAGATTGAGAGGGAACCTGCTTTCCTAGCTGCTATGGTCCAAACCGTATCTAGCTTCAACGCGGCCTTCGCTACAGAGTAGAGGTGTACTTGGTCGACTATATGACTTGTGCTGCCAGTAGTGTAACCTCTTCTTTCTTCCACCTACCCAACGCAAAAAGCGTCCGGCCTTAGGCCAGACGCTTTTACATTATAGCAATCTGGAGTTCAGACTTAGATGTTCATGGCTGATTCGCGGCGGCGCATTTTACCGGCCGGAATACCGAACATCATCTTGAAACGGCGGCAGAAATACGCTGTATCCTTGTAGCCTACTTCTTTGCCAATATCGCGAATGCTCTTCTTGGTAGTACGCAGCAGGAACACGGCACGCTCCATACGCTGATACTCAATGTAGTCTTGCGGATTGATGCCAGTCAGCATTTTGAAATACTGGCCTACATAATCTTCGCTCACATTGGCTACACCCGATAGTACTTTGTTGGACAAGTCGCCGCCGATGTTCTCCTTAATGTAGTTGAACAGATCAATGAGGCGCGGGTCTTTGAAGTACGTGCTATTAGTAGCCAGTTGCTCTACAAACATCTTGTTTTTCAAGATGTAGCGCACGATTTCCACCACAATATTCTCGGTGTAAATCGTAATGAGCCGCTCGCGACCGGGCAGATCCTGTAGGCTTTCCTCTACTACCTTGATGACCAGATTGGCCAGCTTGGAATTATTGGAAATCACAAAAGCCGGCACATCCAGCGACGAGAAGAAGTTAACCGAGTCAAACACCTTCGCCTCGAAACTCACGAAGCTATGGCTCTCTTCGGCATCGCCAATTAGGTCGAGGTCGGAGTTAGAATGGAAAAACTTGTCCTTGTTGGTAATCAGGTCATCGTTGCTGATAAGCTTTCCACCACTCGGACCGTAGCTCACCCGCGTGGCCCGGCCACCTGGGATAAACAACATTTCTCCTTCTTCTATTGCTTGTTCCTCATCACCAAAAGCGATGCGGCCCTTATGCAGCAGAATCAGGTTGTTCCCCATATCGTAGGAATTACGAACAGTGAAAGGCTGCTGTAAGACCAGATTTTTCGCTTTGATGTAACGAACTCCCAGTGATTCAATCACTTTATTGTAATCTTCCATTTCCTAGGGGAGGTGCTATATTGTGTTAATACCAGACGTAGAGTAGGTCTTTTTCTAGACAATGCAAATAAACATATAAAAATTCACAAAAACGAAAACAAAAACCTAATACCCCTAAGTTTTGTACAATAAATCTCAATATTAGACAATATATATAATTATTTTAATAGTTCTCGTGAGATTACAATTTTCTGTATCTCAGAAGTTCCTTCATAAATCTGAGTAATTTTTGCATCACGCATCAGACGTTCTACGTGATATTCTTTCACGAAGCCATAGCCGCCGTGAATTTGTACAGCTTCTACGGCCGTATCCATCGCCGTTTTGGAAGCAAACAATTTAGCCATCGCGCCCGACTTAGCGTAGTCGCGGCCGGCATCCTTGTCGTCGGCGGCTTGTAGGCAGAGCAACCGGGATGCGTCGATAGTAGTAGCCATATCGGCTAGCTTAAACTGAATAGCTTGGTGCTTGGAAATTTCGACACCAAAGGCTTTGCGTTCCTGCGCATATTTTAACGACAGCTCCAAGGCACCAGAAGCAATGCCAAGTGCCTGCGCAGCAATACCAATACGGCCACCCGCCAGCACCTGCATGGCAAACTTAAACCCAAACCCATCTTCACCAATGCGGTTTTCTTTGGGCACACGCACATCGGTAAACATCAGCGAATGCGTGTCGGAGCCGCGAATGCCAAGCTTGTTTTCCTTAAGCCCTACCACAAAACCGGGTGTATCCTTCTCTACAATGAAGACGTTGATGCCGCGGTGCTTTAACTCCGGATTCGTTTGGGCAATGACCAAATACACGGAAGCCGAGGAGCCGTTGGTAATCCAGTTCTTGGTGCCGTTCAGCAGATAATAGTCGCCTTTGTCTTCGGCAGTGGTACGTTGCATGGTGGCGTCGGAGCCGGCCTCGGGCTCAGAAAGGCAAAAGGCCCCGATTTGCTCACCGGTAGCCAGCTTAGTGAGGTACTTTTGCTTTTGCTCCTCGTTTCCGTACTTCTCCAAGCCCCAGCATACCAGCGAGTTGTTCACTGACATAATGACAGAGCAGGAAGCGTCTACCTTCGAGATTTCCTCCATCGCCAACACATACGACACGGTATCGAGGCCACTACCCCCATACTCGGGGCTAACCATCATACCCATAAAGCCTAGTTCGCCCATCTTGCGCACCTGCTCAGTGGGGAACTTCTGGTGTTCATCACGCTCGATTACACCGGCCCACAGCTCGCTTTGGGCAAAATCACGGGCAGCAGCCTGTACGGCTAGCTGTTCTTCAGTCAGTTGAAAATTCATACTACAATAAGTGGGTGGGGTGGAAACTAGAGGTCAAATTTACTCCGCAAACGTTAGCGGTGTGGTCAATGAGCCATTTTTTATTCGGTATGTATACCTTCGTCTCTGTCCGAACATCAACAACGGCACGACCAAGCACTAAAAAAACCCTCCGTGTATTACGAAGGGTTCCTTTACTATAACTAGTAACAACAGTGTCCTATTCTATGCTAGCGCCGACCACGACCTCCCATGGCAATGCTCACATAATAGAGCAAGGTAGCCAGCGAGGCCAGGGCGGCTACTACGTACGTCATGGCAGCCCACCACAGGGCATCTTTCGCCATAGCGTGTTCCTGCTGCGTCACAATACCACGACGGTCAATCCAGGCCAGTGCCCGGCGCGAGGCATCGAACTCGACGGGTAGGGTTACGAAGCTAAACAGGGTGGTTAGGGAGAACAACGCAATGCCAATCCAAAGCGGCACGGCTGTGGTTTGCAGCATAAAAATGCCCCCCAGCAAAATCCAAGTCATGTACTTGGAAACCGAACTCAACACTGGCACCATAGCTGACCGGAATTGTAGGGCAGCATACGCCGTAGCGTGCTGCACGGCATGACCGCACTCGTGGGCAGCTACAGCAGCGGCGGCGGCACTACGCTCCTCGTACACGGCTTCGCTGAGGTTTACAGTCTTATCCGCGGGATTGTAGTGGTCGGAGAGTTTGCCGGGAGTGGAGATGACACGCACATCAGTGATGCCATGGTCTTGCAGCATCAACTCCGCAATTTGCCGGCCCGAGAGGTTGGATTGCAGTCCTACCTGGGCATACTTAGCAAACTTGCTACGCAGACGCCATTGAATCAGGCCACTCACAATCATGGCCAGAATGATCAGAAAATACATTGGCGTTATGTGAAACATAATCGAAGGAAGACTTAATTAAGGTTGAAACTGTTGGCGAATGCGCTCGACGATACGGGTGGTGCTATACCCAGCTACCAACGGTACGGTAAGTACCTCGCCACCGTTTTGTAACACCGTTTCGTGGCCTACAATTCCACTGATGGCGTAGTCGTCGCCCTTCACCAATATATCGGGTTGCAACTGCTCAATCAGAATTAGCGGGGTAGGCTCGTCGAAAAGAACCACAGCATCCACGAACAAAAGGGAAGCCAAGATGCGGGCACGTGCCATTTCGTCCTGAAGGGGTCGGCCGGGCTTCAAATTGCCTACCGAGCGGTCGGTGTTGAGGCCTACCACCAACGCCTCGCCCAAGTGGCGAGCCTTCTCCAGATAGTCGACGTGGCCCAGGTGCAGCAGGTCGAAGCAACCGTTGGTAAACACCACGCGGCGGTTCTCGACGCGCCAGGCGGCGCGCTGGGCTATGGCCGCCTCACGGCTCAGGATTTTGTCTTTACTCCACAACATGTGCAGTGGAGGTAACGGCCAGTGGTTTTGCGGCTACCTGCCGCGCTGCCCGGCCCGATTGAACCATACTCAGGGCAAAGCTGATACCGCCCATCAACACAACTAATAGCGTTTGCGAACCGTGTACCACCAGCGCATAAACAATACCGTCCTCCTTTGACACGCCATAAACTAGTAATGTACTCTGCACCAGCAAGTGATACACACCGAACCCACCCTGCACGGGCGCCGCCATACCGAAGGTGCCAAACGTGAGGACTGCCAGGGCAGCCACTAGGCCTAGGTGCTGAGTAGCCGGAAAGGCAAAGAAGGCCATGTACCCCATCAGAAAATACACTACCCAGGTGAAGATGGTGTGTAGCAGGAAGGTACCCTTGTTTTTCATCCGGCGGATGCTGAAGATACCCGCCAGCATTCCTTTCACAAAGCTCAACACCTTCCCAAAAACCCGGTGCTGGCGCAAACGCTCCAAATTGCGCCACAGCAGGTAGGCCGATACCAAGCCTAGTCCAATTCCAATAACAGCCAACGCAAGTAGCGTCTGCTTGCTCTGGCCTAACGTGTCGTACTTGTCCGTAACCAGCCCCGTAGCAAAGCTCCAAAACTTGTTGAAAGCCAACAGTAGCGTAGCTCCCAGGATCAGCAGCAGCACTAACACGTCGATAACGCGCTCCGTAATCATGGTACCTACGCCCACCTGCACCGGCACGCCACTAGTGCGCCGCAACACCGAGCAGCGCAGCACTTCTCCTAGCCGGGGGAGCACCAGATTGGCTAGGTAGCCTACCATCATGGCATGATACACCTCCCAATAGGTAGGATGGTAGCCAGTGGCATCAATCTGCATTTTCCAGCGGTAGGCCCTACTGAAATAGCCCAGCGCCGACAATACAATAGTCAGACCCAGCCACCAGAAATTGGCTTGCAGAATCGACTCCCCTACCCTACTCAAGTTCAGCCCTCGCACGGCGTACCACATCATGGCCGCCGAAAAAGCCAGCAACAGCGCGTATTTTAGAACATTGAGTAGTTTTTTCATCAAGTCGTCTCCGTTGCCGGGCAATACTGTCACTATAGGTTAGTTGCTGGCTGCTAGGCACCATTCCTCAGCAGCTGGCTCTACTCGTTGCGCTACACTAAGCGGTTGTGCTGATCTGGGAAAACGAGGGTAGGCTTGTGGGCACGTGCCTCCGCAAAGTCGATAAGCGCGTAGGAGAAGATAATAACGATGTCGCCCACAGCCACGCGGCGGGCGGCAGGCCCGTTCAGGCAAATCATGCCTGAGCCTCGCTCCCCACAGATGGTGTAGGTTTCAAATCGCTCCCCGTTGTTCACGTTCACGATAGTTACTTTCTCGTTTTCCACCATGTTGGCCGCGTCCAGCAAGTCCTCATCAATGGTGATGCTGCCCACGTAGTGCAACTCCGCCTGCGTGACTTTGGCGCGGTGAATCTTTGACTTGAGAACCTCGATATGCATGAGTGAAAAAGCGGGTGGAATATAGGCTGCAAAGATACGGAAGGGAAATGGTGTGGGCGTGCGCTGCGTAACGGAGTAGGCGTTTGCTTTTCTCCAGCGGCCCTTTCTTATACAAGCAGCATGAACTTGCGTTGCTCAAAAGAGGCAGCGCTTCCCTACCCTTCGCTTAGGACTATATTATCAATTAGCCGCACATCGCCTAGGTGCGCTGCGAGGCATAGCGCCACAGGCATTTGCTGTTCCCAGGGGTCGGATAAGGGTTGCAGGGTTTGAGCGTCCACTACCTCCAGATACTCCAAGGTAATGGCGGGGGTAGCGACCAGATACTCTTGTACGGCAGCTTGCACCATAGCCGGCTCTGCGCCGGTACGTACCAGCTCGGCCGCCTGGCTCAGCGCCTCATATAGGCGTGGGGCTACGGTCCGCTCTTCCGGTGTGAGACGTCGGTTGCGCGACGACATAGCTAGTCCGTCGGCCTCCCGCACCGTGGGAAACACCACCAGCTCCAGGTCAAACGACAAATCTGCTACCAACTGCCGTATGATAGCTACTTGCTGCAAATCTTTTTGCCCGAAATAGGCGCGGTGTGGCCGCCCCAGGTGAAACAGCTTGCTCACCACCGTGGCTACCCCATTGAAGTGACCGGGGCGGTGGGCGCCTTCCATCACACGCTCCAGCGCCCCAAAGTCGAAGCGTAGCACAGCGGGCGAGGGATACATTTCTTCTACCGACGGCAGAAATAGTGCAGTGCAACCGGCCGGAGCCAGCAGCGCGGCATCAGCCTCTGGCAAGCGAGGGTAGAGGCGAAAGTCGTCGGAGTTGTTGAACTGGGTAGGGTTCACAAAAATGCTTACCACTACTACGTCGTTGGCAGCCGCAGCGGCGCGTACCAATTGCAAGTGGCCGTCGTGCAGGGCACCCATCGTGGGCACAAAGCCAATGCGCTGGCCGGCCTGGCGCCAGCGTTCCGTCTGCGTGCGCAAGGCGGCAGCCGTATAGAGTATCTCCATGAGACAAAAAGCCCGCTATTTACGATGACCGGACCGGATTAGTTGAAATTTTGCTTAAAAATGTTTAATTTTGTGCATCCCAAAGTGTTGCCCTTTCCCAATCACCAACATAACCACTATGTCTAAGTTGAGAATACTCTATGCTGCCACGGAAATTAATCCGTTTCTGCAAACGACCAAGGTAGCGGAGTTTCTGCGCATGTTGCCGCAGGGAATGCAAGAGATGGGGATGGAAATCCGCATTTTCGTACCCCGATTCGGTATTATCAATGAGCGTAAAAACCGCTTGCATGAGGTGGTTCGGTTGTCCGGCATCAACATTGCCGTGGGAGAAGAAGAAAAACCGCTGGTGATTAAGGTTGCGTCGATTCCGAACGCGAAGTTGCAGGTATATTTTATCGATAACGAGGATTATTTCCACCGCAAGTCAGTATTGGTTGACAAGAACGATAAGTTTCATGCCGACAACGACGAGCGCGCTATCTTTTTCTGCAAAGGTGTGCTGGAAACTGTGAAAAAGTTGGGTTGGGCGCCAGACATCGTACACTGCAACGACTGGATGACGGGCCTAATCCCGATGTACTTGAAAACGACCTACAAGAAGGACCCTATTTTCAAGGACGCTAAATCGGTATTTACCATTTACAACAACGAGTTCAAGCACAAGTTTGGGCAGGACATCATCGAGAAGGCCAAAATGCTGGACATCGACGATGAGATGCTGGCCGCACTGAAGTCAGCCGACTTCGGGGGCTTCATCAAAGTAGGTATGGAGTATGCTGACTCAGTAGTGAAATCGGACGAGGATTTCAGCGATAATCTGAACGCCCTGTTCACCGAATATTCGCAGAAATGCCGTATCGGCCAAATGGGTGCCGACCAAGATTTGCTGACTTCTTACTACGATCTATATAATGAATTGGCCAACTAAGGCCCTGCGCCGCTGGTCGGCGTGCCTGCTTTCCACACCGGCGCTGTTGATGGCAGCTGGCTGTGAAGATCCCAACAACATCAGCGTGGAGCTGCCTGACAGCGCTACTACTACTACTGAGTACCGCGACTTACCCGTATTTGCGTCTACTGTACGGCGAGACTCCTTGCCTACATTGAATGCCAGCCAGCTACTGGTAGGGCGGGTGCGCGACAATAATACGGGCATCGTGACCACGGCGCGGGCATATACCAATCTGCAAGTAACTGCCGATCCTCTTCCTGCTACGTTCGCAGGCGCACAGCTAGATTCGGTTACGCTGATTATGGCGTATAGCCGCGCCTATGGCACTACTGCTCAACCGGGCCAGTTTAACGTGTTCGGCTTACAGCAAAAGCTGGATGAGCGAGTAGCGTATAACTCCAGTACCAGCGTAGGCATAGGCACCTCTCTGCTTCGCAATGTGGCTATTCCGTATAGCTCAGCACGGCAGGAGCGTCAGCCCGCATCCCCTGCCAGCACCACCGATACCGTCACCACGGTAACAAATATTCCCCAGGCACTAAATTTTAGGATTGCCAAATCTGCTCCTTTTAGCGCGGGGTTGTTTGCCTTGCTGCAAAAAACAGATTTTACGCAGGCTCAACTCGATGCCTACGTGGCAGGCTTGGCCGTGGCACCTGTAGATGACTATGTAGGCGCCGTTGCCAGCATTAATCCTGCCTATACGGTACTAGCAGTATACTATCATGACCCAGTTCGCCCTTCGATGCGGCGCGTGTATCGTATGGTAAGCAGCGTTAATAACGACGCTCGTTACTTCTCCCAGATTACGCCTGATTTCAGTGCGGCTGGTCCATTAGCGGCCGTGGCAAATAAAAATCAATCGGTGCCGGCTGCGGCTACCAATGGCGTAACCTACATCCAAGATGGCACTGGCTTGGCTACCAAATTGGTAATTCCGGGGTTGGAGGAGCTGCGTAAGCAGTCGGGCGTGTCCATTAACCGGGCCGAGCTGTTAGTACCGATTAAGCCTTTTGCGAACAGCATCTTTCCCTACCCTGGTTATGAGTTGCTGAATGATGCCACGAAATTAGCATCGGTTACTAAGACCTATCTCTACGAGATAAATAACGAAAACAACCGTATTCTGCGGCGTACAATTCTGGCAAACCCGGTGAACCGCTTAGTGCAAGCAGACTCAGAAAATCCGCAGGGTCAGTCCCTTGATCCTCGAACAGGCCTAGGCTCCCAGGCCGAAGGCACGCTGTACAGCGTGGATGCTTCTACGTTCTACTACAGCATTCTGATGACTAGCTATACGCAGGCCTATTTGCTGAATCAATTGGGAGGGGAGTTACCATCCGCTTTTCTGTTTTCGCCTACTCTATCGCTACCTCAGAGCTATCAGGCTATCGTGAACGTGTCGCTCAACCGGGCGGTGCTGGATGCGAACAATATCAAGTTACGCGTTTACTTCTCTAACCGGCAATAATAACCCGCGTCTTGCGGTTTCATTTATTCCGGCACGTGCTTTGCCAGCCGCCTCCCTTTCCATTTATCGGCTTTTTCCCAGAACGCTATGTGCGGAATCGTTGCGTATATCGGGCACCGTGAGGCTTGCCCTATTATTCTAAAAGGTCTCCATCGTCTTGAGTACCGGGGGTACGACTCAGCAGGGGTAGCCCTGCTCAACGGCACGCTGAGCGTGTATAAGAAAAAAGGCAAGGTCAACGACCTCGAGAAATTTATTGCTGGCAAAGACCTCCACGCGCAGATCGGCATGGGGCATACCCGCTGGGCTACGCACGGTGAGCCAAACGATGTGAATGCGCACCCGCATTACTCCACATCCGAGCGCATTGCCATTATTCATAATGGCATCATCGAAAATTACGCGTCCTTAAAAACGCACTTGCAGCAGCAAGGCCACGTATTTCATTCCGATACAGACACGGAGGTTTTCGTGAACCTGATTGAGGAAATTCAAGGCAAAAATCAATGCTCACTGGAAGAGGCCGTTCGTTTGGCCCTGCATGAGGTGGTAGGCGCCTACGCTATTGTGGTGCTGAGCAAAGATGCGCCCAACCAGCTTATTGCTGCCCGCAAAGGCTCACCGCTAGTAATTGGCGTAGGTCAGAATGAATTTTTCTTGGCCTCCGATGCTACCCCCATTATCGAGTACACCAACGAGGTGGTGTACGTGAACGACTACGAAATTGTAGTTATTCGCGACGGTAAGCTGGATATTCAGTCCAAGGAAGCGGTGCAACAGACGCCCTACATCCAGAAGTTGGAGCTAGCATTAGATAGCATTGAGAAAGGTGGCTACGAGCACTTCATGCTGAAGGAAATATTCGAGCAGCCCCGCTCTATTATGGACTCTATGCGTGGTCGCCTAGAACTGAAATCGGGACACCTGAATATGGCTGGTGCGCGGGCGTATGAACAGAAGTTCATTCACGCGCAGCGTATTATCATCGTGGCTTGCGGCACATCCTGGCACGCAGGTTTGGTGGCAGAATATCTGCTGGAAGACTTAGCACGCATTCCTGTTGAGGTAGAGTATGCTTCAGAATTCCGTTACCGGAACCCTGTATTATCTGAACGAGACATCGTTATTGCCATTTCCCAATCGGGTGAAACGGCTGATACGCTGGCCGCTATTGAGCTGGCAAAATCCAAGGGCGCTACCATTTTTGGTATTTGCAATGTGGTAGGCAGTAGCATTGCCCGCGCCACCGATGCCGGTGCCTATACGCACGCCGGCCCCGAAATCGGAGTGGCATCCACTAAAGCCTTCACGGCCCAGGTAACAGTGCTTACGTTGCTCGCTATGATTGTGGGTAGCAAGCGCGGTACCCTCACCGACACTAAGCTCCGTGAGCTAATGGTGGAGCTGGACACTATTCCGGCGAAGGTAGAAAAGGCACTTCAGCTTGATACTGAAATCAAACAGATTTCGGAAATCTTCAAAGATGCCAGCAACTTCCTTTATCTGGGTCGGGGGTACAACTTCCCAGTAGCCTTGGAAGGTGCCCTTAAGCTCAAAGAAATCAGCTATATCCACGCTGAGGGCTACCCCGCTGCGGAGATGAAGCACGGCCCTATCGCTTTGATTGACGAGAATATGCCAGTGGTAGTAATTGCTACCAAGGATCAATCGTACGAGAAAGTCGTTTCCAATATTCAGGAAGTGAAAGCGCGAAAGGGCCGCATCATTGCCGTAGTAACGGAAGGCGATGAAGTGATTCCGAAGATGGCGGAATTCGTGATTGAAGTACCCGCTACTTCCGACATTCTGATGCCGTTGGTGTCAGTGGTGCCGTTGCAGCTGCTGTCATACTACATTGCCGTAATGCGCGGTTGCAATGTGGATCAGCCCCGCAATCTGGCTAAGTCGGTGACAGTAGAATAAGCTATTTGTATACGAACAGAAAAGCCGCTTCGGAGTCCGAAGCGGCTTTTCTGTTTTACATTTAGCTACTCAAACGCTGTTTTATCACTTCTCACTTTGTTGTTTCTATGGCTCACTCCATCATTTTTTCAACTGATGCGCCCGCACCCATTGGGCCATACAGCCAGGCTGTGCAAGCCGGCGACACGGTATATGTATCGGGCCAGATTCCGCTGGATGCGTTGGGCCAGATGGTAGGCAATGGCGACGTAGCAGCCGAAACGCATCAGGTAATGCGCAATCTGCAAGCGGTGTTGGGTGCAGCAGGTCTTACCCTAGCCAACATAGTGAAATGCAGCATTTTTGTAAAAGACCTACAAAACTTCGGACGCATCAACGACATCTATGGTAGCTACTTCGACGCTGGTTATGCACCAGCCCGCGAAACGGTTGAAGTTTCACGCTTACCAAAAGATGTGCAGGTAGAAATTTCTTGCATTGCCGTGCGGCAATCGGCTTGATAACTAAACAAGTGCTACAGTTGATAGAAAATACTCTTCGGTAGCCATTACTCTTTTTAAAAGCAAGAATCCCGCTAGTCTTAGACTAGCGGGATTCTTGCTTTTATTCTATTCCATTTACGTTTTTCAATAACAGGTTAAATAGATTTTGTACAAATCCAATAGATAGTGTCGAGATATTTATAAAGTACAAATACGGCACTTATTTTGATAATAATAATACAAATAGCTTCATAATTAGCTACTTATATGGGTATAATGAGACAAAAATACTATTCCGTATTTCTGTAATAAGCTTTTATAATACAAACATTAGCATTATCAAACACTGGCTTAATTCATAGATTAAATCTGATTTCAGAACTACTCACTAGTATTGTATGAAACTTTTCTATTGCCTTTTGCTTTGCTTGCTAACTGTTCTCGAAGCGAGTGCACAAACAGTACCTGCTGTTACTTATACCGCACCAATCGTGATTACGCGCGGCGGCACCTATACTGGTAACTACCGCAGCTTGGACTCCACTGTACCGTGTGTAGCCGTGTATACTTCCGAGCCTGTGACCCTGGTAGATTGTACGCTGGTAGGCGCCGGCGACCTCATAAAGACTGGTGGTGGTGTAGACCTAACTGTGCGTAATTGCCGCGGCTACGGCCTGACACCTACCGTTGACAACCGCCCGCGCGGTAGATTTCTGGATGCTTACCAAGCCCGGCAGATCATTGTTGAGCACAATTACATGGAGCATACGGCCGGTATGGTGATCAACCGTTGGAGCGGCAACGGTTCGGCCCAGCAAACCATTACGGTGCGCTACAACCAAGGCCTGAACTGTGATGGCCGTTACCGCAACGGCGGCAAAGAAACCCGCAGCTTCGTGCAGCTTAATACGGTGCAACAGCTGGCAGGTATCGACATCAGCTACAACGAATTCCGCAACGAACCCAATGAGAGTGCCGTGGAAGACAACATCAACTTCTACAACTCCTCGGGCACGGCGCAAAGCCCCGTGCAGGTGCATGATAACTATGTGGAGGGCGCCTACCCCTACCCCGCCACGGAACCTTCCTTTCATGGCACTGGCCTCACTACCGATGGCGACGGTAGCACGCCCACTACCACAGCTGCCTATATTGAAGCGTATCATAACCAGTTTGTGAGCACCTGCAACGCAGCCATGAATATTGCCGCCGGGCATCATATCCATTTCCACGACAACCGCATGGTGACAGATGGTTTACTGCCCGATGGCACCAAACTAAAAGCTACCTACGCCGCCACGGCCGTTTTCAACTACTACAAAAAGGACGCTGCTACCTTCAACAACAACACAATCAGCAACAACACCATCGGCTACGTGAAGTGGGGTTACAATAGCCCCTACAAAGACCGTCAGGACTTGAGCGCTGGTTACTGCGCCACCTGCACCGAAACCACGCACCTGCCCAATCCCATTACGCCCGCTATGGAGCAAGGCGAGTGGAGCATATGGCAGCAGAAGTTACAGCAGGAGCAGGTATCGGTTGGGGTATTGCGAACGGCAGCGAATGGCACCGGCGGCACGGTATTGCCCGTTACACTCACGCAGTTTGAAGCTAAGTACGTAGGTGGGCATTTACTAGCAGCCTGGCAAACGGCTCAGGAGTTGAATAGCGCCTATTTTGAGGTACAGCAGAGCACGACTGGCCTGGAATTTACTCCAATAAGCCGGGTGCAGGCAGCGGGCAACAGCACCACCCCACGCACCTACTCCTGGGGACTACCTACTTCAGCGGAGCGGCTATATCTGCGGCTGAAAATGGTAGACCTGGATAGTAGTGCCCAATACAGCGAAGTGGTAAGTTGCCAAGCCGGAATTTTAATGGCGCAGACCGCAGAACAGACCCTGTATAGCTTAGCAGGTGAGCGGCTATGGCAACGCCCGGCATCCGAAAACGGCCCCGACCTCAGCAACTTACGCCCTGGCATCTACGTGCTGCGCACTAGGCAAACCGACGGCCGACAGATGAGCGAGAAAATACGCGTGCAGTAATCAGCGGTATACTTTATACAAGGCTAATACATAGGCAATTAGTTATTAATAAACCATATACGTTCTTTTACGCTTTCCATCTTCACTTTTAGAAATATGAAAGAACTTGGCCTGGGCTTGTTTTTGATTGGTCTAGTGTCGTTGGCACTACCTCTGCTGGGCATGAAATTCGTTTTCCTGACTTGGATTGAGCAGTGGGGTGCCACAGTTTCGTGGGTCATCCGGGGGGGCGTCACGCTACTGGGGCTGGCACTCTACTTAGCTACACGTAACCGGGACTAAAGGGTGAACTGATGAGTTTGATGTTGTAGCTGCTCTACTTGCGCAAGCAATATTGATAGCATCACTACAATATCAAACTCATTAGTTCGCCATTTCACCACCTCGCCGTTCGTATCTTTGCGTGGTACTGCTGCTTGGCGGTACCACGAATTGTTGTTTCTTATGGAAAGAGAAGTACGGGTGCGCTTTGCCCCTAGCCCTACCGGTCCGCTGCATATTGGCGGCGTGCGCACGGCACTGTATAACTACCTACTAGCTCGTAAGCTGGGCGGGAAGATGCTGCTCCGCATTGAAGATACCGACCAGAACCGCTTTGTACCCGGTGCCGAGCAGTACATTCAGGACTCACTGGCCTGGTGCGGCATTGAGCTGGATGAAAGCCCCTGGAAGGGCGGTCCGCATGCGCCCTACCGCCAGAGCGAGCGTAAGCCCATGTATATGCAGTATGCACTGCAACTCATCGATTCCGGCCACGCTTATTACGCCTTTGATACGCCCGAAGATCTGGATGCCATGCGCGCCCGCCTGACGGCCGCCAAGGTACCCAACCCACAATATAATGCCATCACGCGCAGCCAGATGCGCAACTCCACTACCCTCCCCGAGGATGAAGTGAAGCAGTTACTGGACTCGGGTACGCCTTATGTGATTCGCCTGAAAGTGCCGCGCAAGGAGGAAATTCGCTTCAACGACCTGATTCGCGGGTGGGTAGTAGTGCACTCTTCTGCCGTGGATGATAAGGTACTGATGAAGTCCGATGGGATGCCTACCTACCACTTGGCCAACATCGTGGACGACCACCTGATGGAAATCACCCATGTAATTCGGGGTGAGGAATGGCTGCCCTCGGCACCGCTGCACGTGCTGCTCTACCGCTATTTGGGCTGGGAAAGCACGATGCCTCAATTTGCCCACTTGCCCCTGCTACTGAAGCCCGACGGCACCGGTAAGCTCAGCAAGCGCGACGGCGACAAACTGGGTTTCCCGGTATTTCCGCTGGAGTGGCACGGTAAGGATGCCGAAACCGGCGAGCCCACCGTGAGCAGCGGATACCGCGAAAGCGGCTACCTACCCGATGCCTTCATCAACTTCCTGGCCTTCCTGGGCTGGAACCCTGGTACGCAGCAGGAGTTATTTACAATGGACGAGCTGATTGAGACGTTTTCCATTGACCGCGTGAGTAAGTCGCCGGCCCGTTTCGATCAGCATAAGGTGCGCTGGTACAACGAGCAGTACCTGCGTGCCAAGCCCAACGCTGAGTTGGCCCAGTACCTACTCGATGCCTTGCACGAGCACGGCGTGGACTGCACCCGCGAGAAGGCCGAGCAGATTGCTGGTGTGATGAAGGAGCGTGTGACCTTCCCGCAGGATTTCTGGCAGGAGGCCCAGTACTTCTTCCAAGCGCCGGAAAGCTATGATGAGCAGGTTATTAGCAAGAAGTGGAATGCTGCCACGGCCAACGCGCTTGCCGCTTTTGCGCGGGAGCTCCCCGCCGCTGCGCCTACCTCCCCCGACGACATCAAAACCTTACTCACGCAGGTGCTGGAGCGCGAGGGCGTGAAGCTGGGCCAGGTGATGCAAGCACTACGTGTAGCCGTGACGGGCGCCGCCGCTGGCCCCGATCTAATGGAAACCATGCACATTCTGGGGGCCTCAGAAATTAGCCAACGCATTCTGACAGCTGTAGAGCGCCTAAGCACTCGCGCTACTGCTTAGACCTTAGATAGAGTATCCTGAACAAGGGCCGCTTCGTACTAGCTACGGGGCGGCTCTTTGCATTGGCGCTGACCCTTACCTATCTCACCGTGAAGCAGTACGACCATGGCTAAGAAACCCGTTAAGAAAAAAACAGATCCAGACAAGAAGGCACGAGTGCACAAGGAACTGGATGGCTTTGAAATCAAAGTGAATCCGCTGGGCGAAATCACCTCCAACTATTCCATTGAGGACATCAATAAGTTCTTGAATCGCCACGTGCGCGACAAGAAGCTGGTGAACCGTGACGGCCAGTTTGGCGGCAACGATGAGGATGACCTATACCCAGTAGAGGAGGGCAGCCCCGAGGTGGAAGAATCGGAAGAGGACTTTATGGCCCGTACCAGCAAGCCAGCACCTAAAAAACCTACCCGCAAAGGCAAGCCTGCTCCAAACGACGACGAAGATGAGTTTGAAACCAACCGCGAGGACGATGAGTAGCCTGTGATAGTAGGTAGACCACACGGTCCTCTCTAGCACCAAATACCATCAATTTGGTATACTTGCATCCACTCCTCATCCCTACCACCATGCACTCCCACGACGTCGATTACCGCATCCTCGGCCACGATATTCAGGTTCTTGAAATTGAACTGGATCCGAATGAAACCGTAATTGCCGAAGCTGGCGCGATGGTGTACATGGAGGAAAGCATCGCTTTCGAGACGAAGATGGGCGACGGCTCTGAACCGGACCAAAGTGTGCTGGGCAAGCTATTTTCGGCAGGTACGCGTTTGCTTACGGGCGAGTCGCTGTTTATGACGCACTTCACCCACCGTGGTGGCTACGGCAAAAGCAAAGTAGCCTTTTCGGCTCCCTACCCTGGTACCATCATTCCGGTAGACCTGCGCACGCTGCCCCAGGGCCTGATTGTGCAGAAAGACGGTTTTCTGGCGGCAGCGCGGGGTACTAAAATCAGCATTCACTTCAACCAGAAATTGGGGACCGGCTTTTTTGGGGGCGAAGGCTTCATTCTGCAAAAGCTTACCGGCGACGGTAAGGCTTTTGTGCACGCGGGCGGCACCATCATCGAGAAGCAACTCACTAATGAGTTGCTGCGGGTGGATACGGGTTGTGTAGTGGCCTTCGAGCCAGGCATTGACTTCAGCATCACGCGGGCGGGTGGCCTGCGCTCCATGATTTTTGGGGGCGAAGGGTTGCTACTGGCAACGCTGCGCGGTACCGGCCGCGTATGGTTGCAATCGATGCCCGTGAAAAAGCTGATTCAGGCGCTGGCGCCCAACGGCGGTAACGCAGCTAAAGAGAGTGGTGGCCTGTTTGGCAATTTACTGGATGAATAAAAGCCATCGTGTTTTACTTCAGTTCAGTAAGCTGACTGCAATGATTACCAGACTCACCACGAAGGCTAGCCCTAGTGCGCCTAATACGCCTAATACAGCTTTGTTGCCTAATCGTGGAACGGTGGAAGAGCGGCGATGTTTGCGGCGCGTATAAACTCCGCGCTGGCGCGAAGACGCAGAATCAGCAGGACTGAAGGTAGCGGGCATGGGTGGGCAGGATTAGTGCGTAGTACTTCTAAATGTATCTTTTATTCTAAAAGTTTCCTTGGCAAAATCGACTGTTGTGCGCTCTGTAACGCCGAGCTAACGTGTTTACACGGTATTCACTGCTAATGCATTATGCAAATGCAGGGCCAACTATTAACTATTAGTTAGCCGCTGCCGGTTGACTTCCTACCCTTACTCCTTCTTCGTAGGTTTCTATTTTGAACACCTTGCCCTGCGCATCATACCAATGCCACAGCCCAAACCAGTAGAAATGCGGGCCATCAGGCTCGTTAACGAAGCGGGCTTGGCCCTGCCGGTAGAGCTTACCCGTCGCATTGTAGTGCCGGATAGCCACCAGACCAGCGGGCCGACGGTAGTACCTCTCCCATTTTTCCCGCTGCCCGTTGAAGCTGTAATAACGCCAACGTCCCCGCTCGTAATTACGCCGAAAACGCCCCTTAGCAGCTAGATGGTGCTCCGCCGAATCGAAGTAAATTCGCTATGGACCCTGCCGCTCCAAGCGCGCGTTGTAGCGATTGCGCGACCAAAATCCAACTGGTTTTTGCGTGGTGGTGCAAGCCGCTAGGCTTAGCCCAGCTAATAGCAGAAGCCCACAAAAGGGTAGGTAACGCATAAAGTGTAAATTGATAACGTATTGGAAATCACGATATCAATTTACAACTAAATTATTAGTTATGGTATTCTCTAGAGTACCAGTTGCAGCACCTCTTCTAGTAGCTCGCGGGAGTTACTCAAGCGCGGCACTTTGTGCTGACCGCCTAGCTTGCCTTTGCGAGCCAGCCACTGCTCAAAAGTACCGGGCGGAGCTACCGTTATTTGGGGCAGTAGCAACGCGAGGTCGCGGTGGCGCTTGGCATCGTAGTCGGAGTTGAGTTGGCGCAGGGTATCATCCAGAACGGTCACAAACTGCTCTAGCTGGGCAGGTGGCGTACTAAATTCTACCAGCCATTGGTGGCCGCCCCGCGAAGTATCAGCGGCGTTGAAGTAGATGGGCGCGGCCGTGAAATCGCGTACAGTAGCGCCAGTGGCCCGACAAGCGGCTGCGAGGGCAGCATCGGCATTTTCAATGACTACTTCCTCCCCAAAGGCGTTTAGGAAGTGCTTGGTGCGGCCCGCAATACGAATGCGGTAGGGCGCCAGACTAGTAAATCGCACCGTGTCGCCGATGTTGTAGCGCCACAAGCCGGCGTTGGTGCTCATGATGAGGGCGTAGCGTGGGCCTATTTCCACCTCTTCCAGCATACACGTGCGCGGGTGCTCCTGGTCCAGCTGATCGAGGGGTAGGAACTCGTAGTATATGCCATGGTCGAGCAACAGCAGCAGATCTTCTGAATCGGGCTCGTCTTGCAGTGCGATATAGCCCTCGGAGGCGTTATAAATTTCGAAGTAGCGCATCTGCTCACTGGGAATCAGCTGCCGAAATAGCTCCCGGTATGGGCCAAAGGCCACGGCGCCGTGCAGGAACAGGCGCAGATTCGGCCAGACTTGGGTGATGTTAGTAGCGCCGGCCAAGTCCACCACGCGGCGTAGTAGCACAATCATCCAAGTAGGCACGCCCGCCAGCACGGTCACGTCCTGCGTGAGCACATGGCGAGCGATACGTTCAATCTTTTCTTCCCACTCATCCAGCAAGGCCAGCTCCAGTGGCGGCGTACGAATGTACTCGGCCCAGGGCGGCAGGTTCTGCATAATCACCGCCGACACATCGCCTACCCGCGAATCGGCCTCTGCGGGACGAAAGGGATTGGGGGCGTGCGTACCGCCCAGCGACAACGTTTTACCTCCTAGCAATTTATAGTCGGGGTAGTGATAGGTAGCCAGTGCGGTCATGTCGCGCCCGGCGCGGTAGTGCCCCTCGTGCAACGATTCGCGGGTGACGGGAATGTACTTGCTGCGGGCATTCGTGGTGCCACTGCTTTTGGCAAACCACTGCATCCGGCCGGGCCACAGCACGTCGCTTTCGCCGCGCAACACGCGCTCTAGGGTTGGGTAGAGTTGCTCGTAAGTGCTGACGGGCAAGCGCTGAGCGAATTCCGCGGCCGTCATCCCCTGGGCAAAACCATATTTCCTACCCCATTCTGTGTCCCGCGCCGTGTGCAGGAGTGTAGTAAACGCCCGCGCCTGCGCCTCGTGCGGATGGTCGCGGAAATACGCTATATCATCCAACCGCCGCTGCACTGCCCAAGAAAGGATAGAGTTTAACACAATGGGCAAATTAGTAAACCTCAGCCGATCTAAAACATACCATGTGAGCCTACTATATCTTTCTCTTCAGCTCAAAATGCTTGCCCAGGTACACGCGGCGCACCATTTCGTCGGCGGCCAACTCCTCGGCGGTGCCGGCTTTCAGGAGCTTGCCTTCGAACAGTAGGTAGGCGCGGTCCACGATACTGAGCGTCTCGTTTACGTTATGGTCGGTGATGAGGATGCCGATATTCTTGTGCTTGAGCTTGGCCACAATGCCCTGAATTTCCTCCACTGCAATGGGGTCGACGCCGGCAAAGGGCTCATCTAGCAGCACAAATTTGGGGTCGACGGCCAGGGCGCGGGCAATTTCGGTACGGCGCCGCTCGCCGCCGCTGAGCACACGGCCCAGGTTTTTGCGCACGTGTGTGAGGCTGAATTCATTCAGCAGCTCTTCTACCTTATCGCGCTGGACTTGCTTGGGCTGACCGCTCATTTCCAGTACTGATAGAATATTTTCCTCCACGGTCAAATCCCGGAACACCGAGGCCTCCTGCGCCAGATAGCCAATGCCGCGGCGGGCGCGCTGGTAGATGGGCAGCTTGGTGATGTCCTCATCATCCAGAAACACCTTGCCAGCGTTGGGCTTCACCATGCCCACCGTCATATAAAACGATGTGGTTTTGCCAGCGCCATTTGGTCCCAGCAGGCCCACAATCTCGCCCTGCTCCACGTGCAGCGACATATCGTTGACGACAGTGCGGGCTTTGTATTTCTTGAATAAGTGCTCGGCGCGAAGAATCATACGGCAAAAATGGTGATTTACTGGCTCAATGGCTTCAGCACCTGCGCGCGCAAGGCCAACTGGGCGGGTGTGGCAGCAGGGTCTACCCTGAGTACGTTGTGCAACTTCACATCGAAGGAGCGGGGCGTGGCCGTGCGCTCCTGTGGTTTGGCAGTAGCCGATGCCTGGAACCGCAATGTAACGGGCGTAGCAGAGGTAGGCTCTACCAATGGGCGTAGCAGCTGCTCGGCATTGGCCATCGTCACGGCCTGGTTGTTCACGGCCACAATGATATTGTCTTCCTCCAGGCCAAAAGCATTTTCAGCAGCCTTGGTTTGAGCAGCCTTAAACTGCTCACGCGCGTTGTCGTAGCTAAAGCCGATGTTGCCGAAGGCCAGCACTTTTCCTTCTTGCGTAGGCGCATAGTGCCAGCCTATCTTCTGGAAATACTCAGCATAGGGTAGCGGCTCATTGCCGATAACATACTGGTCGAAAAACGCCTGCATCTGCGGGTTGGTGAGGGCCACGAACTCCGGAATCAGGTCTTTGTCCTCGAAGGAGCGGGTAGGGCCGTATTTCTGCCGCAACGTCAGGAGAACGTCGCGCAGGCTCTGCCGGCCTTGGCTCAGTTCCTGCAACCGAATATCGAGCAGGAAGCCGATGAGCGCGCCCTTTTCGTACACGTTCTGGTACATGTCCTTGTAGGGCGCGTCCAGAATCTGCCGGCTCATGGTCGTAAACGACACGTTGGAATACTTCTCCGCGTTGTCGATTTTCTGCTTGATGTGCTGGCGAAACTCGTCGGGCGTATTCAGCCCGCCGCGTACCTGCACCAGCTGGGCAATATACTCGGTTACGCCCTCGTAGAGCCACAGATGCTGCGACATCTGCGGGTCGCGGAAATCAAACTCCCCAATTTCACGGCTGTGGATGTTCAGCGGGGCCAGCATATGCAGAAACTCGTGCGAGGCCACTTCCTGCACCATACTTTTCACACGCTCCGGATCAGGAATTTCAGGCAGAAAATATACCGAAGAATACGAGTGCTCCATGGCGCCGTAGCCGCCGCTCTTGCTGTTCAAGGGAGAGTTCACCCCCGGAAAATATAGTAGAAATTCGTAATGCTCTACCGGCATCTGACCGCCAAAATACTGCGCCAGCGCCTCCGCCATCGGTCGCATCAACTCGCGTATCTGCGTGGCCCGCACGGCCCCGGTCTCCGATACTACCGACACGCCAATGCGCGCGCCACCCGCCGCGAAGCTGGCCGTATCGGGGTGGCTGTAGAGAATCGGGCCGTCGGAAAGCGTGACGTAGCTGGGCGCGGTATACACATCCTCAGTGGCCGAAGAGCTTTGCTTGGGTAGGGCAGTAGCACCATAGAGGTCGGCGGGCTTGCGAATGGTGAGCTGGTAGGGCAGCATCTTCTGCCCGTCGAGGTAGCCGTAGAGGCCGTAGTGGTTGAGTACGAAGTTGCTACCCGCCTCGAAGTTGGTACCACCGGGCTGAAAGATGAAGTTGTCGTCCTGGCGGGCATCCCAGGTGTCGTTCACATAATACTCCAGACGAGCCAGTTCGCGGGCGTTGTCGATAACGAACAAGTTAGGCGAGGGATGCTTCACCTTCAGCTTGCGGCCTTTGGTGTCCAGCGCCGTGAAATCGGACACGAAGCGGCCGTAGTCTTTGCGCGAGTAGGACCCCGGCACCACAGAGGGCATGATATAGGTGGCCTGGCTGGCGGTGGGGGTAGGCAGCTGCACCACTACCTTCACCCGGTCGTTGGCAACCTGTTGCAAATCAAGCGTAATCTGGTAGCCAGCGGGTTGTTGTGCATGGGCAGCACTGGCAGTCAGGCCCAACAGCAGGGCCAGGGAAGCAAATTTCATAGGAAAGAAAAAGATAGAGCACGCATAGAGGCAACGAACGAGCCAAGGTACGCATTGCCCTACCCAAACCCCACCGACCCAACCTGCGTTCCTAGTCTACCCCCTACCCCTTGTCCTATGTCGCGCCGCAGCCGCACCATCAGCCTCTCCCTTATGGCCCTGCTCTACGTGGGCGCTGGCATCCTGCACTTCGCGAAGCCTAAAGTATACGCGAAGATAGTACCGCCCTACCTGCCAGCATCACTCACGTTGGTGTATGTGAGTGGTGTAGCTGAAGTAGCGGGAGGCCTGGGCCTGCTGCTGCCCGCCACACGACGCCCAGCGGCTTGGGGCCTGATTTTGCTGCTGCTGGCCGTGTTTCCGGCCAACGTGTATATGGCCCGCCACAACGACGAGCTTTTCCGGCTGCCTACCTGGATGGTATGGGCGCGGCTACCCGTACAGTTGGTACTTATTGGCTGGGCGTGGCAGTTTGCGCGGCCCCAACAGCAGCTTGCCAACAACGTTGTGAACTGAAGCCCGTTACATTTCCCACACCCAACTTTCTCCTGATATGGTTACCACTACTCCTACTTACTCCGCTGCCTGGATGCCGCGCCTACTGAGCATCCTACGCATTGTTGCGGGCTTTATGTTCATGCTGCACGGCACTCAAAAGCTATTCAATTTCCCGGCCGGAGAGCATGGTGCCGCCCAGCTATTCTCACTGATGGGCTTGGCTGGAGTACTGGAGGCATTAGGCGGATTGCTGCTTATCCTAGGCTTGTTTACGCGGCCGGTGGCTTTTATCTTATCAGGCACAATGGCCGTGGCCTACTTTATGGCTCACGCACCACAGGCGCCGTTGCCCATCCAAAACCAGGGTGAGCTGGCGGTGCTGTACTGTTTTGTATTTCTGTTCCTGGCCTTCGCAGGTGCCGGCGAGTGGAGCCTGGACGCCTGGCGGCAAAGGGTGACGAGGTAGTATAGGATAAGTGAACAGATGGCCCTACTTTCGGGCACCTGTTTACTTATTTCTATTGTATGTCGTTTACCAGTTATTGCCTCGGTTTCGCCACGTGCTTCTGCCTGTCGGCTACTACAGCCCGCGCCCAAGTTATCACGGATACTGTCCAAGCCAACGCCGCCCGCGATACGCTGTTTCATCAGGCTACGGTGCTACGCACGCAAGCGCAACAGACTACCCAGAGTTTTACGACTAATCTCAAGGGCTTAATTCAGCGGCGATATATAGTTAAGGGCCGTTCTGAGGAACTTCCGACCAACTCTGCAAACACTGTCACTCTTTCGAAAGCTGCGAGATCTGTCAAATGGCGCCATACAACCATCTATTGGTATAACGGAGCAGTGGAAGAGCGCTTCAAGCTAATACAGGCAGGACGCACTGTAATGCGGGAAAAGCGCCTAAATGGCGCTGTTACGTGGTTGCAGCTACAGCCCCTACTATATAAAAAATCTCACTCTGGTTATTACCTAAAGGAAGGATATTTGATGTTAGACGGCAAATCTTATATCCTTCCTCAAGGTATTCAATAACAAGCAGCTGACGCTACTCCCACCGAATATCCTTCAGGCGGAGTTGGAGTGTCTTGCTACCCCGGTACTCGTTCATTTCTACGTTGTAGCACACGCTGAACGGTTCTCCCTGCTGTATTCGCTCGTAGTACTCGCCTAACCCAAACCCGATGGCATCTACCACATGGTAACCGTCCTGAGTGAGAGCTACTTTGAGGTGAGAATTGCCAACAATACGAGTTGAATCGGGGGCCGCATATACTCCGCGCGACTCAAACACCGGGTTAGGGTTACCGGGACCAAACGGCTCCATTTGGCAGAGTAAGCGGTAAAACCCGTTGGTAACGTCCGTCAGCTGCAGCTCGCTGTCGATTTCGACAGGCGGAATCAGCTGCTCTGGTAAGATGCGGCCGGCTACTACCTGCTCAAACTTCTTTTGAAACGCAGGCACGTTTTCGACGGCCAGTGTGAGACCCGCAGCATACATGTGGCCGCCAAACTGCTCCAACAACTCGGCGCATTCCTCAATGGCCTGGTGCACATCAAAGCCCGCCACGGAGCGCGCTGAGCCGGTAGCTTTGCCGTTGCTCTGAGTGAGAATGATAGTGGGGCGATAGTACTTGTCGAGGCAGCGTGAGGCCACGATACCTACCACTCCCTTGTGCCAATCCTCCTTGTAGAGTACCGTAGAGCGGGCATTCAGAAGCCGACTATCATTCTCAATCATCTCCAGCGCTTCCTTGGTGATGCTGGAATCGAAGCCACGGCGCTCTTGGTTGGTTTTGTCCACTACGCCAGCACGAGCAATGGCGTCTTCCTTGGTTTCGGCCAGTAGCATGGCTACCGAGCGCTTGGCATCACCCATGCGACCAGCCGCGTTGATGCGGGGCGCAAACCCAAATACCAAGCTACTGATGTTCAACCCAAAGCGCAGGCCCGCCAGTTCGCGCAGGGCATCAAGGCCAGGTCGTTGGGGCCGTTCAGGGTCATTCAGCAAGCGCAAGCCGTGGTAGGCCAGAATGCGATTTTCGCCGTAAATGGGCACAATATCAGCCGCAATGCTTACGGCCACCAAATCCAGCAACTCGTGCAGTGGCGCTTCGTCCAAGCCTTGGTTTTGCGCAAAAGCCTGCATCAGCTTGAATCCTACCCCACAGCCCGACAGCTCCTTAAAAGGGTAGGAACAATCGACGCGTTTGGGGTCAAGCACGGCCACAGCGGGCGGCAGAGACTCACCGGGTAGGTGATGGTCACATATAATAAAATCGACCCCTTTGGCTGTAGCATCTCCTACCTTCTCTACGGCTTTCACGCCGCAGTCTAGAGCAATGATGAGAGCATACCCATGGTCAGCCGCATAGTCGATGCCCGCGTCAGAAACGCCGTACCCCTCTTTGTAGCGGTCAGGAATGTAATAGTCGATGCGCTCAGGACCAAAAAACTGCCGGAGGTAGGAGTACACCACTGCCACGGAGGTAGTGCCATCCACATCGTAGTCGCCAAATACCAGCACCTTTTCGCCCGTGTGCAGAGCGTGTACCAGGCGTTGCACGGCGCGGTCCATATCGCGCATAAGCAGCGGGTCAGGCAACTCAGATAGAGCCGGACGAAAGTAGGCTCTAGCTTCCTCAAATGAACACACGCCACGCTGACACAGCAGGCTGATGATGGCTTCGTTGACGCGCAAGGCGTCGGCCAGCTGCCGCACGTTGGCGGGGTCGGGCAAAGGCTTACGAATCCATCTTTTTTCCATGCGGGGCGGGGTTGACGGCAGAGGGCGTTATCTTCAAAAGTAAGAAGAAAACCGCTGCGGAAATGTTGAATGTTACGGTTTAACTGATGAATGATTCAGTATCAAGCTATTTCACGTCAGACACGCGAAACTCTCCAACATTTAAAACTCAACATTTCTTACACCCCATCGCCACGCAACGCTCGGAACCGCTTGCGGGCCTCGGCTACGTAGATGCTACCGGGATACTTTACCAGCAACTGATTATACAGCTCCTTCGCCTTATCCTGCTCCTTCAGATTTTCTTCGTAGATACTGGCCATTAAGAACATGGCGTCATCACTGAGCACGTCGTATTTCGGATTGGTTGTGATTTTGGCCAGCGTGGCCACGGCCGCGGGGTAGTTGCCCATTCGCCGCTGGAGCTGGCCTTGCAGGTACCATGCTTCGTCGGTGAGGGCGTGACCGGGGTATTTACCTACCAACGCCGTGAGACCCTGACTAGCTTCTGATAGTTTGTTTTGAAATACCAGCAACTCAATAGCAGCATAATCGCGTAGAGCTACGCCAGCCGTGTCCATAGCAGTGTTGTCGGAGATGAGCAAACTGAGCTGCATAGCATCGTTGGCAATTTCGCGGCTGGTAGCTTGTTTCAGAATATCTAAATGACTCTGCGCCAGCTTAAAATCGCCAGCGTAGTAGCTGAGGCGGGCGTTGCGCAGCTTGGCCTCGTAGCCAATGGGCGAATCTTTATGATCTTTCTCTACCTGCGAGTATAATAGGGTAGCCTCCCACGGTTCCCCCCGCAGCAAATAAATATCGGCTAGGTTGATTTTGGCATCGGCCACCGTAGTAGACTTGGCGCGGGGCATGGCTACCACCTCCTGAAGCAGTTGCATAGCCCGTGGCTTATCGTCAAGCTGAAAAGCATAGAGCGCGGCCATATTGCTTAGAATAGAAGCCGTTTCGGGTGTGCGACCCAGTTCCTGCAACACCTGTTCGTACTCAGCAATGAGTCCCTGAATTTTGGCCGGGTCTACAGGGTAGGTGGTGCGCACTTGCTCCTCACGGGCCTCTACCAACCGCTGCCGCGAAATAGCATAAAGCGGCCCGCTCTTGTACTCGCGCAGCACGTATTGGTAGCCGGCAATAGCACTCTCATAGTCGTGGTTGTGCTGGGCAATGGCGGCTACCTCCAGCACACGGCTACCATTGCTTCGCTCACGACGGTCCAACGCTTTCGCTTGCACCAGCGCCCCTACAAAGTCGTGACGTTGCACTTGCAGCCACAGCAGCAACTCGCTATACACGGCTTGCTCAGGGTATTTCTGTACGTTGGTCAGCAGCTGCTTTTCGAGGGTGTCGAAGTCCTTTTCCTCGCGCAACGAGTTCTGGAGCATGTTGCGCACGAAGGGCAACTGTCGCTCGTCTTGCTGGGCCAAACGCAGCGTTTCGGCCATCAACTGCTCTGTTTGCCCTCCCTGGGTGTAGAGCTGAATAAGTTGGGGCGCAAATTCAATATCATTTTTGGCCAGTTCCCTACCCCGCAGGTACGTTTTCTCGGTCCACTCGGGTTGCTGCCGGCGCATAAACTCCGTAGCCACGGGAATTATCTGGTCGCTGGTTAAGCGGGTAAGGGCCTGCTCATATTGCTTGGTGGCGGCTTGCTGGTTGCCAGCAGCGGTATACACTTCGCCCAGCAATACCGTGTATAGGGGTTCAGCCGCGTGCTGCTTGGCAGCCTTCTTCGCTACTTTCTCAGCTTCTTTAAAATTATGCAGAGCTTGCAGGGCACTGAGGTAGTCGGGCAACACCTCGGGGCGCTGCTGCTCGGCGGTAGGTAGGCGCCCAAATAGAAAGGCAGCCTTCTCGTTTTCGCCCTTGCGTGCGTACTCCTTGGCCAGCGCCACATCACCGCCTAGCATAGTTTGAGCCGCCAACGGACCTACGGGTAACAACGCGACCAAAAGGGGTAGCAAACGATGGGAAAGGCGCATAATCAGGAAGTATCTATTCAGCGAAATAACGACCCCTGGCACAGAATCATTTCAAGATACTCACAAAAACCCGTTGCTGGGTATGGCCAGTAAGGTAGGGACGGCTACGGCGTAGGGCCAATGGGAGACATAAGCACAGCCCATAACAAAACGAGCCGCTCTGGTGGAGCGGCTCGTTTGTGAGAGAAATACGTTGACAACCTTACAGGTTCGGGAATTTCACCCGGTTGTCTTTCACGTTGGCATTGGCTTTCACTGCCTCGTAGAGCTGACCATCGGCGCGGGCAGTGCGCTGCTCGGTCAGCTGCTTTCGGGAGGCGGCTACGTCGCCGGTAGCAGTAGGCGTGTTGATAGCAGTAGGCTCCACCACGAGCACACCCTGCTCGCCCTGAATGGGAGCCGATTTCTGCCCCACTTTCAGACCGAAAATCTTACCAGCGGCTACCGGTTCGGCACCCAGACCGGGCAATACACCCGAGCCCAGCACCACGTTATCGGCGGTTTTCACCTGAGCCGAAGGACCGTAGGCGGCGGTTAGCTGCTCCAGCGTACCGGTTTTGCCTTTTAGCTTATCCATGATCTGCTGGGCCTTCTTTTCATTGCGTACCTGGGCTGTTAGCTCGGGGCGAATGCTGGCAATGTCGGCAGCACCTTTGTCGCGCGTGCCGGTGAGCACCGCAATAACGTACTGGTCGCCAATGTCAAACACCTCCGATACATCACCCACTTTCGTTTCCTTGCCATTGTTGCCGTAGTAGGCCCACCGCACCAGTTCGCGAGCGTTTTGCATATTGTTCACGTTGCGGTCGGCAGTGCCGATGCCCTGAGCTTCCTGCTTTTGCAGGGTCTTATCCTTGGCTACAGCAGCGCGGAACGAGGCCACATCCGTTATCTGGCCTTTCAGGTCCTGAGCGCGCTGGTAAGCAGCATCCCGGGTAGCGTCGGTGGGCACAATGGCCTTCTGCACGGCGGCTACCTGGTACGTCTGGTAGGTTTTGGGCTGCGTGATTTTGATGATGTGGTAACCGAAGGAGGTTTCTACCGGTGCGGGCAGCAAGCCCTTGGAACTGGTACCAAACACGGCCTTTTCGAACTCAGGCACCATGCGGCCCTGCGAGAACCAACCTAGGTCGCCACCGGTAGCAGTGGTGCCGTCGGTACCGTACTGGCGGGCCATAGCGGCAAAGTCGGCACCGCTTTTGATTTTGTTCAGGATATCCTGCGCCTTGGCTTTCGCGGCGGCTTTGGCTTCGGGGGTAGTACCTTCTGGCTTGATGAGAATGTGGCTGGCGCGGGCCGCAGCCTGCTCGCCCTTCTTCTCTCCGGTAACCTTAAACAGCGAGTACACGCCATTTTCGGCATAAGGACCATACACCTCGCCTACGGTTAGGGGTAGGTTTTCGCGCAGCTTCTCGGGCAGATCGGCCGGCGAGAGGTAGGCGCCATTGTATGGCTGATCGGAGTTCAGCTTCACAAACAACGAGTCGTTGGGGGCGCTACGGAACTGGGTAGCCAGTTGGTCGATGGTGCTGCGGATGGTGCTGCTGTCTTCCACCGAAGCTGCCACCGGAACAGTTACATACTCAATACTACGGCCTTGCTCTACCTTATAGCGGCTCTTGTGCTTGTCGAGGTAGGCCTGCAACTCAGCGTCCGTCACTTTCACAGCCGAGTCTGATACCGTGTAGTAGGGCACCAGCAGGTAGCGGGCATTGGCCGTGGTAGCTTGGTTGGTGAGATAGTTCTTGGCCTCCGCGCTAGTCACGTAGGTAGAGAACTTCATCAGGTTGTTGTACTTGTTGGCCAGGCGCTCGGTAGGCAGGTTGGCCTCAAAGTTTTCGAAGGCAGCGCGGGCCTGAGGCGGCAGCTTGTCGAGGTTGCGCAGGTAGTCGAGCAGCTTGGCGCGGTCGAACTGGCCCGTTTGAGGATTAGTGAAGGCTTGCTGAATGCTGGGGCTGATGTTTTTGCCCTGCACCATGTCCACCACTTCCTCGTCGGACACTTTCAGACCTAGCTTTTCAAATTCCTTCTGGAAGGCGATACGGTAGATGGTCAGGTTCCAAGCTTGGTCGCGCAGGTAGCCCATCACCTGCTCATCGGGCTGGCGGCCTTGCTGGGCGGCAAAGGCTTCTTTCTGCTGCTCCAGCGTATTCTGGAAATCGGCCAGCTCTACTTTTTCGCCGGCTACTTCGCCCACGGCCGTGTCGTTGCCGCCAAACAGATTACTGCGGCCGCCTATCAAATCACCACCCACGATGAAGAGCAGCATGCCGATAGCCACCGTGCCCACGGCCCAGCCGGATTTTTCCCGAATCGTGTTAATTAAAGCCATTTACTTGAAGAAAAGCGCAGTATAAAAAGGAGAAAGAGGCGCAAAATAACCAGAATCCGCCCGACATTCAAAGTTACCTGTTATGGACAGGGTAGGAAAGACGCATTTCCGTGACGTTCAGCGCTGTGAACGCACAATTCGTCCCCGAAAAAGAAGATGCTTTATTTGCGCCGTTTAGCCTTAGAACGGCCCGATGTGGCCTTTGTCCCAGCTTTAGCTGAGGTATTGGTACGGGCAGCCGGGACATCTTCTGGCGTATCTTTTTTATCCAAGCCCAGGTAGCGAAACCACATCACGCACACAAACGACACCATGTACCATGTGTAGTTCTTGCCGATGCTGTTTAGCAAAATAGTTTGGTACACGGCAATGATGAACGACACCACCGCCACTGAAAACAGTACCGTTCGCCCCAGCGACTTATCAAAACGAAAGGCCATACTTACGGGGTAGTAGTTTCCGTGATGTTGCTGAATTTACCTGTTACTTTTTTCAGCTTATGCTTCGAGAAGTTCTGATCTGCTTGCAGGCCGTAGCCATCTACCGTATCCGTAGGAGTTTCGATGTGCACCAACATCTCCGGCTTAGTATAGATAAGGCCTTTTTGCTGATCAAAGAACAACTCTTCGGTTTGCAAGGACCGTTGCTTGGGCTCATTTTTCACCCGCACATGACCACGCAGCGAGTACAGGCCTTTGTTCTTTTCCTGCTTGCCGTAGTCACCGCTGATGGTGTTGACGACACTTTCCCCATCCTTGCTGTAGAACAGCAGCCGCACACTTTTAGGATATACCATATCGCCCGACTCAAACTGTTGCTGGAGCGGCGCGGTCAGCTTCACCTGGAGCTTAGCCGAGTCACTGATGAACGTCAGGACATCGGTGGTTTCCATTGTTGGGCCTTCGTAAAGAACCTTTTTTCCTAGGTCGGCGTCCTCTTTTTGGCAGCTTGCCAGGCTACCCATCAGCAGCCCTGCCATTACCCAGGCGCTAGCTTTGTACATACCATTCATTACTCGATACGCCGCTTGATAAACCAGCGGTTATTGAGCGACAAGCCCAGCTGCATCCGAATATAATTTTCTTTCACGTTGCCGCTGGGGCTATCAATCGTCACGTTGGTATTGCCGCGCTGTCCGTACGTGAAGGCCAAGCTGAGGGTAGTTGCATCCAGGGGCGTAGCACCGGGTAGCGGAAGACCAAAGCCCCAGCTCACAGCTCGGTCGTAGAGACGCTGGCCGCCGGGCCGGTAGGGAATTTCGGCCACGCTAACACCCGCCCGATAGATTATCCGCTTGAAATAGCTATCCACGTTGGTTGGGTCCGGAGACAACTCGCCGCCTAGCCCAATGCGGTACGTATCACTCAGGGGTACGTTGGCGGCGCTAGTAACGCCCGCCAATACTGGCACCTGGAAGCGCGACCATTGCTGCCGGGCCACATCTAGGTTGGCGCTCCAGTTACGGTTGTTGTCGATGCTGACGCCGAACTGCGCTAGGGTAGGCACACGGGCCTCTCCTTTTTGACCAGTGACTAGCGGGATGTTGGTATTGGCAATGGGAGCACCACCTAGCGTCCGCTGCTCCTGGCTCACATCGTACGTACCGTTCAGGTTAGACTGAAAGCCGTATACCGCGGCCAAGTTGTAGTTGAGCTTGTCGGACAGCTTGCTACGGTAGTGCGCGCCCGCCCGGAAAATAAAGTCGGAATAACGCACGTGTTCCAAGCGCACAGTGCTCTGCGTGTTTGTCTCGCTGCTGGTAGGCGTAATAACGGTGGTGCTGGAAGTAGCATCAATGGTACCAAACACATAGGAAGCCGTGCCTCCTACCGTCAACCCCTTTGCCAGGCGAAAGGCGTGTACCATATAGGCTTCTGACAGTCCTCCATCGCCCGTAAACCGGTTGATGGATTGTGAATTGGGGTCGCCCGTCACGGTGCCGCTTGTTGTACTTTCGTAGTCAACGGCTGTATAGGGCCGCAGACCCGCTGCCGCCGCCCAACGCTTGGAGATAGGTACCGCAAAAGCTAAATAGCCCAGCGTGCCGCTACCATCGCGCTGGGAGCTGGTGCGGTTACTGATGGTTTTAAACTGCCCGGTGATAGCCACTTCATAAGTGGTGCGGGAAGTATAATACACCAAGGCTGGATTCAGCTCATTCACGTTGCTGCCATTGGGGGCCGCCAATCCTACCCCACCCATGGCCATTTGCCGGACGCCGCCCGTGTTGATGTAGGCATCGCCCAAACCCAAGCGCGAATAAGGCGAGTTTCCGAGACCCTGTGCCTGCGTTGAGGCAGCATTCAGCCACCCCAGCAGCGACAACCCGGCCAGGCCGGCAATTTTAGTTTTCAACATTATGCACTAATATTCGATGGAGCCCAAGTAGCACAAGCTCCGGAATGGCAAAGATATAGCCTTTCAGCCGTGGTTGAAAAAAACCAGCATCTCCCCCCGTTAGCAGCACTGCCAAGTGGGGATGATGAGCACGGTAGCTGTCAATCAGGCCATTTACCTCCGCAGCCGCTCCGTTTAGCACCCCACTCCGGATAGCCGACTGCGTATCGTTGCCGATCAGTGGTACAGCTATTGATGAAGTAGTAGGCACTTCCAGTAACGGCAGGCGGCCTGTAAACGTATGCAGCGCTTGAAAACGCAGTCGCAGACCCGGCCCAATGCTTCCTCCGCGAAAGGTGTGTCCACCCTCCACAAAGTCGCACTTAATGGCCGTACCTGCGTCAATTACCAACGCATCTTGGTTCGGATGCAGCCAAGCCGCACCTACTGCGGCCGCCAATCGGTCGGCGCCCAGCGTGTGCGGAGTAGCATACCCATTGCGCAGCGGTAGTGGCGTGGTTGCCGGCGCTAGTTCCAGCACCTGCCCTGGAACGAGAGGCCGAAGCGCCGCCGCCCAGTCGGTGGTAGGTTCTGCTACCGACGCCACAATGGCGTGCTCCGGCTGGTGCAGCTGTGTTAGCGCCAGTACTTCAGCCAATGTTTGGCCTGTACCTCGGTAACAAAGCTCTCCTTCCTCGAAGTAGCCATACTTCACAGCCGTATTGCCAATATCGAGGGTGATAGTACGCATGGATTTAAACTGATGAACTGCGGACTAGTGAAGTAGTGAGTTTGACGTTCTAGCTGCTCCGTTTGCACAGACTACATCACTAGAACGTCAAACTCACTACTTCACTACCTCCAGTTCACTACTAGGAGCCCCGCCGTTGCCGAGGGGTTGCGTGCTACATGAAGTATTTCAACCGGATGACCTCTTTCTCCGTCAGGAAGCGCCACTTACTGCGCGGCAGGTCTTTTTTGGTGAGGCCCGCATACTGCACACGGTCCAGCGTTACTACTTCGTAGCCCAAGTGCTCGAAAATACGACGCACAATGCGGTTGCGCCCCGTGTGCAACTCAATGCCTACAAAGTGTGCATTGCCAGCCACTACGGCCACGTCATCTACTTCCGCCTTGCCGTCTTCCAATTCCAGCCCTTCTGAAATACTGCGCAGGTCGGCTTCGGTTAGAGGCTTGTCCAACTCCACTTGGTAGATCTTCTTGTTCTTGTTGGAAGGGTGCGAGAGTTTCTGCGCCACTTCCCCATCGTTGGTGAATAGCAGCAGGCCCGTTGTGTTGCGGTCGAGGCGGCCCACTGGAAAGATGCGCTCCTTGGAAGCGCCCGACACCAGATCCATCACCGTCTTGCGTCCTTCTGGGTCGTCGGTAGTGGTAATGAAGTCTTTGGGCTTGTTCAGGAGCACGTACACCAGCTTCTCGCGGTTGAGGTTGGTCTTGCCGTACTGCACCGTATCGGAAGGCTGCACCTGGTAGCCCATCTCCGTTACTACCTCTCCGTTCACCCGAATTTCGCCGGCAGCAATCAGGGAGTCGGCTTCCCGACGCGAACAGATACCCGCGTTGGCGATGTAGCGGTTCAGGCGGATAGCTTCCGTTCCAAACTCCTCCTCGTTGCGACGGCGCTTGTTGCCGCGGTTCGTGTCCTCCTCGTAGTGCTTCAGATTCTTATAATCAGGAGCTTGACCAGCTACTTCACCACGCTTCAGCTTACCGGCCCGGTATGCGTTGGCATCAGGTACAGCCTTTTTATCTGCTGTACCACTATGCCGCTCCCGCGTTTCGTAAGCGCGGTTGGCACGCACCTCACCGAAGCTGCGGCTGCCGCCCCCAAAGTTACGCTCCGGCCGGTCACCGTACGCAGGACGACCCTCGCGCTGTCCGCCAGAGTCACGCTTGCCAAAACCACCCGCAGGTTTCCGGTCGCCGTAGCTACCCCGGTTGTCGCGGCGGTCCTCGGCGCCACGCTCAAAATTGCGGGCCGGACGTTCAGTGCGCGTCTCACCTTCTTCGGGCTTCCCGCGGTAGTCAAACGGCCGCGCTGCCCGAATAGGCCGGTCAGCTCCCGTGGCCTCATCGTGGGTAGGGCGGGCGGGCGCTTCCGGCTGTGGCCGGACAGGAGTAGCCTCCGCATTCGGGTTCATCTTCTGAAACTTCCGATTTCGCTCACCCTGCGTACCGCGTGGTACGGTAGGCTTGCCGTCCTGACGGTAGGGCTGGCCATTCCATGTTTCTTTCGACTCATAGGCACGCACGGGTCGGTTGCTAGGCTGCTCGCGCTGGCTATAGCCTTCGTTGCGGCCACTGCTGGGGCGACGGTCAGCACCTCCAAAATCACGGCCGCCCGAGCGACGGTCGTTGCCGCCGAAGCCACGGCCGCCACTGTTACGATCTTCTCCAAAACTACGGTTGCCAAAGTCCCGGTTGCCACCGGGGCGGCTACCCTGCCCCTGCGGCCGGCCAAACGATGGGCGCGAAGTAAAGCCTTCGCCCCGGCGGTCGTTGTCCCGGCCGAAGCGGTTGCCGGCAGGGCGGTCGTTATCGTTGCGGCGCGGTTTGTCGTCGCGGCTACCCTCTTTGTTTTTGTCGTTGAAGGAAGTGCGGCCTCGGCGGCCAGAGGGTTCGTCGGAGAAGTGTTTCTTGCCCATAGTTGCAAGGGTTAGCGCCGTATCGCTACGGTGCAAATGAAAAATCAATAGTCAGAAAATAGGCTGAGGATTCCCAACAATCAGCCTTAGAAAACAGTGCCCGGACTGGCGGTCAGATACCTAAAGGCTTCCAACCAACCCGTCCGGGCACTGTGAGAGAGTAATGGTTCGCTAGTCGCGGCGAGCCATTTTAGCTTCAATCGAGTGTTGCGTGTGCGGCACGGCGCGCAGTCGCTCTTTTGGAATCAGCTTACCTGTACCGATGCACACCCCGTACGTACCGTTTTTAATCCGGATCAGGGCATTTTCCAGTTGCTGGATAAACTTCATCTGACGCGAGGCCAGTTGGTTCAGGCTTTCCTTTTCGGCCGTATCAGCTCCATCTTCCAGCACCTTCGACGACGAGGCCGTGTTGTCAGTGCCTGAATCGTTGCGACGGCTCAAGGTTTCTTTGATAAAGCTTACTTCCTTCCGGGCAGCCGTTAGCTTATCCTGGATAATCTGCTCGAACTCAGCTAGCTCTTCCCTGGAATAGCGTAGGTTGTCTTCACTCATGTTGGGCAGGGAAAATTTGATAAGGAATGATTAGATACAGACCAGCACAAACTTGGCGTTGATTTGCTGGACTAGCGGCTCAACAGCGGCTCCCACAAATTAGTTTACGAGAGCAACAGGCTTGCCTATAAGCCGCAAATCAGCCCTGCCATGCATGGCTTCTCGGCCGCAAAGCTACGTCTTTGTCAACTAATTAGCTAGCACCCATTTTTCCTTGCCTACCCTGTCAGCTATCCAAGCAGCTAGAAGCCTAGCATGTGAATGGCGGCTACTGCACCTTCTACCCCTTTGTTGCCATGCTTGCCACCGGCCCGGTCCCAGGCCTGCTCCAACGTGTTCGTAGTAACCAACCCGAAGATGACTGGCTTATTGAACTTGAGCCCCACGTTCGTTATGCCGTTGGCTACAGCATGACAGATATAGTCGTCGTGCTTGGTTTCGCCTTTTATAACTACACCCAAACAAATAACGGCATCTATCTCTTCGTGCTGAGCCAGCAGTTGCGCGCCCAGTGTTAGCTCGAAGCTACCCGGTACAGTATTACGGTAGATGTTCTCTGCCTGAGCGCCATGCTTGAGTAGGGTTTCGTATGCGCCCTGTGCCAGCGTATCCGTGATTTCACGGTTCCACTCGGCTACTACCAAGCCAAAGCGCTTGTCACTGATGTCAACGAAATGATCGGAAGTATAGTCGCTGAGGTTTTTGAGAGCTGTTGCCATGTAGCGCAGATTGTGCAGAGATGAAGGATTTTGTTGAGGAGCATGGAGGCTTTTACTACCCCTACCCCTTTCATACAAAAAGGACGGTACCAGACCGTCCTTTTTAATAACTAGTTGCTGAAACAGCGAAGTTGGCGCTAGGGTTTTACTTGCCAGCCATTGCTTCATCTCGGGCTTTTAGTTGGCGAGCTTCATTTACCTGCTGCGCGCCCTCATAGTCGTTGATGATTTTATCATATGTCCCTACAGCGCCACTGTACTCTTTGGCCATCTCCTGAGCGGTAGCCTTCTTCATCAGATATTCTGGTGAAAAGTATTCGTTGGCGTTGTAATTAGCTGCCTTGTCGTAGAAATCGGCAGCTTCCTTGTACTTGTTCAGTTCCATGTTGGCATCGCCCAATAGCGAGTAGGCTCGGGCTTGCACCAGCAAATCGTTGGAGCTAAAATCTTCCAAGTAGTCGATAGCAGCCTGGTACTTACCCTGCTTCAGCGAAGCTACTCCGGCGTAGAAATTGGCCAAATTGCCTGCCTTGGTGCCGTTGTATTCAGAAGCAATAGTGGTCAGACCATCATACTGACCATCGCCCTTCATGGCTTTGTTCAGCGAGTCGGCCTCCCAATAATTTACTGCCTGAAACATAGCAGTCTGCGCTTTTTCATCCTGCGAGGAGCGCCATAGGTAGTAGCCGATGCCACCTACCACAGCCAGCACTACTACGGCCAGCAACCCCAGCAGCAGGTTCTTATTGCGGCGTACGAAGTCTTCTGACTCAGCTAATCGAATAGCTAAGGCGTCTGGATCTTCCAGCAACGGATGTTCTGTGCTACCAAATTCGCCCTCATGCGTTGCGGGCTGCAATGGATCAGTGGACACGCGTTGCGGACGATTTTGTGGGCTGTTGCGCGTATAAGGAATCTTAGACATACTACTAGTGGCTTAGAAAAGCCGCGAAAGTGCTTATCAAAAAGGCGCCGCTACTCGCGGATGAAAGGATAATCTTCCTCCACGTACACGTCGCGGTATAGTTCGGCCGGCTCAGGGTAGGGCGAGCTTTCGGCAAAATCTACTGCCTCTTGCACCTGCCCTTTGATTTTTTCGTCAATGACGTTCAGCTCATCTTCCGACGCCATGTTGTGCGTCAGGATGGTGTGGCGCACGGCTTCGATGGTATCGCGCGAGCGGAAATCTTCCAGCTCTTCCTTGGTGCGATACTTGGCCGGGTCGCTCATGGAGTGCCCTTTGTAACGGTAGGTTTTGAACTCCAACAGCGTAGGACCTTCGCCAGCACGAGCACGCTCAGCAGCGCGGGCAACGGCTTCATGTACGTCTTCTACGTTCATGGCATTCACCGGCTCCGAAGGCATATCATACGAGAGACCTAGTTTATACAGCTCCGTCACGTTGGACGTGCGCTGCACCGAGGTACCCATAGCGTAGCCATTGTTCTCAATCACGAAGATAACCGGCAGCTTCCACAGCATGGCCATGTTGAAAGCTTCGTGCAATGCACCCTGCCGAACAGCACCGTCGCCCATGTAGCAGATGCACAGGTTGCCAGTCTTGTTGTATTTCTCAGCGAAGGCAAGACCAGCACCCATCGGGATCTGGCCACCAACAATACCGTGGCCACCAACGAAGTTCACTTCTTTATCAAACATGTGCATCGAACCACCTTTGCCCTTAGAGCAACCGGTAGCCTTTGCAAACAACTCCGCCATAATAGCGTTGGGCGACGTACCCAAAGCCAATGGGTGCGCGTGGTCACGGTAAGCCGTAATCCACTTGTCGTCTTTAGTCAGTGCCGATACAGCACCCGCTACGCAGGCTTCTTGCCCAATGTAGAGGTGGCAGAACCCTTTGATTTTCTGCTGCCCGTATAGCTGACCAGCTTTCTCCTCAAACTTGCGCATGAGTTGCATCTGCTCATACCACGCCAGGTACTGCTCTTTCGAAAACTCTGGGTTGTCCGGTGTCGTAGCTTTAGGAGCGCCAGTAGCCTCCTTCGCTTCGGGGTTGGAAGCTGGTGCACCCGAATCGGGCTGCTGCACCGTCTCCGTTAGCTCCGTTGCTTCTATTGCAGCTTCGGAAGGCTTAGCCTTACCACCGGGGGCATTTTTAGTTTTAGCTGGCTTGCTCTCCTTGGAAGCTTTGGGGGCAGCCTTTACTTTCGTCTCCGCCATCGTGCTCTTGGTTGTTCGCGTTTGGGATGCGAAAGTACGTAAAAGGATTGCAATTCCGAATCCGAATGAATCTTGAAACCCTGCATCTTCTCTTCTTCAAGAACTACGAAGAAGTCAATCTAAGCTTATCTCCGCACATTAACTGCTTCATTGGCGACAATGGTAGCGGCAAGACCAATCTACTCGATGCCATCCACTACCTGTCGCTCACGAAGAGTGCTTTCAATGCCGCTGATACGCAGACAATTAAACAAGGAGAAGAGTTCTTTGTCGTGCGTGGTCGCTTTCACTCGCCCATTGCAGAGGTGCCTGATGAAGTAATCCAGTGCAGTCTGCGTGTTGGTCAGAAGAAAACAGTAACGCATAACAAGCAGCCTTACGAGCGTATTTCTGATCACATCGGCCGCTACCCCGTTGTACTTATCTCTCCTTATGATACGGATTTGATCAGGCAGGGTAGCGAAGAACGGCGTCGGTATTTCGACAGCCTCATGTCGCAGCTTGACCATGCCTACCTAGAATTGCTGATTACTTACTCGCATATACTACGGCAACGCAATGCACTGCTCAAGGCTGCCAATGGCCACACCTACGACCGGGACTACTTACTTGTGCTAGATGAGCAGTTAGCTCCAGTAGGCGAACAACTGGTGCAGCTACGGCAGCAGTTTCTGGAGGAATTTACTCCCATCTTTCAGCGCCACTATCAACAGCTTTCCGACGACCGAGAGTCAGTTTCACTTGCATATAAAACACAAGTACCTGTCATTGATTTTCTCAAGGTGCTACGTTTGAATGAGCGCAAAGACTTAGTGCTACAACGTACACATGCGGGCCCCCACCGCGACGACTTTTTGTTTTTGATGAATGAGCTACCCGTAAAAGGCTACGGTTCGCAGGGACAGCAAAAATCGTATGCTATTGCCCTCAAGCTCGCGCAGTTTGAATTGCTGGCAACCCGGAAGAAACAAAAGCCACTTCTCCTACTCGATGACATCTTTGACCGTCTTGATGAGAAACGCATCACGCGCTTGATGCAGTTGGTCGCAGACCACACCTTTGGTCAAGTATTTCTGACCGATACCCATCTCGACCGCACCGACCGTGTCTTGTCTACCCTTTCGGAACAGGTTAGTCGCTTTAAAGTCGAAAACGGAACAGTGGTACCGCTCTAGCCTCAGTAGTTACCTACCTTTGTGATGTGCACCAAATAGAAAGACCATGTAGGCTTTTCCGGCACCTTGCACTCTTCCTTACGCAATTTTAGTGAAAAAACATAAGCCTTCGGACACTTTCCGCCAGTCGGATATTATGCCTTTGAAAGATGGCATTAAGGCTTTGCTTAAAGCCTACCGTATCCAAGGCAAGCTGAACGAGGTAGTAGTAGTAGCAAGCTGGGAGAAGGTGATGGGTAAGGCTGTGGCGTTGAAAACGCAGGAAGTCTTTGTAAGCAAAGGCAAGCTATTCGTGCGACTCACATCCGCACCTCTCAAACACGAGTTGGTGATGGCTAAGACCAAGGTGCTTGAAATCATAAATGCAGAGGTTGGCGAAGAGGTTATTAAAGAGGTAGTATTCCTATAAACTATTAGCGCTACCCTCTGCTTACTGCTTAGCCTACTCCCCTACTATGTTCTGTGAACAGTAGGTGAAACTAGACGCGTTTCGTGCCTTTAGAAATTCATACTGTGTTTGCCGAAGTATCTCTACCGAACAAGCTCGAGCCACCGAAGCGACAGGGAATCATGATGGCCTTTTAATACACCGTCTACGCACCCTAGGCAGGCATCATTCACCTCCCACGCTTCTTGTTCTTATCACCTCATCTTGGCCATTAGGTGAGCCAATAGCAAGTGGCGCTGAACAGCCCAAGTTCGTATAAGTCGAACCCCATTACATTATTGCTCTACCCTTTGTTGTTTGAGCTTTCTATTTGAAGTGCAAACAACGGTTTTATACCCTGTACCTCCCTGCTCAGTCATCATCCGTCAAATGACTGCAATAGTTAATTTTAGCGTGTAATAGCAAAGCAGATGTGTATGGCCCTAAGTGACAAAAATGTTTCACGTGGAACATTTTTGTCACTTGGGGCCATACACTTTTAGCAAGAGTTCATTATAGGCTTCTAGCAGAGCGATGTACTTCGTTTGAAGCGACAAAAGCTGTTCTGCTGAGCTAGAAGGGGTTGTTACAGTAGCAGTGTTACGCTGTAAAGCAGGTGTAACGGACGTTTTTTGATTATTGGATGTTACAAAAGGCAAACTCGATTGCTGTAACACTGTAAAGTCATTCGAAAAATCGTGTCCGATAATATCCCCTACCCTTTTTACGAATTCGTAATCCAACGTCTCGTCCTTGAATTTCCTGTAGATGGTAGGACGTGTAATACCTAGCTCCTCCACGATACGCGTGATAGAAATACCGCTGTTTTTGATCTGTTCCTGCAATATTTCACCTTGATGCGCCATAGCTACTACGTGTAAAACTGTATTGTAAAGATCTAGTTTGATACGTAATAATCAAAGCATATTTACATAAATGTCAATCGTTACGCCTGTAAATAATGATACAAAAATACTGTAACGGTATTAAACAACACATAATATAGTTACAGTATTACAAATCATGTTACGATACAGTGATACACTCTATATTGTATACATATCGAACCGCGCTTTCTATTAAATCGGCTAAAATAGCGTCTAGCTACGCTGCACGGCAGCTTTTTACATTCTAAACATGATGTAACATGTTGCTTATGTAGCTTTCTTGATAGTTGCAGAACCTTTGCAGGAAGAATCAGCTACTACACCTAAGTATTGTTACTCTGCGACCTTGACGACGGATACTCAAGGACCATAATCTGTGTGTGACTTAAGATCGACGCCTTAGGAGAAAGCAGTTTATTGCTAGGCTATCCTCTAGTATACTTATGCCTTTCTACTTATCTTCTTAGCTCATCCATACCATGAAAAAATTCATTCTTCTACTCTCTCTTCTGTTGATAGCAGGAGCAGGTTATTGGTACTACACACGTTTCGCAGCAGGCCCGGAGTACTCGTTGGTGAAAGCCGCAGCCGCTGTGCAGGCTCACGATGTAGCGGCCTTCGAGCAATATGTTGATGTAAGCAGCGTAGCAAGTAAACTAGTTGATCAGGTAACGCAACAGGGTTCTGCGCTTAAGCTCATCGCTCCAGGCAGCATGGCATTTAGTGGAGCGCTCCGAATGTTGAAGCCACAGCTGGCTCAGGCGGCACGGCAGGAGGTGCAGCGCTATGTCAAAACGGGCTCTGCGACGGCAGCAGCAGAAACGGCTCAGTCTGGACGCGTGATGAACGTTTCGTTGCTAGGAATTGCCAGTAAAGTAGTCGGCCCTGATAGCCGGTTCAAAGATGTTCAATACGTGAAACAAGAAAACGATCAGCAGGCGCTGGTAGGTCTGGAGTTCACCCAGCCCAAATACGATACAACGTTAGTGGTAGAGCTGAAAATGCTTAACCGCGGCGACCATTGGCAAGTGACAGAAATCACGAATACCGGAGAGTTGATCAAGCACGTAGCACGCTTGGAAAAGCAACGGCTGGTAGGTAGATAGGTAGGTAGATAGGTAGGTAGGTAGGTAGGTAGGTAGGTAGGATTCGGTCAGAAGTTAGAAGCCAGAACGCTACACCTACTATTCGTCAAGTAGATTGAAGAACTGTTGCCCATCCCATTGGTAAGCAGGAGTAGACTAGCACATGGAGCTGGGTTCAAGCTCTCAATCAGTTCACCATCGAATCACATAAAGCAACAGCGCCCGGCAGGATAACCTGCCGGGCGCTGTTGCTTTATGTGATAGCATCTGCATTCATCGATACACCCTATTAAGTATCATGAGCAGACATAGAGTTGATTCTTTTTTCTGTTGGCTGAACAAATATTCTATTCTCGCGACGACAAGTGATGTTCTAGTACAAAAATCACCTGCATTATCATCATAAAAATCTGATTACTATACGTTTATGATATATATTGCTGAATTTGCTGAAAGAAGTAGGGACCAATCTGCGGAATGAAGAAGAACGTGAGTACTACCCCGTATAAGGCGCCGTAGAAGTGAGCGTCGTGGTTGATATGGTCGCCAGACTGACGACCCATGTAGTAGGAATACCCGAGGTAGAGGAAGCCGAATATGAAGCCGGGGATACCGAACGGAATTGGGAAAATGTGGATGGCACCAATAGGTTGAAATAGAATGCCGGAGAAGATGACAGACGCCACACCGCCCGAGGCCCCCAGGCTACGGTAGTCGGGGTCTTGGCGGTGGCGGAAATAGGTAGGAATATCGGAAACGATGATACCACCCAAATACAGCAACAGGTAGCGCCACAGCCCCCCTTCGAACCCAAAGATCTGCTCGAAGCTGCCCTGCACCAATTTTCCAAAAGAGAAGAAGGCAAACATGTTAAAGAGCAGGTGCATCCAGTCGGCGTGTAGGAAACCCGACGTAAGGAAGCGGTAGTATTCTTGGCGTTTGGCAACCAGAAACGGACTCAGAATCCATTTATCCAGGAAGGTAGGGTTGGACCACGCGTAGATGGAAACGATGGCCGTCAGCACGACCAGAATCAGGGTAATATCCATGAGAGAAAATCAGGAACGAAGAAAAGATAGACGGGTAGCCAATTAGCTTTTTAGCTTTCGCGCTCCATCAGCTGAAGCGCTAGCTGGCGAAGTGGCTCTTTGCGTACGGGTGGCACGACTACCTGCTCCAGGTGAGCCAAGGCCGCCTCGAAATACTCGTTGATGAGCGTTTCGGTTTGAGAACGGATAGCCAGTTCGTCGTAAACCGCCGTTATAGCCTGCACCTTTCGCTCGGCATCGGCAACGGGCTGGCCGATATACTGCCGCAATACAGCTTGCTGCGCAGCAGTAGCCTGCGCCTGAGCAGTGAGTAGCAGAAAGGTTTTCTTGTCTGATACAATGTCGCCGCCTACCCGCTTGCCGAAGGTAGCCGCGTCGCCGTACACGTCCAGTAGGTCGTCGCGGAGTTGGAAGGCTATGCCGATGGCGGTTCCGAACTGACAAAGCTGATCAGCTTCCGTAGCCGGAGCGCCGCCGAGTAGTGCGCCCAATTCCAGCGCAAAACCGAGTAGCACGGCCGTTTTCAGCCGGATCATATCGAGGTACTGCGCGATGCTTACCTCAGAACTGGTTTCAAAGTTCATATCCCATTGCTGGCCCTCGCACACCTCGGCAGCCGTCTGGCTGAAGCGGCGCAGCACGGTAGGCAGCAACTCGGCTGGCACGTCAAACAATAGTTCATAGGCCCGCACCAGCATCACGTCGCCGCTCAGGATAGCTACGTTCGGGTTCCATTTTTCGTGCACTGTAGCCTGTCCCCGGCGCAGGGGCGCTTGGTCCATCAGGTCGTCGTGCAGCAGGGTGAAGTTGTGGAAAACCTCGGTAGCCAGCGCAGGCTTAATGGCTGGCGTCAGGTCGTCGGTGAAGAGCTGGGCACCCAGCAGCGTGAGCAGCGGCCGAATACGCTTGCCGCCAAGGGCCATAATGTAGCGAATGGGCTCGTACAGCGTCGTTGGTTGGTTGCCGTAGGGTAGTTGGGCCAGTTGGTCGTTGATCGTGCGAGAGAGGGCAGAAATGTCCACAGAAAGCAGATAGGATGAGGTAGGAAAGGTACGACGGAATGCTGGGTAGGGTACGGTGGGGAATAACAACAAAACGTCATTTCGACCAGCGGGAGAAATTTCGCGTGCTGAGGAAAGATAGTATCCCTTATCAGCACGCGAAATTTCTCCCGCTGGTCGAAATGACGTTCTATTAGTGGCGCAGCAACCGCTTACCGGCGGCGCTTGCCACCGCCTTTGCCGGCTTTCTCACCTGGGCTACCCTGGCGGCCTTTACCACCGCCGTTGCGGCTGCCACCCCGGTTACCCCGCTTTTCTTCCTGCTCACGACGCTTCACAGCATCGGGCCGGCGGTCTACCCACCGCCGTTGCGGCTGCCACCCCGGTTACCCCGCTTTTCTTCCTGCTCACGACGCTTCACAGCATCGGGCCGGCGGTCTACCAGCTCGAAATCGATGGTACGGTCGAGCAAGTTAGCCGACTTTACCACGACTTGTAGCGGGTCGCCGAACTGGATAACGCGCTGGGTTTTCTTACCTACCAAGCGGTAGTTGTCTTTATCCAACTCGAAGTAGTCGCCGGGAATGTCGCTGATGCGCACCATGCCCTCGCACTTGTTTTCCTGAATTTCGACGTACACGCCCCACTCCGTCAGGCCGGATACCACACCGGTAAACTCGGCTCCGATTTCGTCGGCCATGTACTCCACCTGCTTGTACTTGATGCTAGCACGCTCGGCCGTGGCGGCGCGCTTCTCGCGCTCCGAAGAGTGTTTGCACTCTTCCTCAATAGGCTCTACGGGCACATTCTTACCGCCTTCGAGGTAGTGCTCCAACAGGCGGTGCACCATCATATCGGGGTAACGCCGGATGGGCGAGGTGAAGTGCGTATACTGATCGAAAGCGAGACCGAAGTGGCCGATGGCCTCAGTGCTATAAATGGCCTTCGACATGGTACGAATAGCCAGCGTCTGAATAACGTTCTGCTCAGGCTTGCCCACTACCTCCTCCGATAGATCGTTCAGCTCAGTGCTGAGCTTTTTGGGGTTGGTGAGGTCCAGCGTGTGGCCGAACTTCTGGGCAAACAGGGCAAAGTTTTGCAGACGGTCGGGGTCAGGTGCTTCGTGAATGCGGTAGACCATGGTCATGCGCGGCTTGCGGGCCTTCAGCTTGAACACGAACTCGGCCACCTTGCGGTTGGCTAGCAGCATGAACTCCTCAATCATCTTGTGGGCGTCCTTGCGCTCCTTCACGTACACGCCTACCGGCTTGCCGTTCTCGTCCAGCCGGAACTTCACCTCCTGCGTCTCAAAACTGATAGCGCCTTTCTTGAAGCGCTGAGTGTTGAGCTTTTTGGCGATGTCGTTGAGCAGGTTTATCTCCGTGGCGTAGTCACCTTCCTTAGTTTCGATGCGCTCCTGGGCTTCTTCGTAAGCAAAGCGGCGGTCGGAGTGAATGATGGTCTTGCCGTACCACGAGTCGTAAAGCTTGCCCTTTTCGTCCAGCTCAAACACGGCCGAGAAGGTCAGCTTGTCCTCATTAGGACGTAGCGAGCAGAGGCCGTTGGAGAGGCGCTCGGGCAGCATCGGAATCACGCGGTCTACCAGGTACACGGAGGTAGCCCGGAACTCGGACTCCTTTTCCAGGGCCGTATCGGGGCGCACGTAGTGGGTCACGTCGGCAATGTGTACGCCTATTTCCCAGTGCCCGTTTTCGAGCTGGCGCAGGGATAGAGCATCGTCGAAATCCTTGGCATCGGCGGGGTCGATGGTGAAAGTAGTTACGTCGCGGAAGTCGCGGCGGCGCTTGATTTCCTTGGCCGAAATCACGTCCGGAATAGCTTCCGACTCGGCTTCCACCTCGGCAGGGAATTCAAACGGCAACCCAAACTCGGCCATGATGGCGTTGATTTCGGCTTCGTTCTCGCCAGCTTGGCCGAAGCTGCGCACCACCTCGCCTACCGGCTGGCGGCTGGGGTCTTCGGGCCACTCGGTAATCTTCACCAGTACCTTCTCGCCATCACGGGCTTCGTGCAGGCCATCGGCAGGCACAAACACGTCGAAGTAGAGTTTACGGTAGTCGGGCTTTACAAAACCGAAGCCTGCGTTCTGCGTCATCAGGCGACCTACTACGGTATCCTTCTCACGCTTGAGCACTTCTACCACGTCGCCTACCGGCCGGCCGTCGCGCTGGCCACGCATGCGCACGCGCACCGTGTCGCCATCCATAGCAAACTTGAGGCGGTCGGTGAACACGCGCACGTCTTCTTCCGACTCCTCGCTCACGATGAAGGCGAACTTTTGGGTAGCCAAATCCACGCGGCCGGTGATGTATTCGCCGGGGCGTTCCGTTTCAGGTTCGCGTTCGGGGCGGCGCTTCTTCTGGTGGCGCACGTCGCCGGCGTGGTCGAAACCAGCTTCGCGGCGGCGATGACTCACGGGGTCTTTGCCAAACTCCGCTTCCATTGGCCGGCCTTTGGAAATCGGCTCGTCGTCTTCCTGCTCAGTTGCCTGCTCAGCCGTTGACTGCTCGGAGGCAGGCTCCTCCTGAGTTTTCTTGGCAGCAGCGTACTTTGATTTCTTGCTACCCTTGGGGGCTTCTGTGGTAGGCTCGGCGGGAGTGGCGGCTTCGGGGGTAGGCGCGGCAACTGGTTGTGCCGGCGCAGTACCCGCCAAGCGGTACTCGTCATTACCGACCAACTCTAGCTGGCCCGTATCGCGCAGGGTGCGCAGGTGGCTAAATAGCACCTCGCGCTGCTCCTTGGTAGTCACGCCAAGACGGCGCGCCAACTGGCGGTAGGGAATCAGGGTATCGTCGGAGGTGAAAAATTCGCGAGCTACCTGGTTGATGGTAACTGACGCGGTAGGGGCGCTCGGTTCTTGCGGAGCGTGGGCAGCTTTCGCGCGAGGGGCGCGGGGAGCGGCGGAATCGTCTTTTCTTTTCATTTAGAAAATGGGAGCCGCCAGTGGTTGTCTTCTTCGCAGGCGGCGGGTGTAAAATAGGACCGGGCGCAACGGCACCGCAGTCGGGGTAAAAAGTACATCAGATGGCGCTACGAGAAGCAGCCACAAAACAGCTAAACAGCCAGGGTAGGAATAATACGAAATATATCGGCAAACAACTATGTGAGGTTACATAGGATTATCGTCATTTCGACCAGCGGGAGAAATCTCGCGTGCTGACGAATGATAGTATCTAGCATTAGCACGCGAGATTTCTCCCGCTGGTCGAAATGACATTCTGGCGACGGAGGCCTACCCTTTTAGTATGCCCGGCGGGCCACGGCGGCCCGAATGTCGGCGGGCTCGTCTTTAGGGATGGCCGCCAGCAGCGTACGGGTGTACTCGTTTTGCGGGTTGGCATAGACCTCAGTCGCCGGGCCGCTTTCTACAATCTTCCCCTTGCTCATCACCAAAAGTCGGTCGCTCATAAAGCGAGCCACCGACAGGTCGTGGGTGATGAACAGGTAGGTGATGCCGAAGTCGCGCTTGAGGTCGTTGAGCAGGTTGAGCACCTGGGCCTGCACCGACACGTCGAGGGCCGATACAGATTCGTCGCAGATGATGCACTTGGGTTGCAGTGCTAGCGCCCGCGCAATGCAAATGCGCTGGCGCTGGCCGCCGCTGAACTCGTGGGGGTAGCGCAGGAAGTGGTCTTCGCGCAGCCCTACCGTCCGCAGCAGGTCCAGTACGCGTGCCTTTTGCTCGGCCTTAGAACCACCTACCCCGTGCACCCGCATAGGCTCCAGAATGGCCTCGCCTACCGTCATGATGGGATTGAGCGCCGCATACGGATCCTGAAATACCATCTGAAACTCGCGGCGCCGGCGGCGCAGCTCCCCGGCTGGGAGCGTTGCCAAGTCTATACCCTCAAACAGGATACTGCCGCTGGTTGGTTCCACTAGGCGCAGCAGTGCACGGCCTAGGGTAGTCTTGCCGCAGCCCGACTCCCCTACCAGCCCCACCGTTTCGCCGGGGTAAATATCAAAGCTGACATCATCCACAGCGCGCACTACCTCAGTGGTACGCCGGAAAATGCCTTTCCGAACTGGAAAATGCACCTTCAGATTTTCGACTTGCAGCAAGGGCTTTTCTACCCTCCCTGCCGAGGTAGGCGAAGACACACGAACGGCTTTTTCATTACTGGCAACCAATGGCTGATCGACAGTATGCACCATTGGAGTTTCTGCCAACGTGGCACCGTCAGTGGGCTGCAAAACCTCACCGGGCGCTGCTTCCGGCACCAATTGACCCGATTCTAGCGGTGCCGTTTCCATGTTTCCTATATCCTCGAAAGAACGTGGAACCTGGTTATGTTCCACGGGGAACGTTTTGGTAAAGTCAGTTTCAGTCTGAGGAAGGACAGCCAGTTCGTTAGCAGCTAGTTGCGGAATGCCATCTGAAGTACTAATCATGCTCCCATCGGCCGTTTCCTGCATAAAATCGGCTACTACAGGAAGTTTTTTGCGGCCAATGGAAAGTTTTGGCCGGCATGCCAGCAGGCCACGGGTGTAGGGATGTTGCGGATTAGTGAAGATGTCGAGCACCCTACCCTGCTCCACTACCCTACCGCGATACATAACCATGATGCGGTCGGCAATTTCGGCCACTACGCCTAAGTCGTGGGTGATAAACAGGACGGCGGTGTTACGCTCCCGGCGCAGCTCGTCGATGAGTTGGAGCATGCGGGCCTGCACCGTCACGTCGAGGGCCGTGGTGGGCTCGTCGGCAATGAGGATAGCGGGGTTGCAGGCCATGGCCATGGCAATCATCACGCGCTGCTTCTGGCCGCCGCTGATTTCGTGGGGGTAGCTGCTGAAGATTTTCTCGGGGCGCGGCAGTTGGGCCATCGTGAACAGCTCTACGGTGCGGGCCGCGGCTTGCTTCTCGGTGAGGGTCGTGTGCAGGCGCAGGGCCTCTACCACCTGACTGCCGCAGGTATACACGGGGTTCAGGGACGTCATCGGCTCCTGAAAAATCATGCTGATGTCGTTGCCGCGCACCTGTTGCAGCTGTTTGTCGGTGAGCTGAAGCAAATCAATCTCCCCTAGCGCCGGCGATTGAAACAGCGCCGTACCGCTGCTGATTTTGCCGGGTGGCAGCGGAATCAGACCCATCAGTGCTAGCGACGTCACGGACTTGCCCGAGCCCGACTCCCCCACAATCGCCAGCGTTTCGCCCCGATGCAAGTCAAACGAGATGTCTGCCACGGCCCGCGTGTCGCCCCGGTGCGAGTGGAAGTCGATGGTCAGGTTGCGAACGGAAAGCAGAGGCTCAGACACGGCAAGCGGAAAACAAGGGTTTGGGTAAAGATAACGCGCCGGGTAGTAGCAAGAAGCGTCGGCTTTGCGTATGCGAGGGTAGAATGTCGTCATTTCGACCTAACCACCATTCCCTACCCTATGCAACACCGAAAACTAGGCAAAACCGGCTTCTCCATCTCCGAAATCAGCCTGGGTACTTGGCAGGTAGGCGGCCGCTGGGGCGAGCCGTTCAGCCACGAAAACGCTGATGCTATCCTGAACGCCGCCGTGGACGGTGGCATCAACTTCATTGACACGGCCGACGTGTACGGCGACGGCGAGAGCGAAAAAGCCGTAGGCCGCCTTGTGCGCAAACGCCAGGAGCGCATCTATGTGGCCACTAAATGCGGCCGGCAGCTGCAACCGCACACCAACGAGGCCTACCAAACCAAAGCGCTACGGCAGTTCGTGGAAAACAGCCTGCGCAACATGCAGTTGGAAACGCTGGACCTCATTCAGCTGCACTGTCCGCCCACCGACGTGTACTACCGTTCCGAGATTTTTGAGCTGTTCGACCGCCTTAAAGAAGAAGGCAAGATCCTGAATATGGGCGTGAGCGTGGAGCGCGTGGAAGAAGGGCTAAAAGCCCTGAACTTCCCCAATGTGACCACTATTCAGCTCATCTTCAATATGTTCCGGCAGCGACCCACAGAATTACTTTTTGCCGAAGCCAAACGAAATGATGTGGGCCTGATTGTGCGCGTGCCGCTAGCCAGTGGGTTGCTCACGGGTAAATTCACGCCCCAAACCACCTTCGCGCCCGACGACCACCGCCAGTTCAACCGCCACGGTGAAGCGTTCGACAAGGGCGAAACCTTCTCCGGCGTAGACTATGAAACGGGCTTAGCTGCCGTAGAGGAGCTGAAAAAGCTTTTCCCCGATCAACCCAACCTCGCTCCTATTGCGCTGCGCTGGGTGCTGATGTTTGATGAAGTGAGCTGCGTAATTCCCGGTGCTTCCAAACCGGAACAACTCACATCCAATCTGCAAGCCGCTGATTTACCTGCTCTAACAGAGGAGCAGTTGCAGGCCGTGCGCGCTGTGTACGACCAGAAAATTCGGCCCCAGGTGCATCAAGTGTGGTAAAATAGAACGTCATGCTGAGCGAAGGCGCAGCCGTAGTCGAAGCATCTCTATCGTGAGTAACTCTTCTATATTGCAATTGCAACGGAGCGGTAGAGATGCTTCGGCTGCGCTCAGCATGACGTTCCATATAGAGTGATAAGCCGTTATAAATCAACAACGCCCGCGGTAGATGCTACCGCGGGCGTTGTTGTAGAGGGCAGAATTTGTGCGTTTACACCACTCCTGGCGCTTCCGCATCGTGGTGGGTAGGGTGCACCGGGTGCGCTTGCGGCGTGTCTTCGGCGAAGAAACGACCCTGGAAAATCAGAATCAGCACCACGCCTACGAAGATGGCGGAGTCGGCGATGTTGAAAATGGGCCACAACGAGAGGTGCGAACCACCTACCAGCGGCCAAGATTCGGGTAGGAAACCCTCGTAGATATCCACGTAAATCATGTCGATTACCTGGCCATGCAGCCAAGGGGTAGGCGCGTTGAAGGGCGCATTGTCGTACACAACGCCGTAGAAAATAGAGTCGACGAGGTTGCCGATGGCGCCGCCTAGAATCAGGCCGCCGCAGGCCAGCAGACCAGACGCCGCGCCGAGGCGCCAGTACTTCTTAATCAGGTAGATAATGAAGCATACCGCTACAATGCGGAAGCTGGTGAGCAGCACCTTGCCGTAGGGCGGCGGCAGTTCTACCCCGAAGGCCATACCTGGATTCAGCGTGTAATGCAGCTTCAGCCAATCGCCAATAAGCGGGATTTCGCCGGGCATACCGGGCTGCATGTAGGTGTGCACGGCCCACTTCGAGAGCTGGTCGACGAGGATGACCAGCAGGGCCACCAGGTAGTATTTCCAATACTTCATAGAGTACAAAGAGACGCTGAATTTTTGACTTTGCCACGCGGCCATCCTAACGGCTGCCGTCTACCGACAGTATATAAATTTCGGGCCGTTTGTGCCGTCTTGAACTGAGTTGGTGAAGATTTGGACGGCTACATACGCCCTACCCTATCGTTTGGACGCCGTTGTGCCTACCAGCTTTTCACAGGAGCTGGTAGGCACTTCAACATCAGCCGTTTGCGACTTCCAGCCGCACCGGCACCGAATAGTCGTCAAATTCCAGCACGGAGCCGCCGTTTACGTCGGCCGCAAAGTCAAGCGCCACGGCCTGCACTTCGGTGCGGATGTAGTCGCCGAACGACTGCACGGCGGCGGTTAGCTCGGGCTGGTCGGCACCGAGCGTGACGCGGATTTTGTCCTGCACTTCCAGGCCCGAGTCTTTGCGTAGATTTTGCAGGCGGTTCACCAGTTCGCGGGCCACGCCTTCCTGGCGCAGCTCGTCGGTTAGGGTCACGTCGAGGGCCACCGTTAGCGGGCCGTCGGTGGCTACCAGCCAGCCGGGCAGGTCCTGGGTGCGGATTTCCACGTCGTCGGGCGTGAGGGTGTAGGCTTCACCATCGACTTCCACGGGTAGGGAACCAGTCTTTTCCAACTGGCTGATTTCCTCCGCCGTCATCTGCTGAATACGGGCGCCGATGGCCTTCAGCTTCGGGCCGTATTGCTGGCCCAGGCGCTTGAAGTTCGGCTTCACCGACTTCACCAGCACGCCGCTCGTGTCGTCCAGAAACTCCACGTGCTTCACGTTCACCTCGGCGCAAATCAGGTCTTCTACCTTGCCTACCTGCTCACGCGTTGTTTCGTTGAGCACCGGCACCAAGATGCGCTGCAACGGCTGGCGCACCTTCAGCACCGACTTCTTCCGCATGGAGTGCGTGAGCGATGAAATACGTTGGGCCAGCTCCATGCGTTCTTCCAACGCCTTGTCAATCAACTCTGTTTGAGCTTCTTGCAGCAGTGTCAGGTGTACCGATTCCTGCTTCTCCCCTACCTGCCCATTGGTCAGGTTTTTATATAGCCACTCGGCAAAGAACGGCGCAATGGGCGCCATCAGCTGCCCCACGGCGTAGAGGCACTCGTAGAGCGTGTCGAAGGCGGCGCGCTTGTCGGCGGTCAGCTCGCCTTTCCAGAAGCGGCGACGCGAGAGGCGCACGTACCAGTTGGAAAGCTGGTCGGTCACGAAATCCTGCACGGCGCGGGCGGCTTTCGTGGGGTCGTAGCTGTCGTAGTGGCCGCCTACCTCCTGAATGAGCGACTGGAGCTTGCTCAGCACCCAGCGGTCCAGCTCGGTGCGCTCGGCAGCGGGCATTGCCTGCTCGGCAGAGTAGGTGTACTGATCGAGGTTGGCGTAGAGCGAGAAGAAGGAGTAGGTGTTGAACAGGGTGCCGAAGAAGCGGCGCTGCACCTCGGTCACGCCGGCCGGGTCGAACTTGAGGTTGTCCCACGGTGGCGCGTTCACAATCATGTACCAGCGGGTGGCATCTGGCCCAAACTGGCCGATGGTGGCAAACGGGTCCACGGCGTTGCCGAGGCGCTTGCTCATCTTGTTGCCGTTTTTGTCCAGCACCAAGCCGTTGGCCATCACGTTTTTATAGGCCACAGAGTCTTCCAGCATCACGGCCAGCGCGTGCAGGGTGAAGAACCACCCGCGGGTCTGGTCCACGCCTTCGGCAATGAAATCGGCGGGGAAATTCTTCGCAAATTTCTCCTGATTCTCGAAGGGGTAGTGCCACTGCGCGTAGGGCATGGCGCCGCTATCAAACCACACGTCGATGAGGTCGGTTTCGCGGTACATCGGCAGCCCGCTGGGCGACACCAGGAAGATGTCGTCCACGTAGGGCCGGTGCAGGTCGATTTTGGTTTTTGGTTGTTGTGCTGCTTCTGACTCTACGGAGCCTTCCACTAGGTGGCTATCCGCTTGTTCGTTGGGCGACGTGGTAGGTAGGCCGTCCCGCAACGGGTTGTGGGTCATGATCTTCGCTGCCACCGCCTTGTCGATTTCGGCGCTTAGCTGGGCAATGCTGCCGATGCAGATTTCCTCCGTGCCGTCCTGGGTGCGCCAGATGGGTAGGGGCGTGCCCCAGTAGCGCGAGCGGCTCAGGTTCCAGTCTACCAGGTTTTCCAGCCAGTTGCCGAAGCGGCCGGTGCCGGTGCTTTCGGGCTTCCAGTTGATGGTTTTGTTCAGCTCGATCAGGCGGTCTTTCACGGCCGTGGTCTTGATAAACCACGAATCCAGGGGGTAGTAAAGCACCGGCTTGTCGGTACGCCAGCAGTGCGGGTAGGTGTGCTCGTACTTCTCTACTTTGAACGCGGTGCCGTCGCCCTTCATCTTGATGGCAATGCTTTCATCCAAGGTCTTATAGTCGGCTCCGCTCTGGTCGTGGCCGTCGTAGTTCTTCACCCAGCGGCCACCAAACTCACCCATTTGGGCCACGTAGCGGCCCGTACGGTCCACGATGGGGCCGAGCTTGCCCTCGTCGTCGGCCACCATCAAGGCAGGCACGCCGGCTTGCTGGGCCACCTTGAAGTCGTCGGCGCCGAAGGTAGGCGAGATGTGCACGATACCAGTACCGTCCTCCGTCGTCACAAAGTCGCCGGGAATCACGCGAAAGGCTTGGTCTTCGTTTTCAAAGGCTGGAAAGCCGGCTTCTTGACCGAACAGGCGCTCATAGTGGATGCCCACGAGGTCAGCGCCAGTGAATTCGTCAAAGATGTTCCAGCGGGTAATTAAGCCTTTGTTATCTACGATTGGCTCATCAGCATTCCATCTTAAGTCTACGGCGTCCAAGTTGTTATCCTTGGTAGTCGAGAAATACTTCTGGAACAATGCTTTTGCAAGAACTACCTGCTGCTCTGCTTTCGTGTACGGGTTAACAGTATTAACCAACAAATACCGAATATTCTTCCCAACAGCTAACGCCGTATTAGCCGGCAAAGTCCAAGGCGTGGTTGTCCATGCAAGTATAAACACGTCACCTGACGTGCGATAAGGGCTAAATAGCAATTCTTCCGACTGCTCATCCCGCACTACCTTGAACTGCGCTACCACCGTCGTATCCTTCACGTCGCGGTAGGTGCCGGGCTGGTTCAACTCGTGCGACGACAGACCCGTACCCGCCGCGGGCGAGTAGGGCTGAATGGTGTAGCCCTTATAGAGCAAGCCCTTGTCGTAGAGCTTCTTGAGCAGCGCCCAGCAGCTTTCGATGTACTCCGGCTCGAAGGTGATGTAGGGGTCGTTGAGGTCCACCCAGTAGCCCATCTTCTCGGTCAGGTCGTCCCACTGGGCCTTGAAGCGCATCACGGTTTCGCGGCAGCGCTGGTTGTAGTCCTCAATGCTGATCTTCTTGCCGATGTCCTCCTTGGTGATGCCCAGCTCCTTTTCCACCTGCAACTCAATGGGTAGGCCATGGGTGTCCCAGCCGCCTTTGCGCGGCACCTGCTTGCCCAGCATGGTGTGGTAGCGGCAGAAAATGTCCTTCACCGTGCGCGCCATCACGTGGTGGATGCCGGGGGCACCATTGGCCGAAGGCGGACCTTCGTAGAACACGTAGGTGGGCTGCCCTTCGCGGCTGCTCACGCTCTTTTCGAAGATGCCGTTCTGCTTCCACCAAGCCAGGATATCTGTACCGACCTGGGCGTAGTTGAGCGGCTGCTTAAATTCGGGGTAGTTCATTGTAGGGGGTCGTTGTATCAGAACGTCATGCTGAGCGCAGTGGAGCGTAGTCGAAGCATCTCTACCGTGAGTAATTACTATCAGTAGAGATGCTTCGACTACGCTCCGCTGCGCTCAGCATGACGGTGGAATTCATAAGCGTTTTAACTGTTCAAACGTTTCACCTGCATCTTGCCCAGGTTCAGCTCCACGTCGTCATCTTCCTCGTGGTATTGGTCGTCGTAGTGACGCAGGCCGGAGCGGTCAATTTCCTCGTCCTTGCCGTGCTCGAAGGTGACGAGCAGAGAGGGTAGGAGAATCAGGTTGGAGAAGTTGGTAATCAGCAAGCTAGCCGACATCAGCAGGCCCAGGGCCTTGGTGCCGCCAAACTCGCTGAATGCAAACACCGCAAAGCCCAGAAACAGCGTGATGCTGGTGTAAATCATGCTGGTGCCGGCCTCGCGCAGGGTAGTGCTGATGGCGGCGCGCACGTGGCGGCCGTTGGCGGCCAGCTCCTGCCGGAACTTGGCCAGCAGGTGAATGGAGTTGTCGCCATCGATGCCCAGCGCAATGCTGAATATAAGGGCCGTGCTAGGCTTCAGCGGAATGCCAAACAAGCCCATCAGGCCGCCCGTGAGCACCAGCGTGACGAGGTTGGGTAGGAGCGTGAAGAACACCGCCCGCACCGAGCGGAACAGAATCAGCACCACCAGTCCCACCAGCCCAAAGGCCCACAACAGGCTTTCTTTCAGCGTATTGATAAGGTATTCGTTGCCTTTGGTAAAGATGATGGTAGTACCGGTCAGCCGTACATCCATACCCGTGCCGTTGAAGATTTCCCGGATTTGGGGCTGAATCTTATTGGCCAGCAGCGTATCGAGGTTGCGGGAGCCAATGTCGGCCACCTTCAGCGAGAGGCGCGCCCGCCGGCTCGAATCATCCACGAAAGAGCGCAATAGCTTGCTGTTCATGGGGCCGCCATTTCCCTGCGAGCGAGCCAGATAGCTCAGAATAAAGTTCTTCTCCGAGTTGTCGGGTAGGCGGTAGTAGCTCGGGTCGCCGTTGTAGAAGGTCTGGGTAGCGGCCTTTAGAAACGTGACTATGCTCACGGGGGCCGTCAGCTCGGGCTGGGTGCGCAGGTAGTTCTCCAGCCGGTCGATGCGCTCCAGGTTTTTCAGCTTCAGAATGCCTTTGTTCTTGCCGGTATCTACTACTATTTCCAGCGGCATGATGCCGTTGAAATGCTGCTCAAAAAAGCTCAGATCGGCATTCACCGACGAATCCTTCGGTAGGTCGTCTACCATGTAGGAAATGGCTTTGATGCGCGTAATACTCAGCAGCGACAGCCCTACCAGCACCAGCGCCAGAATGTACACCGTGCCACGTCGCTCCAGCACCAAGTGCTCAAAAAACTCCAGCAGCTTGGTCAGCGGCTTGGCATCCAGGTGCTCCAGCTGCTTGGGGGTAGGCGGCGGCAGGTAGGTGAAGATGGCCGGAATCAGGATGAACGAAATGATGAAGGCGGCGAAAATGTTAATCGTTGCCACCAGGCCAAACTCGTAGAGAATGGCAATGTTGGTGAAGCAAAACACGAAGAAGCCAATGGCCGTGGTCGTGTTGTTCATTAGCGTCACCAAGCCAATTTTGCGCACCACGCGCGTCATGGCCAGTATCTGGTTGCCGGATTTGCGGTAGTCGTAGTGGTAGCGCGAGAGCAGGTAGGTGCAGTTCGGAATACCAATGACGATGAGAATACTGGGAATCAGGCCCGTGAGCAGGCTGATTTTGAAGCCCAGCAGCACCATGCTGCCCACGCACCACACCACCACAATGAGCACAATGAGGATGGGAAACACCACGGCCGCCCACGAGCGGAAGAACATGAGCAGGGTAGCGCCCATCACCAGCACCGTTAGCAGCACGAAGAACTTCATCTCCCCGGCTACCTTGCTCGTCATGGTGGAGCGCACATAGGGTAGGCCCGCGTAGTGCAGGCGGATGCCAGTTTTCTTACTGAAATGCTCGGCATGGCCCAGGATATCATTCATCACAGCCTGGCGGCGGCTGGAGTTCAGGTACTTCGGGTCCATGGTGAGGGCCAGCAGGGTAGCGCCGGTGCGGGGCGAAATCAGCTGGCCTTTGTAGAACTCCTGCTGGTTGACCACCTGCATCAGCGAGTCTAGCTGCGCCTGCGTTTGGGGAAACGTGCGGAAGATGGGCACCGCCTGAAACTGCCGGTTGGTCGTGTCCTTGTCTAGCCGGATGAGCTTGGTGATGCTCAGCACCCCACTTACGCCTTGCACCTTGCCCAACTCATCCGTGAGCGTGCGCAGCTCGTTGAAGTTGCCCAGCCGGTACACACTGCTGTCTTGCAAGCCCAGCACCAGCACGTTGCCGTCTTCTCCAAACTTCTTCTTGAAGCGCTGGAAGTATACCATGTCCGGGTCATCGGGCCGGACCACCTGGGCAAAGTCGTAGGTCATCTCTACGTCCTTTGCCTTCCAGGCCATAAATACCGTAATAGCTGCCAGCAGCAAAATGAGCAGCCGCCGGTTCTTGATGATGAATAAGGCGAGTTTACTCCACATAGGCCGCTAAAATGCAGCAAAGGTACGCAATGCGCCGCAGGTAGGCTATTATACCCAAAAAGTGCACTAAAGCTTTATTAGTCACGTTTACAAAAAAAATGTAGGTACATACATAAAATTATATTTTAAATATGCCGAGCTTTACCATCATGTTATACAGGTATAATACAATATAAAAACATCAAATAACCCATAAAAAGCGTTTTTCAATGGTAGCATTACCATTATCTTCCCACCCGATGATTCTGTTTCAAGCTCCGGAGGTCTTACTTACTTATCATCGTAAGGCTGATCTATTGCAACTCACGTACAGTGCCACCAGCCTCTCCATATCGTTTGAGCAGGCGTATCAGTTGGCGCTGGATGAAATGCTACGTAAAAACGTAGGAAAACTCTTGCTGGACCTTAAACGCAATGCTCCTCCCGCCGACGATGCGGAGCACCTGCTCGAGCCACTGGCCCGCACGTTTCCGCCTACCCTCAATCGCCCGGTCTACATTGCAGCCGTGCTGTCCGAAGGACAGTATCAGCACCAGATTGGCAGCTACCTGATGGGTAGCACTAGCCTTACCCCTGCGCACATAGAGTTCAACTA
>Ga0210040_10000398_pt1 | contig 73739 bp, 72 predicted proteins | sample CryGeyCG12114_NA_FD_185462 | JGI IMG/M metagenome (GOLD analysis project Ga0210040, IMG submission 185462) | Groundwater microbial communities from aquifer - Crystal Geyser CG19_WC_8/21/14_NA (SPAdes) (version 2) | ecosystem: Environmental > Aquatic > Deep subsurface > Groundwater | place: USA...
CACGGCCCTTCCCAGGCGTTAGGTGGGGATACGGATCAAAGTGTGGCTTCACCACCGCCTCGCCGGGCTCAACCTGCGCCGACTGCTCAACCTCGGCCTTGTCCCGCACCACGGAGCCCGGGCGCTGTGAACCGCCCCGGCGTGTCGGAGACTTTCTAGCTTGAGACGTCAGCGGTCGCTGTCGTCTGGTGATGAAAGTAGTGAGCCTGTTCTGCTTCGACGGGTGTGAGGTCTTCGCAGTACTCGAAGACGCGGCGGTGGTTGAACCAGTCGACCCACTCGGCGGTCGCGATCTCGAGGTCCTCGACGCCCTTCCACGGCCGGCGAGGCTTGATCAGCTCGGTCTTGTAGAGCCCGATGATCGACTCGGCCAGGGCGTTGTCGTAGGACGTGTCGACCGCGCCGGTGGAGGGCTTGATCCCTGCTGTGTCGAGGTGCTCGGTGTATGCCACCGACAGGTACTGGCTGCCGTGGTCGTGATGCGCGATCAGGCCAGTGAGGTCCGTGCCCTCGCGGCGGCGGGTCCAGATGCCTTGGGCGACGGCGTCGACGACGAGCTGGCTGGTCATGGTCGTTGCGACCGACCAGCCCAGGATCCGGCGGGCGTACGCGTCGATGACGAACGCGGTGTAGCACCCGGCGCCAGCGGCCGGAAGTTGCGGTCGACGAGGTCGTGCGGCTTGGCCGCCCGCAGGTCGCTGATCGTGGTGCGCTTGACCTTGCCCCGCACCGCCCCAGCGAGCCCGAGCTCGGCCATGAGCCGCTCCACGGTGCACCGGGCGATCGGCGGCGCGCCCTTGGGGCGCTCCCGGTTCAGCGTCAACCAGACCTTGCGCGCTCCGTAGACGCCGTAGTTCGCCTGATGCACCGTGGTGATCTTCGGTTCGAGCTCGGCGTCCCGAAGCTCGCGTGCCGACGGCGTGCGTGACCGGTGTTCGTAGTAGGTCGCGAGGGCGATCTTGCAGCCCATCTCGGTGAGCTGGGCGCAGATCGACTCGACCCCCCAGCGCAGACCCTGCCCGTCGGCGTCGGTGTGGCGTTCGCCGACGTGGGAGTCGATGAACGCCACGATCAGCGCAGTGGCCGGTCGAGTTCGGCCGCGAAGAAAGCCGAAGCGGCCTTCAAGATCGCGTTGGCGCGCTTGAGCTCAGCGTTTCCCCGCTTCAGCCGCTTGACCTCCGCCGAGTCCTCGGTCGTGACCCCGGGGCGGGCGCCGGCATCGACCTCGGCCTGCCGGACCCACTTGCGGACCGTCTCGGGCGTCCCGACCCCGAGCAACTCGGCGACCCTGCTCATGGCCGCCCACTCCGACTCGTGATCACCGCGGACCTCCGCGACCATCCGGACCGCCCGCTCACGCAGCTCCACCGGATACCTGTTCGACGTACTCCCTGGCATGACCCCAACCCTGTCAAGGGACGGAGCCTCCGGACACGCCGGGGCGGTTCAGCCCAACGAGAAGTGCAGGTCAGAGGCGGTGCCACCGGAGACGGGGGCACCGCCTCTGCCGTCACTCCAGCAACCGCTACAGCAACCAGGCCGGAAGTCACCATCCGAACGCCTCCGCAAGCTCCTCGGCGGCGTCCTTACTGCTGGCTCACACCGACGTGTGAGGAGACGTCGGCCGTGATGGCGTAGGACGAGCGACCGAGCAGTTCCTGCGCCACCGCTCAGTGCACGTCGGGCGCGTGCCCTGACGGGACGTGGCGCCGGTGACGGGCGGCGGTGCCCAGGAGCAGCCCCCACAGCAAGAACCACAGGTCCCAGACCATCACGTGCCAGCGCAGTGCCGTCGGGTCGGCCGGCGGTGGCCCGAACAGTCCCAACAGGGCGAGACCCCCGACGACGACGAGCAGTCCGCCGTAGGTCGTGAGCACCACGGCGGCTGCCGTCGCCGTCCAGAGGAGCGGCTGCTCAGGCAGCCGGCGGCCCCACGTCTGGACCAGCGCCAGACTCAGCCCTGCCCCCAGCAGCTTCGCTGCGGTGACTGCGGCGCCCAAGGCCACGGCAGCCGCCGTCGGGTGACGGGCCAGGTCCTCGAGCGGACCACCGACCGTGGACAACAGCGCCGTCCCGCCGAGCGTCCAGTAGGCGCTCACCCCCGCGTAGAGCAGGGCGAGCAACGCCGAGCCGTAGGCACCGACCCGCACCTGGGACAGCCTCGTCGCCGACACCGGGGCTGCAGGACGAGGCACCGACCCAGTCTCGAGGACGTCCACGTCGACTCGCAGGGGCAACAGCCCCATCAGCGTGACGACGTCCTGGTCGCCCTTCGGCCGCTGCGACGATCAGGGCCCGCTCGCGGGCGCGTCTGCGAGCCGCTGCTCGAGCAGGACGACGGAGTACCAGCGGTCGTCGCTGTCACGACGTCCCACCTCGACGAAGCCCTGCTCGGTGTAGTAGCGGCGCAAGTCGCGGTTCTGCTCACCGCAGTCCAGCCGCAGCAGGCAACGGCCGCGGCCGCGGACCTGGCCCGCGGCCCACCTCAGCAGCGCGCTCCCCAGGCCGAGGCCGTGGTGCCGCTGACTGACGACCAGCCCGTGCACGTAGCCCGCGATCGGCGGCTGCAGCCCCCAGACCTGCTCGTCCTGCCACAGGAGCCGCAGAGCGGCGACCGGCGCACCGTCCTCGCGGACCACGTGCCACTGACCCGCATCGACCTGCTCGCGGACCTCCTGCACGCCGACCTCGCCCGGCTCCCACTGCCGAACGCCACGGCTGGCCAGCCACGCGGCTGCCGCCTCGCGCAGAGCGAGCAGCGCCTGGGCGTCCGCAGCCTCGGCCGGCCGCGGCGGGACCGCGCCGTCGAGTCGCACGCCTGCGGAAGCTACTCCGACGCCTGGCCGGCGGGCTGTCCGCTCGACGATCTGTTGCGGGACGACGTGCCCGTGAGCGTTCGGCATGCGGGACGTCCGCGCGAGGGGCCAGGACTCGACTCCAGACCCGGCAGCCCGTGCCGGCGGTCGAGCGCTCGTGCCAGGCGGACCGTCCCGTCGAGTCGGTCCAGATGATGTGCAGTGCCCGGACGTCGCCGAGGGGCTGGTCCAGTGCGCTCAGCTCGTCGTCGCCCTGGGCGGTGATGACGGCAACGGGCGTCGCGATGTCACCGAGAACGCCGGCGCGTCGTACCGGGCCCCGGTCGACGCGTGGAGACGAACGAGGCGGGCTGTGTCGGCCGCGGAGCGTCTCGGGCGGCCGAGCCGGACGCCGGCCCGCTCCAGCGGTCCGAGCGCGGCATCTCCAGGGACGGGCGGTACGCCCTGGCCGCGCAGGCGGTCGAGGCGCTGGTGCGCCGCGCCGCGACGCCTTCCGCAGCGCCTTCGGCCTGCCGGTCGACGCGTTCTGCCGCGAGCTCGAGCGAGCGGGCGCGCCTGACCGGCCGGCGGTCGCCCGCCGGACGCGCCGCTACCTCTGCTTCGCCGTGCTGGCGCGGCGACGTGGCTGGGATCGGGACCTGTGACGTGCGGGGTCCGCGAGTGCCTGGGCCTCAGCGGAGCAAGGTCGTGACGACCTGGCGGATGCGGTCGGCGCGCGAGCCGGGGAGGGCGTCCGGGCCGGCGAGGTGATCCGTCCAGGCCTGGACCTGGGCGGCGCCGCAGAACAGCAGGGCCAGCGCACCGGCGTCGGTGGTGGGGTCGAGGGCGCCGTGCTCCTGCCAGGCGGTGAGGTAGTCGCTCATCTGCTGGACGGCGAGCTGGGGGCCGGTGCCGTTGGCGGTGTTGGTCGCGCGGTACGCCTCGAGCAGGGTGGCGTCGGTGACGGCGCCGGCGATCAGAGGCAGCGAGGCGGCGTAGAAGTCGATCGCCGCAGCGGCGGCGCGGGTCAGCGCGGCCTGCAGGTCCTCCACGCGAGGCGTGGGCGGGGTGAGCGCGTCGCGCCAGGCGGTGAGCTCGGGCAGGTCGGTGGACAGCAGCGCGGTGAGCAGACCGAGCTTGCCGCCGAAGTTCTTGGTGATCGAGCCTTCGGCGGCGTCCGCGGCCAGGGCGATCTCACGCGTGGTCAGGCGGGCGAAGCCCTTCTCCTGCAGGAGCCGGGCGGTGGCGTCCAGGAGCCGTTGTCGGGCGGGTGCAGCCATGACGTCTCCGCTCCGTCCCGGCACTGGCACAGCGCCGCTTGACAAGTGAGGTGAGTGCGCACCACAGTAACCCCATCACCGCAGAATGTGGTGAGCGCGCACCACATCATCGGTGCGGCACCTCTGTCAGGAGGACCGACATGACCACCGCCGCGCTCGTGATCCTGTTCCTCGCCTGTGCCGGCATCCTCGCTGTCGGAACCCGCTTCCTGCTCGCCCCCCGGGTGGCGATGGCCGGTTACGGCGTCGCCCCGGACAGCCTGCGTGCCCTCACCGCGATCAAGGGCGTCCGCGACATCGCCTCCGGGGTGGTGCTGCTGGTGGTCTGGGCGACCGCCGGTCACAGCGCCCTGGGCTGGGCGATGGTCGCCGCGGCCCTCACCCCGACTGCGGACGCCCTGATCGTGGTCGGCAACGGCGGCACGCTCGCCACCGCACTGGGCATCCACGCGCTCACCGCCGCACTGCTGGTCGCTGCCGGCCTCGTCCTCGCCCTCGCCTAGCCAGACGCAGCGCACCGCAGCCGCACCGGTGTCCTTCCGCACGGCCGCCGCCTCAGCAGCCACCTCGCCGCGCCCACCGGCGCCGGCGGACACGTCGTGCCGACCTCGCGCAACGGGCGGCCCGCACCCCCGCTCCCTCCGCCTCACCTGCTCCACCAACCCGAAGAGGAAGTCCCTGCCATGAGCACCACGAACCAGCCCGAGACGTCAGCCGCTTCCACCGCCGGCACCAGCTCGGACACGCGCATCACCGACGTCGTCCGCGCCTTCTACGAGCCCTTCCGCACCGGCGACACCTCGACCTGCAGCCAGGTCCTCGCCGAGGACTGGGTCGACATCCCCTTGGCACCAGGCCAGGAGCAGGGGCCGGCCGGGATGGCCGCGCAGATCGCGCTGTTCCGCCAGGCCATGCCCGACTACGACGTCACGCACGAGGACCTCGTCGTCGACGGCGACCGGGTCGCCGTCCGCAACACCGTCAGCGGCACCCACCAGGGCGCGTTCATGGGACACCAGCCCACCGGCCGGCGGATCGAGATGCGCACCATGGACATCCACCAGGTCCGCGACGACAAGATCGTCATCACCTGGCACCTCGAGGACTTCGCCGGCCTGACGGCACAGCTCACCGCCCCGGCCGACGCCCCGACCCGGGTCGCCTGGACGTAGGCGACCCCGACGACCAGGGGCACGGTCTCACCCCGGTGAGACCGTGCCCCTGTCGTCCGCCGGCCAGGCGGAGCACAGCCCTCGGCTCCGTGGAGACGCCCGTGAGGCGGCGCGAGCTGTCCAGCAGGTCGATCGACGACCGGGAAGCGGGGACCAGGGTCTGAGCGGGGTCGGGCACCGGCAGGCGTGCCCAGCCGGTACAGCGACGCCGTACCACCCGGCCGGCGGCGATCACCACGCCGTCGGTCCGGAAGGGGTCGGTCAGGCCGGCGCGTCCAGGAGGCCCTCGACAGCAGTGACGACCGCCCCCGGTGCCTGCGAGGGGATCTGGTGCCCGACGCCGCGGACGACTGTGCTGTCCGAGCGTCCAGACAGCGCAGCCAGGGCGCGCTGACCCGTCGTCCACGACCTGGTGGTGTCCTGCCCGCGGGTGAGCACGACGAGCGGAGGATCGCCGTCGAGACGGGTGACCGACTGCGCCGCCGTCTCGACGTCGCGCAGGTCCAGCTGCTCGTCGGCCATCGCCACCTCGTCGAGCGTCGTCGCGCCGGTGCCGCGCAGCAGGCCGACGGACGGGTCGAGCGCGTCGGCGAGCACCAGGCCGCTCACCCGGTCGGGGTGCCGGTCGGCGTAGATCCGGGCCAGGTAGCCGCCGAAGGAGTGCGCCACCAGGAGCACGTCGTCGCCACCTGCGGCGTGCTGGACGACCGCCTCGAGCTCGGCCACGAGCTCGTCAGCGCCCCGTCCGGCAGCAGCTGGTGCACGGCTCTCGCCCGTGCCGGGGCGGTCGTAGCGGCACACGCGCGCATCCTCGGCCAGCGCCCGTTCGACCTCGAGCCACTGCGCCGAACTGGCCTCGTCGCCGATGCCGCTCACCAGCACCACCGCTGGGCCGCTCCCGGCGCACCAGGCCCGCTGCGACCCCGCCGGCACCTCGAGATCGGCCGCGCGCTCGCCGGGCACCGGGCCGGGGCTGTGGCCGCACGCCGCCAGGGCCAGGCTCATCACGCCGACCACCGCTCGTCGCACCGCGAGGCAGTGCACTCCCCACGCTCCCCTCGCGACGACGCCGACCGACCGGCTCAGGTCTCCAGCGTGCCGCGTCGTCCAGCGACGCCGACGTCCGGCTCAGGGCGAGCTGCGCGCAGGAGGTGTCAGGGGTGCCCGAGGGCGAAGACGGAGATCGTGCCGTCGCCCTCGTTGCTGGTGAGGAACAGGCCCTGGCGCGCCACCGCCAGCAGCCCCTCGGGCGACTCGCCGGTGGCCAGGACCTGCAGCAGCCGGGGAGCCGACTCGTCAGCGATGTCGTAGACGAGGACGGCGTCGCCGCGCTCGGAGCCGATGAACAGCAGGTCCTGACCGCGCAGGCGGGCCACTTCGGCACCCTCGAACTCGGCGCCCTTGTTGTCGCTGCGGCCGTCCGGGTAGCGGCCGGCGGCGGCGAGCGCCTGCTCCGCCGAGGCGCCGGACTCGTACAGGACCTCTCCGGTGGGGCTGAAGATGGTCCAGCCGCGACCGCCACCGAGCAGGTCGCCCTCGTCGGCCGTGACGAGGTTGCCGTCCGGCGTCCACTGCACCGCGTCGGGTTCGCGAGGTGCCGTCAGCGGGTCGTCGAAGGCGATGACGCCGTCGTCGGCCGTGTCGGCGTCCGTCCTGACCACCGAGCCGGCGGTGAACGAGCGCAGCACGGTGCGGCTGGCCAGGTCGACCAGCGCGATGGCGTTGTTCTCCTGGAGGGTGACGGCCGCGATGCCGTCGCGGATGTCGACGTACTCCGGCTCCGGGTCGTCGGGGAAGTCGGCGCCGGGCAGGCCGGTGAGGTCGACCTGCTCCGCCGTCCAGCTGCCCGGACGACCGGACAGCTCGACGACGGACAGGTAGCCGGCGGGCAGCTGCGGCGGCAGTCCGTCGGCGACGTCCTCGTCCCGCTGGTTCTCGATCGCGATCGCGGCGTACCTCCCGTCGGGGCTGAGCGCGACCGAGTCGGGCTGCCCGCCCAGCGGGATGGTCGTCAGGACGCTGCGGGTGCGGACGTCCAGGACGACGAGCTCGCCGGACGGGTCCGTGAAGGAGGTGCTGGTGTCGACGGCCACGAGCGCGTAGCGGCCGTCGCGGGTCACCGCCACCGACGTCGGCTCGCCACCCACCGGCACGGCGCCGAGCTGGCGCGGCGCCCGCGGGCGGGTCAGGTCGACGAAGCCCACCTCCTGCTCGGCCGAGTCGGTGTAGAGGACGGTGCGCCCGTCAGGGGTCGCTGCCAGGATCTCGGCGACCTCACCGGACACCTGCAGCGTGGCGACGGGCGCGAACAGGGGGTCCGGGGCCGCTGCCCAGCCCTGCGTGGCGGACGTGGTCAACGCCAGCGGCAGGAGGGTCAGGACGGCGGCGGTGCGGTACGGGCGACGCGGCACGGGGGCCCCTTCGTGTCAGGCGGTGGGCATTCGAGCGGTGGGCAGGTCGGTCGGCGGCTCACCCTGCCGTGAGGGGACGACGCGCCGGTGGCCGTCCGTGGAACACCCGGGGAACGACCCGGCACGACCTCCGGCCGCTGAACAGCAGGTGAACGCCGCAGCACGCCGCTGCAGGCGGTGCCCGCAGCTCCCGAGAACACGGGCGACCGAGGAGGACCTCCATGCAGCTGCTCGCACCCGTGCTCGTCTCAGCTGGGACGGGCGGCCCTGCCGCGACCGCCGACACCACCGTCGGCGCGCTGGCCCGGCCGGTCCTGGAGCTCTCCGGTCGCACCCCGGTGTCGGACGTGGAGCTCGTCTTCCGCGGTGCCCCCGGCATCGCCGGCGTCGCCGTCGTCACCGACGACGGACCGCTGCTGCTGACGCGCAGCCGGCTGGACCAGCTGCTCGTCGGACCGCTCGGCTTCGGGCGAGCCGTGACCTCGCGCCGCGCGGTCGCCGACGTGCTCGACCGCTCCTCGTCGGTCATGGCCGCCGACACCCCGCTCGCGGTCGCCGCGCAGCTGCTGCTGCAGCGGCCGCTGGCCGAGCGCTACGACGACGTGCTGGTCGACGGTCCGGACCGGCTCGGCGTGCTGCCGGTGTCCGCCGTCTTCGAGCAGCTGGCCCGCCACTTCGCCCACCAGGCCGTGCACGACCCGCTGACCGGGCTGCCCAACCGGAGCCTGCTGTCGCAGACCATCCGCGAGCGGCTGCCCGGTCCGGACCGCTGGACGGCCGGTCCGGCGCTGCTCTACGTCGACCTCGACGGCTTCAAGGCGGTGAACGACGACCGCGGTCACGACGTGGGTGACGCCGTGCTGGTCGAGTACGCCCAGCGCCTGCGCGACGCCGTGCGACCCGGTGACGTCGTCGCGCGGCTCGGCGGCGACGAGTTCGCCGTCCTGCTGACCGACGACGTGAGCGACGAGCACGCCATGGCCATCGCGGAGCGGCTCGTCCTCGTCGCCGCCGCGCCGTTCGTGGTGGGGGGCGCCGTCGTGTCGGTCGGCGCGTCCGTCGGGATCGCGCGCGCCGACGCGGGCGCCGAGCAGCGGCTCGACACCGTCGAGACCCTGCTGCGCTCGGCCGACACGGCGATGTACCGCGCGAAGCGCCTCGGTCGCGGGCGGGTGGAGCGGTGCAGCGAGGACGACGGCAGCGGACGTCCTCTGCCGGGCCGCGGCGGCGGTGCGCTCGAACGACGGCTCCGGACCGCGCTGTCGCGGGGAGCGCTGCACCTCGTCTACCAGGGCAAGTACGAGCTGCGCACCGGTCGGCTGCTCGAGCACGAGGCGCTCGCCCGCTGGGACGACCGCAGCGGCAGTGTCAGTCCAGCGGTCTTCATCCCGGTGGCCGAGCAGTCCGGACTCATCCACCCGCTCGGTCACTGGGCGCTCGAGGCGGCCTGCACCGACGCTGCGGGGTGGGTCGGCGAGGACGGCGGAGCCGCCCCGGTCGTGGCGGTGAACGTCTCCCCGCAGCAGCTCGCCGATCCGACCTTCGTGGCTGACGTCTCCGCCGTCCTCGACCGCACCGGCCTGGACCCCTCCAGGCTGAGCCTGGAGATCACCGAGACCTCCGCCATCGCCGACCTGGACGCGACCTGCAGCCAGCTCGGTCACCTGCGCGGGCTCGGGGTGCAGGTGGCGCTCGACGACTTCGGGACCGGCCACGCGTCGCTCACACTGCTGCGCGCGCTCCCGCTGGACTGGGTCAAGGTGGACCGGAGCTTCGTCGAGGAGGTGGCCGAGGACCCGGCCGGCGCGGTCCTGGTGCGCCTGGTCATCGAGGCCGCGCACAGCCTGGGGGTCCGCGTCTGCGCGGAGGGCGTCGAGCGGCCCGAGCAGCTCGCGCAGCTGACCGCCATGGGCTGCGACGCCGTCCAGGGCTTCCTGCTCTCGGTGCCCAGCCGCACGCCTGCACGCGGCCGCAGCGCCGAGATCGCCGCCGCGACGGGCACGCCCGCGCTGCTCGCCGGAGCCGGGCAGGTCGTCCTCACCTGCGACCGCACGGGCAGGATCACCTACGCCTCCGCGGAGGCCGTCCAGGTCCTCGGGTCGTCGCCCGCGGAGCTCACGGGCGTCGACCTGCGCAGCATCGTCCTGGACAGCACCGGACGGCCCGACGGCGCGCAGGACGACCTGCTCCACCTGGACGGTCAGGTGCAGGTGCGGCCGGTGCGCCACCGCAACGGCACGGTGGTGTGGGTCGAGGCCGGCGTCCGCGCGCTGACCGGCCGGTCGGACCACGCGTCGGCACTGCTGATCACCGCGGTCGACGTCACCGCACGGGTGCGGGCCGAGCAGGCGCTCGCGGCCTGCCTCAGGGACGCGTAGAGCAGGCGGGCGAGCGCAGTCGCACCGCGACCAGGGCCACGTCGTCCTCCGGCCGGGCCGGCAGCATCTGCTCGAGCACCTGGTCGCAGAGCTCGTCGAAGGTGAGCGGCAGCTGCGCGAGCGCTCCGAGCGTCCTGCGGAGCTCGGCGAGACCGTCGTCGAGGCTCTGCCCGCGGCGCTCGACGAGCCCGTCGGTGTAGAGCAGCACCGTGGACCCGCCGTCCATGCTGATCTCCGACTCGCCGCGGCTGCTGCGCGGGTCGACGCCGAGCAGGAGGTCGGCCTCGACCTCCGGCAGGACCGTGACGGTGCCGTCCGGCTGCAGCACGACCGGCGGAGGGTGACCGGCGTTCGACCAGCGCAGTCGGGTCACGCCGCGGCTGCGCTCGTCGGCCGTCTGCTCGAGCCGAGCGACGATGACCGTCGCGCTCGTGTCGATGCGCAACGTCTGCATCACCCGGTCGACGGAGCGCAGGACGTCCGCCGGACCGTCGCCGGTGTCGGCGGCGATGCCGCGCAGCAGGCCGCGCAGCTGCCCCATGGCGGCGGCGGCGACGGTGTCGTGGCCGATCACGTCACCGATCACGATCATCGTCGCGCCGTCGGGCTGGACGAACGCGTCGTACCAGTCGCCGCCGACCTGCGCCGCCTGGGCGGCGGGCTGGTAGCGCACGACGACGTGGGCGTGGTCGGCCTCGGGCGGCTCGGTGAGCAGCGAGCGCTGCAGTCCCTCGGCGAGCAGGCGCTGCTGCTCGTACAGCCGGGCGTTGTCGAGCGCGAGGCCGGCACGGCCGGCCAGCTCGGCGATGGTGTCGAGGTCGGAGCGACGCAGGACGTCCACGTCGGTGCGGCACAGGGTGAGCAGGGCGAGGGTGCGGCCGCGGGCCCGCAAGGGCTGCACGACGGTCGAGCCCGGAGCGAGCCGGTGCAGGTCCTGCGCAGCGTCGGTCACCGTGGCGTCGACGGCGTCGGCGACCTGTCGCAGGACGACCGGCCGTCCGCTGCGCAGGGCCTGGGCCAGCGCGGCGCTGTCGTCGGGCTCGCCGAGGCGGCTGCGGGCGTACTGCTCGAGCACGGGCTGCAGCGCCCGGTCGTCGTGCCACCAGGCGACGTCACGCAGCTGCCGCCGCCAGTCGCCCTGGTCGGCGTCCTCGTCGACGAGGGTGACGATGCACCAGTCGCCGAGCGCGGGCACGACGATCCGGGCGAGGCGGTCGACCGCCTCCTGGGCGTCGAGGGTGTCGCTGAGCGCAGCGGTCGCCTCGGCGAGCAGCCCCGCGCGGGCCTGCGCCGCCCGGCGCGCGGTGATGTCGAGGAAGTAGACGCCGAGCCCGTCCGGCGACGGCCACGCACGCATCTCGTACCAGCCGTCGAGCGGCATCGGGTAGTAGGCCTCGAAGACGGTGGCCCGACCGGTGGCCAGCGCACTGGTGTAGTGGGACTCGAAGTCGGTGCCGACCGCGGCGGGGAACAGCTCCCACAGCACACCGCCGAGCAGCTCCTCCCGCGGTCGCCCGAGCAGGCGCTCCGCCTCGGCGTTGACGTAGCTGAACCGCCACTGCCGGTCCAGCGAGTAGAAGGCTGCCGACATCGACTCGAGGACCCGGCTGACGCGGGCCTCCTGCTCGTGCCGCTGGGTGGTGTCCTGTGCGGCGCCGAGCACGCGCACGGTCGTGCCGTCGGTGTCGAGCAGCGCCCGTCCCCGGGCCTCGACCCAGCGGGTGCGGCCGTCGGGCAGCAGCACGCGGTACTCCGCGGCGTAGGTGCCGCCCTCCGCCACCGTCCGCTCGAGCGCCGCGGTGACGCGCGGGAGGTCGTCGGGGTGCAGCCGGCCTTGGAAGGCCGCGAGCGTGCCGGGGAACGCGTCGCGGGCGTAGCCGAACAGCTCGAGGAGCCGGTCGTCCCACTGGAGGGCACCCGAGGCGAGGTGCCAGTCGAAGGTGCCGATGTCGGCCGCGTCGATCGCGAGCTGCCACAGCAGCCGGCCGGTCTCGTACTCGGCCGTCAGCGCGGACAGCTCGAGCTCGGCGACGGCGGACGCCGCCAGCTCCTGCAGCAGGCTGACGTCGCTGCTCGACCAGGGCCGCGCTGCGGTGTCGTACACGCACAGCGCCCCGACGGTGTGCCCGTCGCCGGCGACCAGGGGCACGCCCAGGTAGGAGCCGACGGCACCGGACGTCACCGAGGGCAGGCGGGCGACGCGGTCGTCGGCGACCGCGTCGTCGACCACCAGCGGGCCCTGGTTGGCGGCGGTCACGGTGCACAGCGAGTCGGCCAGCGGGCCGTCGGTCCCGACGGCGTCGGCGGCCAGGCCGACCCCTGCGGCGACCGTCTGCACGTCGCTGAGCAGCGAGACCTGCGAGGACGGCGCGGCGAGCAGCCGCGCCGCGAGGCCCGCGAGCCGGTCGAGCCCCGGGTTGCCGACTGCGGCGGGGCGCAACCGCCACGCCGACCGCGACGAGGGCGTCGGAGCAGCGGGCCCGCCTCCCGCGTCTGCGGGGTCGACCCCGCTCGGGTCGGTGGTCTCGCCCGACGGCGTCACACCTGCTCCTCGCTGCTCGCTCGCGGGCGGCCGGTTCCGGCGCGCTCCTCGGCGCGCCCGACAGTGGCGCCGCCGACCGGACCTTCTCACGCGGACCGGTCCGTGTCGGTCCAGGGCGCCGGGGTCCGACGCCGGTGCGGTTCCGGTGCGCGGTCCGCGGGAACCCCGGCGCGGCCGGCACCCGTCCGGCCGTGCGGCCACTGACCCCGGGACTGCTCGTGGACGACCTCCTCCTGCCGACCGTCGAGCGCATCGCCGTGCTGCGCGCCAACCGGCTCGGCGACCTCGTGCTCGCGCTGCCGGCGCTGGCAGCACTGCGCTCGGCCTACCCCGCCGCCGAGATCACGCTGCTGGGCGCCGGCTGGCACCCGCAGCTGCTCGACGGCCGACCGGGTCCCTGGGACCGCGTCGTCGTCGTCCCGGGCTGTCCGGGCGTGCGCGACACCGACACGGGCGAGCACGACCCCGAGGCGGTGCAGCGCTTCCTCGCCGCGCAGCGGCTGCGCCGCTACGACCTCGCCGTGCAGCTGCACGGCGGCGGCGCCCACTCGAACCCGTTCGTGCGGGCACTCGACCCGGCGCTCAGCGTCGGCGCCCGCGCACGTGGCGCCCCCGCCCTGGACCGGGACGTCCCCTACGTCGTCACGCAGCACGAGGTCCTGCGCCTGCTCGAGGTCGTCGCCCTCGTGGGCGCGCGCACGGCCGACCTCGAGCCGGTCCTCGCCGTGACCGCCCGCGACCGGGCCGCGGCAGCGGCCGTCCTGCCCGTCGACGGACCGCCGGTCGTCGGGCTCCACCTGGGGGCGAGCGATCCTCGCCGCCGCTGGCCGGTCCAACGGTTCGCCGCCGTCGCCGACGACCTCGCCGCACGCGGCGCCCGGGTGGTGGTCGTCGGCAGCGGACCGGACGACGCCCGCGCCGCCCGGGCGCTGCACGCCGCCGTGCGCACTCCCGTCGTCGACCTCGTCGACCGGCTGAGCCTGCCGGCGCTCACCGGCGTGCTCGCCGGGTGCTCGCTCGTCGTGGCCAACGACTCCGGTCCGCGCCACCTGGCGGCAGCGGTGGGAGCGCCGACCGTCGGGGTCTTCCTCGCGCCCAACGCGCTCAGCGCCGGCCCGCTGACGGCCCGGCGCTCGCGCACCGCGGTGTCGTACCGGACGCGCTGCCCCGTCTGCGAGCAGGACCAGCGGCAGGCGCGGTGCCCCCACGACGCCTCGCTCGTCGCCGACGTCGAGGTCGACGAGGTGGTGCAGCTCTCCCGGGAGCTGTACGACCTGGCCGGCGCGGCGGTGCGCCCGGCCACCCGGCCGGCGTTCCCGTCGTCGGCGACGGGGTAGTCCCGCGGCATGGCGAGCCGGCTGGACGAGGGCCGGCGCCTGGCCGGTCTGCGACCGCTCGGGCCGCTGCTGCTCACCGGCTTCGGCCTCGGCGCCTTCGTCGACGGCATCGTCCTGCACCAGGTCCTGCAGTGGCACCACCTCGTCGTCGCGCGGGTCCCGGCTGACGACCTCGCCGGCCTCGAGGCCAACACGCTGTGGGACGGCGTCTTCCACCTCGTCTCGTGGCTCGTCGTGCTCGCCGGGCTGCTCTGGACGGCGCGCAGCCGGGCGGCGCTGCGCCCGGTGCCCTGGCGCTCGCTCACCGGGGCGCTGCTGGCCGGCTGGGGGACGTTCAACATCACCGACCAGGTCGTGTTCCACCTGCTGCTGGAGGCCCACCACATCCGGATGGTCGAGGACTACCAGCGCTACGACTGGGGCTACACGGCGATCGGAGCCCTGCTCGTCGCGGGCGGGACGGCGCTCGCCCGACGCCCTCGGTGAGCGCACGCGAGGTGTCGGGGGACACGTCGCTCAAGGGGATGCGGGTCCCTGCCGAGGGGGTTGCACCAGACGATCGACCACGACCCCGGAGGGCACCATGCAGGAGCTCGACCTCACCAGCTCGCTCGTCGCCGACCCCGCGACGGGTCTCACGCCCGCCGACCTGCGCCGCGCGGCACTCGCCGTCTGCGGCTACGCGACCGACACCACGGACGCCCGCGAGCTGCTCACCGCCCTCGGCCTGCTCGACGAGCTCGGCGGCCGCAGCACCCTCGCCAGCTGACCCGCGCTCCTCGGGCGTGACGCGCGACCGACGCGGGCGCGACTCCCGGGTGGCCCGTCCCCGATAGGGTCGGCGCAGGCGACGGGAGGCGGTGCGGCATGGCGGAGCAGCTGGTGGCCCCGATGCCGCACGAGCTGTCCAGCCGGGTGTGGACGGTCCCGAACGTCCTGTCGATGCTGCGGCTCGCCGGCGTCCCGCTGTTCCTGTACTGGGTGCTCGTCGCCGAGCAGGACGGCCGGGCCATCCTGCTGCTCATGGCGGCCGGCGCCAGCGACTACTTCGACGGCATGATCGCCCGCCGCTGGAACAGCTTCACCCGCGTCGGCCAGCTGCTCGACCCGCTCGCCGACCGCCTCTACATCCTGGCCACGTTGATCGCACTGGTCGTCCGCGACGGCCTGCCGCTGTGGTGGGCGCTGCTGCTCATCGCGCGCGACGTCGCGCTCACGCCGACGATCCCGTTCCTGCGCCGTCACGGCTACGGGCCGCTGCCCGTGCACTTCCTCGGCAAGGCCGCCACGTTCAACCTGCTGTACGCGTTCCCGATGCTGCTCGCGGCCCTGCCGTCCAACGACGGGCTGCTCGCCGAGGTCTTCCGGCCCATGGGCTGGGCGTTCGCGGCCTGGGGGAGCGTGCTCTACCTGTGGTCCGGCGTGCTCTACGTCGTCCAGGTGCGCCAGCTCGTCCTGGCCGAGCGCGCCGAGGTGCAGGCGGCCCGAGGGTGACGGGCCAGCCGTGAAGGCCGTCGTGATGGCGGGCGGCGAGGGCACCCGCCTGCGGCCGATGACCGCCAACCAGCCCAAGCCCCTGCTCCCGGTCGTCAACCGGCCGATCATGGAGCACGTGCTGCGGCTGCTGAAGCGGCACGGCTTCGACGAGACCGTCGTGACGGTGCAGTTCCTCGCCAGCCTCGTCCGCACCTACTTCGGTGACGGCGAGGAGCTCGGGATGCACCTGTCCTACGCCACCGAGGAGACCCCGCTCGGCACCGCCGGCTCGGTCCGCAACGCGCAGTCGGCGCTGCGCGACGACGCCTTCCTCGTGATCTCCGGCGACGCGCTCACCGACATCGACCTCGGCGCGCTCGTCCGCGCGCACCGCTCGTCCGGCGCCCTCGTCACCGCCTGCCTGACCCGGGTGCCCGACCCGCTCGAGTTCGGCATCGTCATCCAGACCGAGGACGGGCGCATCGAGCGCTTCCTGGAGAAGCCGACGTGGGGCCAGGTCTTCAGCGACACGGTCAACACCGGCATCTACGTCATGGAGCCGGAGGTGTTCGCCCACGTCGAGCCCGGCCGGCCCGTGGACTGGTCCGGCGACGTCTTCCCCGCCCTGCTCGCCAGGGGCGCGCCGCTCTACGGCCACGTCGCCGAGGGCTACTGGGAGGACATCGGCAGCCTCGAGTCCTACGTCCGCGCGCAGGGCGACGTCCTGCACGGCCGGGTCGACGTCGTGGTCGACGGCTTCGAGGTGGCCCCCGGCGTCTGGGTGGGCGAAGGGGCCGACATCGACCCGGACGCGCGGCTCACCGGGCCGCTGTGCATCGGCAAGTACGTCAAGGTCGAGGCGGGCGCCGAGCTGCGGCCGCTGACGGTGCTCGGCGACAACGTCGTCGTGAAGGGCGGCGCGGTCCTCGAGCGGGCGGTCGTCCACGACAACGTCTTCGTCGGCCCGCAGGTCGGCCTGCGGGGCTGCGTGATCGGCCAGAACACCGACGTCATGCGCGCCGCCCGCATCGAGGAGGGCGCGGTCGTCGGCGACGAGTGCGTCGTGGAGGAGGAGGCCTACCTCGCCGACGGCGTCAAGGTCTACCCGTTCAAGACCATCGAGGCCGGCGCGGTCGTGCACACCAGCGTCATCTGGGAGAGCCGCGGCACCTCTGCGCTGTTCGGCCCTCGCGGGGTGTCCGGGCTCGTGAACGTCGAGATCACGCCCGAGTCGGTCGTGCGCCTGGCGTCGGCGTACGCCACCACGCTGCCGAAGGGCAGCACCGTCGTCACGGCGCGCGACGCGTCGCGCGCCGCCCGGGCGCTCAAGCGGGCCGTCATCGCCGCCCTCACCGCCAGCGCCATCGACGTGCACGACCTGGAGGTCACGCCGCTGCCGGTGACCCGGTTCCAGACGCGCGAGACGAGCGCCTGCGGCGGGGTCGTGCTGCGCAGCTCGCCGGGTGATCCGGAGTCGATCGACATCGTCTTCCTCGACGCCGACGGCGCCGACCTCTCACCGGCGCGTCAGCGGGCGCTCGAGCGGGTCGTCAGCCGGCAGGAGTTCCGGCGGGCCTTCCCCGGCGAGATCGCCGAGCTGTCGTTCCCGTCGCGCACCGTCGAGACCTACGTCCAGGAGCTGCTGCGCACCATCGACGTGCGGGGGGTCGAGGGCGCCGGCATGAAGGTGGTCGTCGACACGTCCGGCGGAGCGGTGTCGCTGGTCCTGCCGTCGCTGCTCGGCCGGCTCGGCGTCGAGGTCCTCACGGTCAACAACCGGCTCAGCGAGACGGCCAGCAGCGAGACGGCTCGCGAGCGCACGCGCGAGCTCGAGCGGCTCGGCGAGCTGGTGTCGAGCTCGCGGGCGGCGTTCGGCGTGCGCTTCGACCACGTCGGCGAGCGGCTGTCGGTCGTCGACGAGCGCGGGCGGGCCATCTCCGACGACCGTGCGCTGCTGGTCCTGCTCGACCTCGTCGCGGCTGAGCGGCGAGGTGGACGCATCGCCCTGCCCGTCACGACCACGCGGGTGGCCGAGCAGGTCACCCGGTTCCACGGCACCGAGGTGCTGTGGACCTCGACCTCGCCGGACGACCTGACGCGGGCGTGCGCCGGTCACGGCGTCGTCTTCGGCGGCGACGGGCGCGGCGGCTTCGTGCTGCCCGAGTTCTCCGCCGCGCTGGACGGCATCGCCGCCTTCGTCCGGCTGCTCGGCCTCGTGGCCCGCACCCGGCTGACGCTGTCGCAGATCGACGGCCGCATCCCGCAGGCCCACCTCGTCCGCCGCTCCGTGCCGACACCCTGGGCGGTGAAGGGCGCCGTCATGCGCACCGTGGTGGCCGCGGCCGGCGGTCGGGAGGTCGACACCACGGACGGCGTCCGGGTCGTGGAGGCCGAGGGCGGCTGGGCGCTCGTGCTGCCCGACCCGTCGGAGGCGCTCACCCACGTCTGGGCCGAGGGGCGTGACGCGGCTTCGGCGGCCGGCCTGCTCACGCGCTGGGCGGAGGTCGTCGAGGCGACGTCGCCGTGACCGCCGGCCGTCGGCGCACGTGCGGCAGGATGGGGAGGTGAGGACCGCCGCCGCGCAGACCGCGCAGGCGGGGTCCGAGGCGTCCTCCGGCCGCCGGGTCGACGCCTCCATGTCGCTGCTCGTCGACGTCATGACCGACACGCTCGACCGGAGCTACGCCGAACGGGCCGCCCGCGCCGGGCGGGGCCGGCCGGCCGGACCGGCCCGCGGTCCGCGCCGCCGGCAGCGCGCCGCGCCGCTGCTGGGCATCCTGGCCGTGGGCGTGCTCACCGGCACGGCCGTCGCGCAGGTGCGCGACCGGTCCTCGGCCGACCAGGGACTGCGCGGCGAGCTGGCGACCGAGGTCGCGCAGCGCACCCGGGACAGCGACGCCCTCGCCCGTCGCGCGGCCGAGCTGCGCGACGACGTCGCTGCCGTCCGCGAGCGGGCTCTCGGCGCCGACGCGGCCGGCCGGGCCGCCAGCGAGCGGCTGGCAGCGCTCGCCGCCGCCGCCGCGACCACCGCCGTCCGCGGCCCCGGGGTCGTCGTCACCCTCGACGACGCGCCGGGCGACGACCCGGTCGGCGCGCAGCCGCTGTCCGGCGGGACCGTGCCGGAGGGCCGGGTGCGCGACGCCGACGTGCAGGACGTCGTCAACGGCCTGTGGGCGGCGGGCGCCGAGGCGGTCGCCGTCGACGGCCAGCGCCTCACGGCCCTCAGCGCCATCCGCAGCGCCGGTGAGGCGGTGCTGGTCGACCTGCGGCCGGTCAGCCCGCCCTACGTCGTCGAGGCGGTCGGCGACGCGTCGCGGCTGGAGGTGCGCTTCGTCGACGGCCCGAGCGGCCGCCGCCTGACGACGCTGACCTCGCTGTACGGGATCGGCTTCGACGTCGCCCGCGCCGAGCAGCTCGACCTGCCGGCCGGCGGCACCCCCGACCTGCGGGCCGCCAGCCCCGCCCCGGGCGGCTCGTCGTGATCCCCGCCCTCGCGCTCGTCGTGGGCGTCGTGCTGGGACTGGTGCTCGAGCCGACCGTGCCGGCGGCGTTGCAGCCGTACCTGCCGATCGCCGTGGTGGCCGCCCTCGACGCGGTCTTCGGCGCCGTCCGGGCCCAGCTCGAGGGGATCTTCGACGACAAGGTGTTCGTCGTGTCGTTCGTCAGCAACGTGCTCGTGGCCGGGCTCGTCGTCTTCCTCGGCGACCAGCTCGGCGTGGGCGGCCAGCTGTCCACCGGCGTCGTCGTCGTGCTCGGCATCCGGATCTTCAGCAACGCGGCGGCGATCCGCCGCCGGGTGTTCTCGGCGTGAGCCCGCGCAGCCTCCTGGCGCGCGCGCTCGTCCCGCGCCTGCGCCGCGTCGACGTGGCGGTGGCGGTGCTGCTCGGGCTGCTCGGCTTCGCCGCGGTCGTGCAGGTCCGCTCGACGCAGGGGGACGGGCCCCTCGCGGCCGCCCGGCAGGAGGACCTCGTCCAGATCCTCGACGACCTCGCCAACCGGGAGGACCGCCTGCGCGCCGAGGTCGCCGCGCTCGAGCAGGTGCAGCGCGAGCTGACCGGCGGCACGGACCGCACGTCGGCGGCGCTCGACGAGGCCCGACGACGGGCCCAGCTGCTCGGCGTCCTCGCCGGGACCGTCCCGGCGACCGGCCCCGGCGTCGTCGTCACGCTCACCGACCCGCAGGCCTCGCTGCGGCCGGACGTCCTGCTCGACGCGCTCGAGGAGCTGCGGGCCGCCGGCGCCGAGGCGGTGCAGGTCGAGGGTCAGGCTCCCGCCGGCGACGCCTCCCGCCGGGTGCGCGTCGTCGCCAGCACGTCCTTCGTCGCGGCCGACGAGGGCGGCATCTCCGTCGACGACGCCGAGCTGCGTGCGCCGTACCGCTTCGTCGTCGTCGGTGACCCGGCGACGCTCACCTCGGCGCTGGGCATCCCCGGCGGCGTGGTCGACAACGTCGCGCAGTTCGGCGGGCGGGTCCGCATCGAGCGGTCGTCGACGGTCGAGGTGACCGCCTTGCGACGGCTCGAGGAGCCTCGTTACGCTCGCCCGACGCCCTGACCGGGCCGTCCCAGCACCAGGAAGGCCCGCCCCGTGAGCGACCAGGACCTGCGCTACACCGCTGAGCACGAGTGGATCGCCGTCCGGAGGTCCGCCGGTGAGGGTGAGGACGCGGTGCTGCGGATCGGCATCACGGACTACGCGCAGCAGGCGCTCGGCGACATCGTCTTCGTGACGCTGCCGGCCGTCGGCACCGAGCTGACCGCCGGCCAGGCCCTCGGCGAGGTCGAGAGCACCAAGAGCGTCTCCGACGTCTACGCCCCGGTCGCCGGCACCGTCGCGGCGGTCAACGAGCAGCTCGACAGCTCGCCTGAGGTGGTCAACGCCGACCCGCTCGGCGAGGGCTGGCTGGTGGAGCTCGACCCCAGCGACGGCGTCGAGAAGGCGCTGCTCACCGACGGTCTGATGGACGCCGCGTCGTACGCCGCCCTCACCTCGCAGGACTGAGCCTCGACCTCGAGTCGAGGTCGAGACGAAGCCTCCATCCTCGGTTGACCCTCGCGAACGAGGCCGACTAGGTTCGAGCGCCTCGCGGGCCCCCACGGGGTCCTCCAGTCCGGAAGGCGGGCCCGTCATCGTGTTCTGCACCTCGTGCGGCCATCAGAACGTCGAGGGCAGCCGCTTCTGCGCCAGCTGCGGTGCGTCGCTGTCCCGGACGGGCGGAGGGGGCGAGCGCGCGGTCGAGACCACCTCGACCATCTCGCTGTCCGCGCTCGAGGGTGCGCTGGAGACCGAGCCCGCGCCGGTCCCGGTCGACGCCGGCTCCGACCCGGGGGCACTCGACGGCCTGCCGCCCGGCAGCGCGCTGCTGGTGGTCAAGCGCGGGCCCAACGCCGGCAGCCGCTTCCTGCTCGACGCCGAGACGACGACCGCCGGCCGTCACCCCGAGTCCGACATCTTCCTCGACGACGTGACGGTGTCGCGGCGTCACGCGGAGTTCAAGCGCGAGGGCGGCGGCTTCGTCGTCCGCGACGTCGGCAGCCTCAACGGCACCTACCTCAACCGCGAGCGCATCGAGGCGGCCGGGCTGGCCGGCGGCGACGAGGTGCAGATCGGCAAGTACCGCCTGGTCTTCCTGGCCGGTGCGCGGGGGAGCGAGGCATGAGCGCTGGTCTCGGCGCCGCCGGCGCAGCACCCGCGCGGGCCTTCATGAGCATCGGCGAGGTGCTGGGGCAGCTGCGCGCCGACTTCGCCGACATCACGATCTCCAAGATCCGCTTCCTCGAGGCCGAAGGGCTCGTCGAGCCCGAGCGCACCGCGTCGGGCTACCGCAAGTTCTCCCGCGAGGACCTCGCGCGGCTGCGCTACGTCCTCACGGCGCAGCGCGACCACTACCTGCCGCTGCGGGTCATCAAGGAGCACCTCGAGGCCATCGACCGCGGTCTGGAGCCGCCGGCCCTGGGCGCTTCCGGCCCGAAGGTGCCGCGCACCCTCGTCGCCGCCGACGGACTGCCGGCGGCGGACGCGTTCCTGCCCGAGGTCAGCGAGATCCGGCTGTCGCGCAAGGAGCTGCTCTCGGCGGCCGGGCTGCAGCCCGAGCAGCTCGACCAGCTCGAGCAGTACGGCCTGCTGAGCCCTCGCGCCGGAGGGAGCCACTACGACGGTGACGCGCTCGTCGTCGCCAAGACCGTCGCCGAGATGGCGCGCTTCGGCATCGAGGCCCGCCACCTGCGGCCGTTCAAGGCGGCTGCCGAGCGCGAGATCGGGCTCGTCGAGCAGGTCGTCACGCCGCTGGTGCGCCAGCGCAACCCGGAGGCGCGGGCCCGCGCCGAGGAGGTGGCGCGCGAGCTGGCCGCGCTGTCGGTCAAGCTCCACGCGACCCTCGTGCGCACGGGTCTGGGTCCGGGTCTGCGCCGCTGACGGCCTCGGCCTGCGGAGTAGGCTCGCAGCGCGTCCCGGAACCGCCCTGTGGGACACCTGCACAGCTCGAGGAGGAGTCCGTGGACGAGGCTGGTGAGGGCACGCCGCTGTCCGAGCTGAGCGTGGTCGGCGTCCGCGTCGAGCTGCCCAGCCAGCAGCCGATCGTGCTGCTCAAGGAGGTCGACGGCGACCGCTACCTCCCGATCTGGATCGGCGCCGTCGAGGCGACCGCCATCGCGTTCGCGCAGCAGGGCGTGGTCACGGCGCGACCGATGACCCACGACCTCATGCGCGACCTGCTCGCGGCGTTCGACCGGCCGCTGCAGACGGTGACCATCACCGAGCTGCGCGAGGGGATCTTCTACGCCGAGCTGGGGTTCGACGGCGGCATGACGGTGAGCGCCCGGCCGTCCGACGCCATCGCCCTGGCGATGCGCAGCGGCGCCACGATCCGGTCCCAGGGCGCCGTCCTCGACGAGGCCGGCATCGCGATCCCGGACGAGCAGGAGGACGAGGTCGAGAAGTTCCGCGAGTTCCTCGACCAGATCAGCCCGGAGGACTTCGAGAGCGGGTCGTGATCGACCTCGACCTGAGGTCGAGGGGTGCGACGCGCCGGTCGAGGGTCGTTGACCCCGCCTCGACGACTCCCTAGCGTCCGTCCGGTCCGGAAGACCCGGCCCGGCGCACGCCGACGACATCCGGGACGGCACCGGACCGAGGACAGGAGCCCGACGTGGTGGACGACAGCTCTGGGCTCGACGGCGCCGGGCACGACAGCTCCTTCCGTGCGTCCCTGGGTCTGCAGGGCACCCTGTTCGACGACCTGCCGGAGGAGGAGCGCCCCGGCGGCTCCCCGCAGGACGTCGGCTACCGCGGCCCCACCGCGTGCAGCGCCGCCGGGATCACCTACCGCCAGCTCGACTACTGGGCCCGCACCGGGCTGGTCGAGCCCAGCGTGCGCGAGGCGTCCGGCTCCGGCACGCAGCGGCTGTACTCCTTCCGCGACATCCTGGTGCTCAAGATCGTCAAGAAGCTGCTGGACGCCGGCATCTCGCTGCAGAACATCCGCACCGCCATCTCCACCCTGCGCGACCGCGGCGTCGGCGACCTGGCCCAGATCACCCTCATGAGCGACGGCACCACCGTCTACGAGTGCACGTCGACCGACGAGGTGGTCGACCTGCTGCAGGGCGGTCAGGCGGTCTTCGCCATCGCCGTCGGCCGCCACGTCCGCGACGTCGAGGGCACCCTCGCCGCGCTGCCGGGCGAGCGGGCCACCGGCGCCGACCGCGACGTCGCTGCGAGCTCGGCTGCCGACGAGCTCGCCAGCCGGCGCCGTCGGCGCACCACCGCCTAGACCCTGCGGTCCTCCCGCAGGACGACCGGTCCCGGCGCCGCTGGCCGCGCCGACACGATCACGATGCGGTCCTCCGCCCATGTTCGGCATGATCACGTCCGACACGCCGGCATGTCGTGCGGTGATCATGCCGATGGTGGACGTGCACCCGCCGGACGCAGGTGTCCCGCTACGATGGCCGGGCTGACGATCCCGCGCGGGAGAGTCCCCTCACCGCCAGTGGGGGGCGCCGAAGGAGCAAGCCTCCCCACCACCACAGGACAACCTCTCAGGCCACCGGACCGCGCGGGTCAGGCGACTCTGGAAAGCGGACGGTCCCGCGCCACGGCGTCTGGTCCGGCCCACCGAAGGTGCAAGCCCTGCGGGGTGAAGCTCTCAGGTCCCATGACAGAGCGGGGAGGGCAGTCCCGCCCGCCCTCCCGCGCCCGCCTGCCGGCGGGTCCACGGCACCGCCCAGCCTGGAGCGCTCATGACCCGTCGGCCCACCCTGTCGGACCTGGAGCACGCCGCGCCCTTCGCCGGGCGCCACATCGGGCCGAGCCCGGACGAGCAGGCCAAGATGCTCGCCGTCCTCGGCGCCGGCAGCCTCGAGGAGCTCGCCGACTCGGCGGTGCCCGAGGCGATCCGGGCGACCGGGCGGCTCGACCTGCCCGCCGGGCTGTCCGAGCCGGAGGTGCTGGCCGAGCTGCGCGCGCTCGCCGGGCAGAACCGCGTGACGGTGCCGATGATCGGGCTGGGCTACGCCGGCACCCACACCCCCGCCGTGGTGCTGCGCAACGTCCTGGAGAACCCGGCCTGGTACACCGCCTACACGCCGTACCAGCCCGAGATCAGCCAGGGCCGGCTCGAGGCGCTGCTGAACTTCCAGACGGTCGTCACCGACCTGACCGGCCTCGCGGTCGCCGGCGCCTCGCTGCTCGACGAGGGCACCGCGGCCGCGGAGGCCATGACGCTGGCCCGCCGCAGCAGCAAGGCGCCGGCCGACGCCGCGTTCGTCGTCGACGCCGACTGCCACCCGCAGACCATCGCCGTGGTGCAGACGCGGGCCCGGCCGCTGGGGCTGGACGTCCGCGTCGCCGACCTGAGCGGCGGCCTGCCCGACGGCGAGGTCTTCGGCGTGCTGCTGCAGTACCCGGGCAGCGGGGGAGCGGTGCGCGACCTGCGGCCGGTGCTCGCCGCGGCGCGCGAGCGCGGCGCGCTCGGGGTCGTCGCCGCCGACCTGCTCGCCCTCACGCTGCTCACCAGCCCGGGCGAGCTCGGCGCCGACGTCGCGGTCGGCAGCAGCCAGCGCTTCGGCGTCCCGCTCGGCTACGGCGGCCCGCACGCCGGCTACCTCGCCGTCCGCACGGGCCTCGAGCGCACGCTGCCCGGGCGCCTGGTCGGGGTGAGCGTCGACGCCGACGGCGACCGGGCCTACCGGCTGGCCCTGCAGACCCGCGAGCAGCACATCCGCCGGGAGAAGGCGACGAGCAACATCTGCACCGCGCAGGTGCTGCTCGCCGTCATGGCCGGGATGTACGCCGTCTTCCACGGCCCGGACGGCCTGCGCGACATCGCCGCGCGCACGCACCGGTACGCCGCCGTGCTCGCGGCCGTCCTGCGCGGCGCCGGGCTGGAGGTCGTGCACGCGTCCTTCTTCGACACCCTCACCGTCCGCGTCCCCGGGCGGGCGCGCGAGGTGGTCCGCGCCGCAGCCGGGCAGGGCGTCGACCTGCGCCTCGTCGACGACGACACCGTCGGCGTCAGCACCGACGAGACGACCACCCGGGCCCACCTCGACGTGGTCGCCGCGGCGTTCGGCGCGGACGCCGACGACTGGGACGCCGTCGACGCCGCCGCCGAGGACGCCCTGCCGGCCGGGCTGCTCCGCGAGACGCCCTACCTCACTCATCCGGTGTTCTTCGAGCACCGCAGCGAGACCGCGCTCCTGCGCTACCTGCGCCGGCTGTCCGACAAGGACCTCGCCCTCGACCGCACGATGATCCCGCTGGGCTCCTGCACCATGAAGCTCAACGCCACCACCGAGATGGAGCCGGTGACCTGGCCCGAGTTCGGGGCGCTGCACCCGTTCACCCCGCGCGAGAACGCCCGCGGCTACGCAGCGCTGCTCGCCGACCTCGAGCGCTGGCTGTGCGAGATCACCGGCTACGACGCGGTCAGCCTGCAGCCCAACGCCGGCAGCCAGGGCGAGTTCGCCGGGCTGCTCGCCATCCGCGGCTTCCACGAGGCGAACGGCGATCACGGCCGCGACGTCTGCCTCATCCCGGCGAGCGCCCACGGCACCAACGCCGCGAGCGCGGTGATGGCCGGCATGCGGGTGGTCGTGGTCGCCACCGCGCCCACCGGTGACGTCGACGTCGACGACCTGCACGCCAAGATCGCCGAGCACGGCGACCGCCTCGCGGCGCTGATGGTCACCTACCCCAGCACGCACGGCGTCTTCGAGGACACCATCGGCGACATCTGCGCCTCGGTGCACGACGCCGGCGGCCAGGTCTACGTCGACGGCGCCAACCTCAACGCGCTGGTCGGCCTGGCCCGTCCGGGACGCTTCGGGGCCGACGTCAGCCACCTCAACCTCCACAAGACGTTCTGCATCCCGCACGGCGGCGGCGGTCCGGGCGTGGGTCCGGTGGGGGTGCGCTCCCACCTCGCGCCGCACCTGCCGAACCACCCGCTCGACGAGGCCGCCGGACCGGCGACCGGTCCGGGCCCGGTGAGCGCGGCGCCGTACGGCAGCGCCGGCATCCTGCCGATCAGCTGGGCGTACGTCCGCCTCATGGGCGGCGAGGGGCTGACCCGCGCCACCCAGGTGGCGGTGCTGTCGGCGAACTACGTCGCGCACCGGCTGCAGCCGCACTTCCCGGTGCTCTACACCGGCCGGGGCGGCCGGGTCGCCCACGAGTGCATCGTCGACCTCCGGACGATCACCAGGACGACGGGCGTGACGGTCGACGACGTCGCCAAGCGCCTGATCGACTACGGCTTCCACGCGCCGACGATGAGCTTCCCCGTCGCCGGGACGCTGATGATCGAGCCGACCGAGAGCGAGGACCTCACCGAGCTCGACCGGTTCTGCGACGCGCTCATCGCGATCCGCAAGGAGATCGACGAGGTCGCGGCCGGCAGCTGGCCGAAGGACGACAACCCGCTGCGCGGGGCGCCGCACACCGCGTCCTGCCTGACGGGGGAGTGGGAGCGGCCCTACTCGCGTGAGCTGGCGGCCTACCCCGCCGGCGTCTCGCGCGACGGCAAGTACTGGCCGCCCGTGCGGCGCATCGACGGGGCGTACGGCGACCGCAACCTGGTCTGCTCGTGCCCGCCGCCGGAGGCGTACGAGGGCTGACCGCCGCGAGCGCCGGGACGCCGACCGCTCAGGCGGCGTGCCGGACCCGGCACACCGGTCGGTGCGGGGCGACGGTGCGGCCGTCGGGCAGCAGCTCGCCGGTGTCCTCGAACGCCACCACGCCGTTGCACAGCAGGCTCCATCCCTGCTCGGGGTGGCGGGAGACCACCCGGGCGGCGTCGTGGTCGGGCGCGTCCGCACTCGGACAGGCGGGTACGTGCGGGCAGGTCGGGCCCATCGGGGTCTCCAGTGTCCTCTCGGGTCTCCCGGTCCGGGAGACGGACGCTCCGTGTCCTAGGACGAGATCGGGGGGTCGTGGTCGCAGCGCCATCGCCCGTCCGGGTGCTCAGCCCGCCGGCGACGCCGCCCGCCTGGGCCGGTCCGCGCACCGAGCTCGACCGGTGGGAGTGGCGCACCGGTGATCCCGGTGATCCCGTCGAGCTGCTGACCGTCTTCCTGGCCGAGCACGGCCTGGCCGGGGAGCCGGCGGCGCAGACCGGTGACACCGCCGTCGCGCTGCTGCTCGGCGCCGTGGGCTGCGCCCGGGTCGGCGGGGTGCCGGCCGGGCCGTCCACGCCCGTGCCGGCCGTCCCCGAGGTGGCCGCGGTCGCCTACCGCTCCGGCGGCGACCTGCCTCCCGAGCGCCGTCCGACCGGGGGAGCGGGACCGTGGACGGCGTCCTGGTCCGACGCCGAGCACGCCGTCGCCGTCGAGCGCGTCCGGTCGGCGATCGCCGACGGCGACGTCTACCAGGCCAACGTCGTCGGGCACCGCAGCGCGCCCCACACGGGTGACCCGGCCGCCCTCGCCGCGGCCGTCGCGGACCTGCCCGGCGCGGTGTACGGCGGGGTCCTCGCCGGACGCGGCTGGGCCGTCGGCTGCGCCAGCCCCGAGCAGCTGGTGCGGATCGCGGGGGACCGGGTGACCACCGTGCCGGTCAAGGGGACGCTGCCGGTGGCGCCCGGCTCCGACGCCGTGCTGCGCGCGAGCGCCAAGGACCGGGCCGAGCACGTGATGATCGTCGACCTCGAGCGCAACGACCTGGCCCGCGTCGCCGTCACCGGGTCCGTCGAGGTCGAGCAGCTGTACGCCCTCACCGACTGGTCCGGGCTGTGGCAGGCCGGCTCCACCGTCGCCGCGCGGCTGCAGCCCGGCGCCGGCACGCTCGACGTCCTGCGCGCGATGCTGCCGGGCGGATCGGTGACCGGTGCGCCGAAGCACGCCGCCTGCCGGCTGCTCGCCGGACTCGAGCCGGTCGGCCGGGGGCCGGCGATGGGGGCGCTCGGACTGCTGTGGCCGGGCGGGCTCGACCTCGGCCTCACGATCCGCACCGTCGGGGTCGACGACGACCGCGTGCACCTGTGGGCCGGAGGCGGCATCACCTGGTCGAGCGAGCCGGCCGCGGAGGTCGCCGAGGCGCACGCCAAGGCCGCACCGGTCGTCGCCGTCCTGCGAGCGCCGGACGGCACCTGACGGTCAGGTGCGGCCCTCGTCCTCCTGCACCCGCTGCAGGACCGGCGCGGCGGCCATCCAGTCGGCCCGCAGGACGCGGTAGCCCGCCGCCTCGTAGGCGTCGCAGACCTGGGCGTCGTCGTCCACCACGACGGCCACCGGCCGCCCGGCCGCGAGGCGGCGCAGCAGCCCCGGCTTGGCCAGGCGCGCCGGCCGCCGGTCGCGGTCGTCGCGCATGCGCAGCTCGCCCTCGGGCAGGCCGTGCCGCCGGAACCAGGCCAGCGTGTCGGTCCGGCAGCGCTCGGGCCGGCCGGTCACGTAGACGACGTCGCACTCCTCGGCGCGAGCCCGGGCCAGCTCGACGCCCTGCTCGAGCGGCGGGTCGTCGAGCGCCGCGGCGAAGAACGCGTCCCAGTCCTTCGGCCGGCGCTCGACGTGGTGGAGCCGGTGGCGGACGTCGGCGAGCACCCCGTCGACGTCGAAGACGGCCAGCGGACGCACCGCACCGGCAGGCACCGCGGCAGCCTAGCGACGGACGGCAGGGGCAGCGCCGTCCGCGGGTCGGTACCGGACGGTGGCGATCCAGAGCACCCGTCCGAGCACCGTCGCGAGGTAGCCGACGACGACGACGACCGTCCAGCCGGACAGGCGCTGCTGCGGCGAGGTGGCGGCGTCGACGGCGAGCAGCGTGATGACCGCGAGCAGCAGCAGCGTCGCGGTGCACAGCGCCAGCGCGTCCTGCACCAGCCGCCGTCGCAGCTCGCCCTCGTGCCGCGGGTCGCGCCAGTGGTCGGCGTACGGCACGTCGATCCAGCGCACCGGGATGCGGCGCAGCAGCACAGCGACGCCCACCAGCAGCGCGGCGACGCCGACGCCGACGAGCGCCGTGGCGGTCACGAACTGCGTGCGCGAGCCCCAGCGGTCCGGGCTCAGGCCGCCGGACCAGTGCACCGGCACGCGCGCCGGCAGGCGGACAGCCGCCCAGACCACGGCGGCCGTGTGCAGCACGGCGGAGACGGCGAGGGCGGCACGGTGCACAGGAGCATCTTCCCCCGAGGAGGGGGCTGGCGCGCCTGACCTGACATAGTGTCGATTATCGGCGCAGGCCGGGATGCTGCGGAACCACGTCCGCGCACCAGCGGACCACGACCTCCCGTTCACAGCGACCGCACAGGCCGCGCACAGCCGCGGCGCACCGATGGCCCGCACGATCGACACCATGACGACGACGCGCCGCGGCCTGCTGGCCGCCACCCTGAGCCTGACCCTGCTCGGCCTCACCGGCTGCGGCAGCTCCACCGACGCCTCGACGGCCGGCGCCGGCGCCGCCTCGGCCACCGCGAGCAGCTCCGCCTCGAGCTCCGCCTCGGCCAGCGCCGGCACGACCAGTGCCGGTGCGGACAGCCCCGACCTCGCGACCCTGCAGGCGGAGGTGGCCAGCACCTTCACCCAGGAGACCTACACCGATGCGACGACCGGCACGACGCTCCCCTACAACGTCTACGTCCCCGCCGACTACGACGCCGCCAAGACCTACCCGCTGGTGCTCTACATCGCCGACTCCAGCCTGGTCGGTCAGGACGTGACCGCCCCGCTGTCGCAGTACGGCGCGCTGATCTGGGCCAGCAGCACCGAGCAGGCCGAGCACGAGAGCATCGTCGTCGTCCCGGAGTACCCCGAGGTGATCATCGACGACCACGGCAGCTTCACCACGACGGACTACTGGGAGATGACCCGGCGGCTCGTGCAGTCGGTCAGCAGCACCTACAGCGTCGACCCGACCCGGGTCTACGGCACCGGCCAGTCGATGGGCGCCATGACCGTGATGAGCCTGGCCGCCACGTACCCGGACCTGTTCGCCGCCGAGCTGATCGTCTCCGGGCAGTGGGACATCACCCAGCTGCAGGGCCTGGCCGGCGAGACGTTCACCTACACCGCCGCAGGTGGGGACGAGAACGCCTCCGGCGGTCAGACCGACGTCCAGGCCATGCTCGACACGGCCGGCGTCGCGTACTCCACCACCGAGCTCGACGCCACCGCCTCGGCCGCCGACCAGGACGCCGCGGTCACCGCGATGTACGCCGCCGGCGACAGCGCCAACTTCGCCACCTTCACGACCGGCACGGTGCTCACCGCCAGCGGCTCCTCCAGCAGCGGCGGCATGGGCGCCAACGAGCACATGGCGTCGTTCCAGCCCGCCTACGAGATCGCCGCGCTCCGCGACTGGCTGTTCGCCCAGACCGCCTGAGCCCGGGCCCGACCAGCAGGCACCGCGCGGCGTGGGTCGTCAGCCGTCGGGTACGCCGCCTGCCGTGGCAGTCACCGGAGTCGACGCAGGTCCCCGCACGGTCAGTCGCAGGACCGAGGTGTCCGCGTCGGCGCAGGAGCTGTTCGCCGTGCTGGCCGACCCGCACCGGCACGGCGAGCTCGACGGCTCCGGCACGGTCAGGGACACCGTCCACGGACCTCAGCAGCTGGCGCAGGACGCCAGGTTCTCCGTCAACATGAAGCAGTACGGCGTGCCCTACCGCATCACCAGCCGGGTGACGCAGTACGTCCCCGACCGGCTGATCGAGTGGCAGCACCCGCTCGGGCACCGCTGGCGCTGGGAGTTCCTGCCGCAGGCGGACGGGTCGACGCTGGTCACCGAGACGTTCGACTACAGCACCGTCGGGAGCGTCCAGGCCAAGGCCCTCGAGCTGTTCCGCGTCCCCCAGCAGAACGCGAGCGGCATCGAGGCCACCCTGGGCAAGCTGCGGCAGCGGCACGCGTCAGCCCGGTAGCCGGGTCGACGTCGCCCGGCTCGGAGCACCTCTCCGCAGCGCCAGCCGTTCCGTGCCCAGGATCAGCCGGTGGCGGTGATCTTGCGAGTGAGGTCGCTGACGTAGCTGTAGGAGTTCTTCATGGAGATGAACGACCCGCGGGGCACCCGTCGGGTGGTCTGTCCGACTGCGGCGACGGCGCTCAGACCCTCGTGCTGAGCGGCGTGCTGCACGGCGGTGACAGCACCTCGCAGCGATCCGGTCGAGGACGCGACGCCGCCGGCCTTCATGACGGTGGCGAAGACGTGGTCGGCGTCGGGCTCGTCGGTGACGAGGGCGACGGTGGCGTTGACGACCTCGAGCCGTGCCGGGGCAGGTCCCCAGACCCGCAGGTCGGTCGCGGCCCGCCCGGACACCGTGGTCGCAGCTCCGGCGGCCCGGCCCGTGCACAGCGCGGCGTTGAGCAGCGGCACGGCGCCGTCGGCGGCGACCGCGCGGGTGACGCGGTAGCGCGAGACCGTGCCGGCCGGCCAGAACTCGCGGCTGGCGAGGCGCACGTGCGGGTCCAGCGCCAGGTCGGCCTGCCGCTCGGCGGCGCGGGTGGCGGCCCTGTCCAGGCTGCTGCGGGCCGGGCAGAACTGCAGCACGCTGACCGTCGCGCCGACAGGCAGGTTCCCGGACACGGCGGAGACGGAGATGTGGCCACTGGTCACGGTGCGGGCAGCGGGTGTCGCGGCGCCGGCAGGGGCGGCGAGGACGCCGAGCGCGGCGGTGAGCGTCACGGTCAGGGCGAGGGCGGTGCGGGCGGACATGGCGGCTCCAGACAGGACGGGCGTGGCGGACAGGTGCGCTCGGGCCGAGCACCGCCGGCCGCGGCGGGCTGCGACCGTAGACCTGGGCGGTCGGGCCGTCGTCAGCCGTCCGAGTGATGCCACGACGCACCGCGACGTGCCACCGGCACGCCGTGCGAGCACTCGCCGGCCCCGGTGGGGGCGCCTCCCCGTGGGAAGATCGCGCCCGTGACCCTGCGCTACTGCAACCCCGTCCACGACGGCTACTTCGCCGACCCGTTCGTCATGGAGGCCCCGGCGTCCGGCAGCCGGTACGTCGCGATCGGCACCGGCGCCACGCTCGACGACCGCGCGTTCGAGGTGCTCGTCTCCGACGACCTCGTCAGCTGGCGCTCGGTCGGCGGCGCGCTGGTGCGGCCCTCGTCCTGCGGCAGCGACTTCTGGGCGCCGGAGGTCGCCGAGCACGACGGCCGCTGGTGGATGTACTACTCGTGCGGCGAGGGCGACAAGGGCCATTCGCTGCGGGTGGCCGTCGCCGACTCGCCCCTCGGTCCGTACGTCGACCAGGGCGTCGACCTCACGCCCGACGAGCGCTTCGCCATCGATCCTCACCCGTTCCGGGACGTGGACGGCTCCTGGTACCTGTTCTTCGCCCGCGACGTGCTCGAGGGCGAGCGGGTCGGGACGATGCTCGCCGTCGACCGGCTCGAGAGCATGACGTCGCTGGCCGGGCAGGCCAGCACCGTCCTGACCCCGAGCGGCGACTGGCAGATCTTCCTGCGGGACCGCGAGATGTACGGCCAGGTCTACGACTGGCACACCCTCGAGGGCCCGTTCGTGCGCCGCCACGACGGCCGCTACTGGTGCTTCTACTCCGGCGGCTCGTGGTTGGAGCCCACGTACGGCGTCGGCGTCGCCGTGGCCGACCGCCCGCTCGGTCCGTGGAGCGCGGTCGGCGACGGCTCGATCATGGGCACCGTCGCGGACCACGTCGTCGGGCCGGGCCACAACAGCGTCGTGACCGGCCCGCACGGGCGCGACGTGATCGTCTACCACGCCTGGGACGTCGCCCAGACAGCCCGGCGGATGTGCGTCGACCCGGTCGGCTGGACCGAGGACGGTCCCGAGGTCGACGGCCCGAGCTGGGAGCCCACCGACCTCGACCGCTGAGCCGGGCGTCCGCGGGTGGCTGCCTGGCGCCTGCCCGGACGACCGACGGCCGGTCACCTGCGAGAGGTGACCGGCCGCCGTCGTGCTGTCGTGCTGTCGTGCCGTGGTGCTGTCGTGCCGTGGTGCTAGTTGACCTGCACCTGGGTGAAGCCGCCCTTGGTCTCGCTGACCACGCGGATCGTCGTGCCGGTCTTCGGCACGTCGACGCCGGTCCAGCCGTTGGCGTCGGGCTGCTCACCCGGAGCGACGTACCAGTCCTTGGTGTCGTCGAAGACCGGCACGGCCGGCAGGCCGCCGTAGGTGCCGGCGACGCCCGTGTCGGGGTCGTGCAGCGTGATGCGGTCGGTCGTCTGCCGACCGAACGTGGAGTCGTAGGACTGGATCCGCGGACGCCAGCTCTCCCCGTTCGTGCGGTTCGTGCCCTCGTCGTCGGTCGGCTCGTAGAGCAGGCCCGGGTGCGCGTCGACGGGCAGGATCAGCCCGCCGCCCGGGTGCGCGCCGACGTTGTTGTCGCTGTACTGGGTGTTCCAGTAGTTGATCAGCAGGCCGTCCTGGTACGGGAAGCGCTCGGCCCAGTCCGGCCGGGTCGGGTCGCCGAAGTTGTACGGGCCGGTCTTGAGGCTGGCGTCGTAGCCGGCGTAGACGCGGTTCTCGGCGATGTAGGCGTTGAAGTAGGACTCCGTCGCGGTGCCCGGCGTCTGCGTGAAGCCGTCGAGGGTCCACGTCGTCACCGGCGTGCCGTCGATGGCCACGGCGTCGACCTGCAGGCCCGGCTCGGTGGCCGCGCCGTCGGTCCAGTAGCGGAAGCCGACCTGCGCGCCGGCGGGGACGCCCGCGAGCGAGGCGGTGAGGTCCACCCACTGGCCTCCGGTGCTGCCGGTGATGCCCTGGCCGAAGTTCTGGCCGTTCGGGTCGGTGGTGGTGGACCGGTTGGTCGCCAGCGGGGTGAAGGTCTTGCCGCCGTCGGTCGAGTAGACGGCGTAGGCGTAGTCCCAGTCCTGCTCGATCTGGTAGTTCACCTTGGCGGTCAGCGTCGTGGCGCCGGCCGGCAGCGCGGTCAGCATCGTGTTGTCGAGGTCGTCACCGCTGCCGGAGTACCAGAAGTCAGAACCCTCGTACGGCGTGCCGACCGTGGTCGTGACCTCGCGGTCCGGAAGCACGGTGATGAGCGCCTGCGCCTGCTTGGTGTTGGACGACGCCGGGCCGAGCTTGGTGCTGGCCTTGGCGCCCGGCTGCACGGCCTCGTAGTCGAGCCAGCCGAGCTGCAGCTTCTCCCACGCGCCCATGTGCACCGGCTTGGTGCCGATGCCGTCCTCCGGGCGACCGCTGTTGCCGTACGAGCCGGAGCTCATGAGCGACCAGAAGGCGGTCGAGTTCTCCGCGCCGCCGCTGTTGCCGGAGGTGTCGTACAGGTCCGGCAGACCGAGGTCGTGGCCGAACTCGTGGGCGAAGACGCCGACGCCGCCGTTCTCCGGCTCGACGGTGTAGTCGCCGACCCAGTACTTGGACTTGCCGACGCGGGCACCACCGAGGGCGTTCACGCCGCCACCGACCGTCGGACCGCCGGTGCCGATGCGCGTGGTCTGGTTGTACCAGCGGTGCGACCAGATGGCGTCCTCGCCGAGCTCACCGCCACCGACCTCCTCGCCGAGGCCGGAGTGCACGGCCTGGAAGTGGTCGATGTAGCCGTCGGCCTCGTCGAAGTTGCCGTCACCGTCGAAGTCGTAGCGGTCCCAGACGTCGAACTGCGACAGGTACTCGTCGATCTCCGCAGCGGTCTTGCCGTCGTCCAGCTGCTGCTGGTACCAGCCGTTCATCGTCTCGTTGACGAACGCCCAGGTCCGAGCGTCGGAGACGTTGTCGCCGTAGTACGCGGCGGGGTGGTCGTCGACGGTCACCCAGTCCTCGACCTCGCCGGTGACGGTGTAGCGGCCGGAGGACAGCTCGTCGTAGAAGTTGGCGACCGAGTTGTCGCCGGCCTCCTGGCTGTAGAGCAGCTCGTCGAAGTACGGCTGCGAGAAGTCCTCCGTCCAGATGGTCGTGTTGTCCTCGGACCGGTCCGGCGCCGGGATGGAGTTGTGCGACAGGTCGCCGAACTCGCCGAGGACGGTCCAGATGGCGTCGGTGTCCTCGCGGGCCAGCTCGACGTACTGGCCCTTGGCCACCTCGACGACCTTGTTGTCGCCTCGGGCGGCCTTCTTGCCCTGCAGGACCTGCTCGAGGGCCTTCTGCCGCAGCTTGCGCTGCTTGTCGGCGAGCGGGCTGGGCTTGTCGTCACGACCGTGCTCGCTGGCCGAGGCGGGTGCATCGGCAGGCGGTGCGGCGACTGCTGCCGTCGGCATCGCGGCGACGAGCGCCGCTCCGAGGACAGCGGCGAGAGATTTCCTCACGTGTGGGGCTCCTGTGGGGGTGGCGGATCCCGGCCCTCGAAGCTGGTTTGGCGAGGGCTCAGCGGGGGAGAACGGTCCGACCATATGCACACATGGTGCACATGTCGACCCCGCAACGCCCTTGGAACACGTTCGTCATCCGAGGCCGTCGTCCTGGCCTGATCCCTCCCCCGGGAGGCACGTCTCGAGCGCGGGCCGACCACGTGGGCGTGCGGGACTGCTACCCGCTGCGGCTGTCCAGAGCTGCGTCGATCTGCTCGTCGGCCCGCTCGAGGGCCTCGTCCAGCTGCTGCTGCGCTCCTGGCGCGTGGGCCTGCACGGCGGCGACCGCACGGGAGACGTCGATCATCGTCTGGCGGTCGACGACCTTGACCCGCTCGCGGGCGGCGTCGCCGACGAGCCCGTAGGCCTCACCGAGGGACCGCTCGTGGGCGTCGAGCAGCTGCCAGCCGTCCCACGTCGTCCACGCCACCCCGCGCGCGTCGAGGAACTCGAGGACCGCAGCCGGGTCGGGCGACTCCGCCCGCGGCATCGTCGTGAGGTCCTCGAGCATCGAGCCGACGGTCTCGATCGCGTCGCCCTTGGTGTGGCCGATGAGGCCGACGGGACCGCGCTTGACCCAGCCGTTGACGTAGACGCCCGGCAGCGGCGCGCCGTCGAGGTCGAGCACGCGACCCGCGGCGTGCGGCACGACGTGGTTGCGGCTGTCCCAGGGCAGGCCCGGCAGCTCGGTGGAGCGGTAGCCGACGCAGCGGTAGACCGCCTGCACCGGCCAGTCCTTCGTGACACCGGTGCCACGCACGCCGCCGTCGCCGGTGAGCTCGGTGCGCTCGGTGCGGAACGCCTCGACCTTCCCGTCGCCGACGATCTCGACCGGCGACTCGAAGAAGTGCAGCCACAGCTTGCGCGGCCGCTCCCCCTCGCCCCTGTCGGCGGTGCGCATCGCGTACTTCTCGAGCTCGCGGACGACCAGCTTGGTCTGGTTGTCGGCGTTGATCGCGGCGATCGAGCCGTCGTCGTACTCGATGTCCTCGGGGTCGACCAGCACCTCGACGTTGGGTGAGTGGTCGAGCTCGCGCAGCTCGAGCGGGGTGAACTTGGCCTGGGCCGGGCCGCGTCGGGCGAACACGTGCACCTCGCGCACGGGGCTCGCCTTGAGGCCCTCGTACACGTTGTCCGGGATCTCGGTGACCAGCAGCTCGTCGGCGGTCTTGGAGAGCATGCGGGCGACGTCGAGACCGACGTTGCCGGCGCCGACGACGGCGATCGACTCGGCCTCGAGCGGCCACTCGCGCGGGACGTCGGGATGGCCGTCGAACCAGGAGACGAACTCCGCGCCACCGAAGCTGCCGGGCAGCTCGACGCCGGGGACGTCGAGGTCGCGGTCCTTCTCGGCGCCGGTCGTGAAGACGACCGCGTCGTAGTAGCGGCGCAGCTCGTCGAGCTTGACGTCGACGCCGTACTCGACGTTGCCGAGCAGCCGGACCTGCGGCTTGGACAGCACCTGGTGCAGTGCCTTGACGATGCCCTTGATGCGCGGGTGGTCGGGCGCGACGCCGTAGCGGATGAGGCCGAACGGCGCGGGCTGGCGCTCGTAGAGGTCGATGGACACGTCCGTGCCGGACTTCACGAGCACGTCCGCGGCGTAGATGCCGGCGGGCCCCGCACCGACGACGGCGACGCGCAGCGGGCGCTCGCTCGTCTGCTGCTCGGACACCGGTCCGCTCCCTCCGGTCGACGAAAGACACTCTCCGGCGACAACGCCCGGCACCGGCTGTTGTTCCACCGTACGAGGGCGGGAGCCGCGCCCTCGCGTGACCTCCGCCACGGCGGTGCTCCCCCGTGCAGTCGGCCGACCCAGGACGTGCGGGCCGGGGCCGTGGCGCCGGCGCCGGGCATCTGCGCCACCGGCAGCACGACCGCGCGCCGGCCCTCCGTCAGGTGTCCCCAGCGCCGCAGCGGGAATCGGTGCCCAGGTCTGCACGTTGTCACGAGGCAGACGTCCTGATCCGGGAGGCACCATGAGCGACCGCGTCCTCCGAGGTACTCGCCTCGGCGCCGTGAGCTACGAGAGTGACCGGCACACCGAGTTCGCCCCTCGCCTGCGGACGGTGTACGACTGCCCCAGCGGCCACGAGACGGCGGTGCCGTTCGCGGCCGAGGCCGAGATCCCCTCGACCTGGGAGTGCCGGCTCTGCGGTGCCCCCGCCCTGCTGCGCGACGGCGCGCCGCCGGAGGAGAAGAAGGGCAAGCCCGCCCGCACCCACTGGGACATGCTGCTCGAGCGCCGCTCCACCGAGGAGCTCGAGGAGGTCCTGGCCGAGCGCCTCGCGGTGCTCCACGACCACCAGGGCAAGGTCAAGGCGGCGCTCAAGAGCGAGCGCGCGAAGGACAAGAAGAGCGCCTAGCACTCGCCCGCCCGACGGGCCGTCTCCCTGCGGGGAGGCGGCCCGTCGTCGTTCCCGGTCGCCCCGGACGTACCGGCAGTCTCAGGCGGGCGGGACCGTCCCGGGCGGCCGCCCCGGGTCGTCGGGCGGGCGCACGACCTCGCCGTCCACGACGGTGTCGGACGGCCGCCGCGAGGAGGGACCGCGCCCGCCGAGCACCGTGCCGACGGTGAGCCGGCGCGCGACCTGACGGGTGAGCACGCGGCGCAGGACGGCCCGCGTCGGCGGCAGGACGCACAGCAGGCCGAACGCGTCGGAGGCGGCGAAGCCGGGCGTCAGCAGCAGCGCGCCGCCGAGGATGACCAGCGCACCGTCGGCGACCTCGGCTGCCGGCAGCCGGCCGCCCGCGAGCGCCTCGCGGAAGGCCCGCCACGTCCGCGCGCCCTCCCGGCGCAGGAGGAAGGCCCCGAGCAGCGACATGGCGACGAGCAGCACGACCGTCGGCAGCACGCCGAGCAAGCGGCCGACCTGCAGCAGCAGCCAGATCTCGACGATGGGGACGACCACCAGGGCGGCGACCAGCACAGCGGGCACGGCTACCTCCTCGACCGCTCGGGCAGCGGTCGGGCGGCCCGCCGGCGGCGCAGCCCCCACCAGGTGACGCGCCAGAGCGCCTCGAGCACGATGGCGCGGCTCATCTTGGACTCGCCGCGCACGCGCTCGACGAAGGTGATCGGCACCTCGACCACCGAGAAGCCGGCCTGCCACGTCTGCCAGGCCAGGTCGACCTGGAAGCAGTAGCCCTGGGAGGCCACCTCGGCCAGCGGCAGCGCGTCGAGGACCGTGCTGCGGTAGGCCCGGTAGCCGCCGGTCGCGTCACGCAGCGGCAGCCCCAGCACGGTGCGGGTGTAGGCGTTGCCGCCGCGGCTGAGCAGCTCGCGGGACACGGGCCAGTTGACGACCTTGCCGCCCGGCACCCAGCGGCTGCCGAGCACGAGGTCGGCGGAGCGCAGCGCCGCCAGCAGGCGCGGCAGCTGCTCCGGCGCGTGGGACCCGTCGGCGTCCATCTCGACGACGACGTCGTAGCCCCGCTCACGGGCCCAGGCGAAGCCGGCGGTGTAGGCGGCGCCGAGCCCGGCCTTGGCCGTGCGGTGGAGGACGTGCACGCGCCGGTCCTCGCGGGCGAGCTCGTCGGCCAGCTGGCCCGTCCCGTCGGGGCTGCCGTCGTCGACGACCAGCAGGTCGGCGCCCGGGACGGCGGCGAACAGGCGCTGCGCGACGGGCCGGAGGTTGTCGCGCTCGTCGTAGGTCGGGACGATGACGAGCACGCGCCCGAGGTCCTCGCTCACGGCCGTGTCCGGCGGTGGACCGCGGCCCCCACGCCGGCCGCGGCGACGGCGAGCACCGACAGCAGCAGCTCGGGAGCCGCGCCGACCCGCGTCGCGAGCGTCGTGGCGCTGCGCACCGGCACCCGGGCCGACAGCACCTCGCGCGTGAAGACCGGCGCCGACTCGGTCAGGCTCCCGTCGGGACCGATCACGGCGCTGATGCCGCTGGTCGCCGCCACGAGCACCGCCCGGCCGTGCTCCACCGCGCGCAGGCGGCCCATGGCCAGCTGCTGGGAGGTCTCCCCGCTGCGGCCGAACGTCGCGTTGTTGGTCTGCACGACGAGCAGCCCCCCTCCCCCGGTCACGACGTCACGGACCAGTCCGTCGTAGGCCACCTCGAAGCAGATGACGTCGCCGACCCGCACCGGACCGACGTCCAGGACGCCGACCTCGTTCCCGGCGACGAAGTCGCGCGGCACGAGGTCGACCCTGCTCGACAGCCGCCGCACGAGCGAGCGGAACGGGATGTACTCGCCGAACGGCACGGGGTGGCGCTTGACGTAGCGCGCGCCCGGCCCCGTCTCCGGGTCCCAGACGATGCCGGTGTTGCTCGCCCCGTCGCCCGGCCCCTGCAGGACGGCCCCGACGAGCACCGGCACGCCGATGTCGCGCACCGCCGCGTCGATGAGGTCGTGCGCCGCGGTGTCCTCGAACGGGTCGATGTCGGAGGCGTTCTCCGGCCAGACCACGAGGTCGGGCGCAGGCGCGCGGCCCGCGCGCACGTCGGCGGCGAGCTCACGCGTGGCCTCGACGTGGTTGGCGAGGACGGCGGCGCGCTGGGCGTTGAACCCGAGGCCGAGGCGCGGCACGTTGCCCTGCACCACGGCGACCTGCACCGGGTCGCCGGACACCGGCACCGGCACCAGGGCTGCGCCGCCGACCGCAGCCACCGCCGCCGCCACCGTCGTCGCGAGGGCCGCTGCCGGCCGCCGGCGCAGCGACAGCAGCGCCCACGCGAGCACGCCGCCCAGCAGCGCCACGACGAAGCTCACGAACGGCGCTCCACCGAGCGCGGCCAGCGGCGTCAGGGCGCTGTCGCCCTGGCTGAAGGCCAGGCGTCCCCACGGGAAGCCGCCGAACGGGATGCGCGAGCGCAGCCCCTCCGACAGCACCCACAGCGAGGCCGTCCACAGCGGCCAGGCCGGCAGGCGGAGCGTGACCGGGAGCAGCGCGCCGAGCAGCGCCAGGAACGACCCCTGCAGCAGCGAGAGCGCCACCAGCGCCGCCGGTCCGGCCAGCGTCGCGGTCCACTCGACGAGCGGCAGGAACAGCGCCACCCCGGTCGTCAGGCCGAGCAGCGCGCCCCGCCGGGCGGTCTGCCCCCGGCAGACGAGCGCGAGCACCGCGACCCCGACGGGCGCCAGCCACGACGCACCCACCGGCGGGAACGACAGGTAGAGGAGCATCCCCGCGAGGACGGCGACGGCCAGTCGCAGCGGCAGCTCCTCCGGACGGGGCCGGGCGCGCTCGGGGAGCCGCTCCGGCACGGCGACCGCGGTGGACGGCGCGAGCAGCTGCGCCGGGGCGTTGTCCACCGCTCCAGTCTGCCCGACCGCGGCCGCTGCGGCCCTGGTCGCACGCCGGACCGCACGGTCCCCAGCACGGGTCTCCGGCCCCACCACGCCCGGCACCCGGCACCCTTCGGTCCAGCGACAGGGCGGCTGGGAACCGCCCGGTCGCGTTGTCTAGGGAGCACCGGACGCCGTGGCGCGGTGGACCGTCACGGACAGTACTGGAGCACCCGCCCTCCGTGTCAACAGGCCCCTGACCTGCAACGACGCGGCATCGCCGCAGGTCAGGCGGGGTCGAGGACCGCCCCGCCGTCTTCTGCCGACCACACCACTGCGCCGCGCACGACCGTGCGCAGGCACACCGGGTCGGGGCCGGTCAGGTCGGGCAGCCCGGCGACGCCCGACCGGGGGTCGGTCGACCACGACGAGACGCGCTCGTCGGGCGTCTGCACGACGAGCTCGCCCGGCAGGTCCCAGACGGCGAACGTGGCCGGAGCTCCCGGTGCCAGCTCTCCCACGTCCTCCACCCGGGCCGCCCGCCAGCCGCCGCGGGTGTGGGCGGAGAACGCCGCCCGGGCCGACAGGCCGCTGCCCGGCGTGCGGTGGGCCACGGCGGCCCGCACCGTCCCCCAGGGGTCGACCGGCGTGACCGGCGCGTCCGAGCCCAGTGCGAGCGCCACGCCCGCCGCGGCGAGGCCGGCGTACGGGTTCATCGAGCGGGCCCGCTCGGCGCCCAGCCGCGTGACGTACATGCCGTCCGCACCGCCCCACCGGGCGTCGAACGCCGGCTGCACGCTGGCGACGACCGCGAGCGCGGCCATCGCGGCGATCAGGTCCGGGGTCAGCATCTCGGCGTGCTCGACCCGGTGGCGGGCGGCGCGCACCGCCGGCAGGCCGACCTCGCCGGCCGCGGCGGCGATCCCGCCGAGGACCGCGGACAGGGCAGCGTCGCCGATGGCGTGGAAGCCGGCCTGCAGCCCGGCCCGGGTGCACGCGGCGACGTGGTGGGCGACCTGCTCGGCGGACAGGTAGGCGTGGCCCGACGTCGGCTCGTCGGCGTAGGGCTGCGACAGGCAGGCGGTGTGGCTGCCGAGCGCACCGTCGGCGAACAGGTCACCGCCGGCCCCCACCGCGCCGAGCTCGCGGGCCCGCGCGACCCCGTCGAGCTCGCCCCAGTAGCCGAGCCGCTCGACGCCGTGCTCGAGCGCCAGCAGGGCGCGGAAGTCCTCCTCGCCGCCGATGTCGGGGCCGCCGCACTCGTGCACGCAGCCGACGCCCAGGGACGCGGCCCGGTCGAGCATCGCCGTCTGCGCCGCCCGGCGCTGCGAGGGACCGATGGCGGCGTACGCGGCGCGCCGCACCACGTGGTGGGCCTCCCGCCGCACGAGCCCCTCGCCGACGAAGCCCGGCGCCGACCGGGCCTGCGGGGCGGCGGCGAGCAGCGCGCTGGAGGCCACCGCGCTGTGCACGTCGGTGCGCGCGAGGTAGACGACGCTGCCGTACGACGCGCGGTCCAGCTCAGCAGCGGTCGGCGGGCGCCGCTCGGGCCAGGTCGTGTCGTCCCAGCCGGTGCCGAGCAGCACGCCGCCCCGCTGAGCGCGGGCGGCTGCGGCGACCCGGTCGAGCGCCACCGCGAGCGACGGCGCGCCCGTCAGGTCGAGCCCGGTGAGCGCGAGGCCGGTGGAGGTCGCGTGGACGTGGGCGTCGACGAAGGCGGGTGCCACCCAGGCGTCCGCGAGGTCGACGACCACGTCTGCGGACAGGGCGTCGGCGGCGCCCTCTCCCCCGACCCAGACGACCTGCTCGCCGTCGGCGAGCAGGGCGGTCGCGAACGGGTCCGCCGGGGAGCGCACCCGGCCGCGGCGGTACAGCGTCGTCGTCACCTGCCGCAGCGTAGGCAGCGCCAGCGTCCTGCGCCGCACGCGGTCGACGGGGGCCCGGCACCGGGCGCCAGCTGCGCCCTGCGGACGATGACCCGTCCAGAGGGTGTGCAACCGGACGACGTCCCGCTACCGTGCTCGTCATGACCACGATCTCCCTGCGCACGACTCCCGTCGAGGCGCCCGACGTCCACGACGTCCTGCGGCGCCACCTGCTCGTCGACGGCTTCGACATGGTCCTCGACCTCGAGGCCAGCGCCGGCTCCCGGCTGGTCGACGCCCGGGACGGCACGGCCTACCTCGACCTGTTCACCTTCTTCGCCAGCAGCGCGCTCGGGATGAACTCCCCCGCCCTCGTCGGCGACCCGGTGTTCCGCGAGCAGCTGCTGACGGCGGCCATGAACAAGCCGAGCAACAGCGACGTCTACTCCAGCGCGATGGCGTCGTTCGTCGACACCTTCGCGCGGGTGCTGGGCGACCCCCGCCTGCCCCACCTGTTCTTCGTCGAGGGCGGGGCGCTGGCGGTCGAGAACGCGCTCAAGGTCGCCTTCGACTGGAAGTCGCGCTGGAACGAGTCGCACGGCCGCGACCCGGGCCTCGGCACCCAGGTGCTCCACCTGCGCGACGCGTTCCACGGCCGCAGCGGCTACACGATGTCGCTCACCAACACCGACCCGGTCAAGGTCGCCCGCTTCCCGCAGTTCGCCTGGCCGCGCATCCCGTCCCCGTACCTGTCCTCGACCGCCGACGTGGTGCGGCGCGAGCACGACGCGCTGGCAGCCGCCCGAGCCGCCTTCGCGCAGCACCCGCACGACATCGCCTGCTTCCTCGTGGAGCCGATCCAGGGCGAGGGCGGCGACCACCACTTCCGGCCCGAGTTCCTGCAGGCCATGCAGGCGCTGTGCGTCGAGCACGACGCGCTGTTCGTCCTCGACGAGGTGCAGTCCGGCTGCGGGCTGACCGGCACGGCGTGGGCGTACCAGCAGCTGGGCGTGCAGCCCGACGTCGTGGCCTTCGGCAAGAAGACGCAGGTCTGCGGCGTCATGGCCGGCGGGCGGGTCGACGAGGTGCCCGACAACGTCTTCGCCGTCGGCTCGCGCATCAACTCGACCTGGGGCGGCTCGCTGACCGACATGGTCCGCGCCCGGCGCATCCTGGAGGTGGTCGAGGCGGAGGGGCTCATCGCCCGGGCGAAGGAGCTCGAGCCGGTGCTCCTCGGTCTGCTGCGCGACCTGGCGGACCGCCACCCGGAGGTCACCGACGTACGGGGGCGGGGCCTCATGTGCGCCTTCTCGCTGCCCGACGCCGGGCTGCGCGACGCCGTGCTGACCGCCGTGCGCGACGATGAGCGCGTGCTCCTGCTCGGCTGCGGCACCCGCAGCGTCCGCTTCCGTCCCGCACTCACCGTCTCCGTCGAGGACCTGTCGGCCGGCGTCGCCGCCCTCGACCGCGTCCTCACCCGCCTGACCACCGCCGAGAAGGGCGCCTCCGCATGATCCGCGTCGACTCCTCCGTCGCCGGCTCGCCGCTCGTCGGCACGGCCGGCACGGTCACCAGCACCAACCCCGCCCGGCTGTCCGACGTCGTCGCCGAGGTGTCGCTCGCGACCCCCGAGCAGCTCGTCGAGGCCTTCCGGACCGCGAAGGCCGCCCAGCCCGCGTGGGGGGCGACGCCCGCGCCCGTCCGCGGCCAGGTCATCGCCAAGATCGGCCGGCTCGTCGAGGCCAACGCCGAGGCGCTCGCCCAGCTCGTCACCCGCGAGGTCGGCAAGCCGATCGCCGAGGCCCGCGGCGAGGTGCAGGAGATCGTCGACACGTGCGACTTCTTCCTCGGCGAGGGCCGGCGGCTCTACGGCCAGACCGTCCCGAGCGAGATGCGCGACAAGCAGCTGTTCACCTTCCGGGTGCCGGTCGGTGTCGCCGGGATCGTCACGGCCGGCAACTTCCCGGTCGCCGTGCCGTCCTGGTACCTCGTGCCGGCGCTGCTGTGCGGCAACGCGGTCGTGTGGAAGCCCGCCGACTACGCCGCCGCCCTCGGCGACGCGCTCACCCGCATCTTCCTCGCCGGCGGGCTGCCGCCCGGCGTGCTCAACACCGTGCACGCCGACGGGCCCTCGACGTTCGACGGGCTGCAGCTCGCGCTGGAGCAGGGGCTCGTGCACAAGATCGGCTTCACCGGGTCCTCCGAGGTCGGCGCGCGCATCGGCGAGCTCGCCGGCCGCCACCTGCAGAGCGCCTGCCTCGAGCTCGGCGGCAAGAACCCGCTCGTGGTGATGCCCGACGCCGACCTCGACCTCGCCGCCGAGGGCGCGCTGTTCAGCGGCTTCGGCACCGCCGGCCAGCGGTGCACCTCGCTGGGCGTCGTGATCGTCCACGACGACGTCCACGACGCGTTCCTCGAGAAGTTCCTCGCCCGCGTCGAGGACGCGGTCGTCGGCGACCCGACCGACCCGTCGGTGCTGTACGGCCCGATGCTCGGCGAGCGCTTCCTCGACGGCTTCGAGAAGTGGCTCGGCGAGGTCCAGCCCCACCACGTGCTGCACGGCGCGTCGGGCCGCATCACCGCAGACAACCCGCGGGCCGGCTTCGTCGGCGACCCGTCGACCGGTGTCTTCGCCCACCCGACCGTCGTCTCCGGCGTCCGCCCGGACGACGCGCTCTACCGCAACGAGACGTTCGGTCCGCTCGTGTCGGTCCTGCGCTGCTCGAGCTTCGACGAGGCCGTCGAGCTGGCCAACGGCCACGGCTACGGCCTGTCCGCCGCCATCTACACCCGCGACGCGCAGGCGGCCTTCCGCTTCCGCGAGCGGGTGTCGGCCGGCATGCTGTCGGTCAACAACTCGACGTCCGGCGCCGAGGCCCACCTGCCCTTCGGCGGCAACGGCAAGAGCGGCAACGGCTCGCGCCAGTCGGGCGTCTGGGTCCTCGACCAGTTCACCCGCTGGCAGTCGATGAACTGGGACTACGCCGGCAAGCTGCAGAAGGCGCAGATGGACGTCGAGTCGGCGCCCTACGACGCCGACTTCCGCCTCTGACGCCGTCCCCGGGCGTCGTCGTCTCGGTCAGCCGCAGCCCGCGGCACCGGTTCTCCAAGGACGTCCTCGACGCCGTGACCCTCGTGGAGGGCCACGGCGTCGAGGGCGACGCCCATGCCGGCGCGACGGTGCAGCACCGCTCGCGCAAGCGCTGGCGGCCCACGGAGCCCAACCTGCGCCAGGTCCACCTGCTGCACGCCGAGCTGCTCGACGACCTGCGCACGCGCGGCTTCGCGGTCGGGCCGGGCGACGTCGGGGAGAACGTCCTCGTGCGCGGCGTCGACCTGCTGGCGCTGCCCACGGGCACGCTCCTGCAGCTCGGCGACGCCGCGGTCGTCGAGGTCACCGGGCTGCGCAACCCGTGCGTGCAGCTCGACCGCTTCGCCGACGGCCTGATGGGCGCGGTGCTGCGCAGCGAGCCGGACGGCACGGTCAGCCGCCTGGCCGGCGTCATGTCCGTCGTCCGCACCGGCGGCGACGTGCGGGTCGGGGACCCGGTGCTCGTCCGGGTCCCCGACGGCGACCCGGTCCCGCTCCGGCCCGTCTAGACCGAGCCCTCAGCGTCCGGGACGCGGCCGGGGCGTGCCGGCGTGGTCGGCCGACAGCACCCGCGGCGCGTCGGGGGGCTCGGGTGCGCTCTCGGCGACCACCGCGTCGAAGGCCGCGCGGAAGTGGGCCATCGCCTGCCGCACCTGCTCCCGGTCCGAGCGCGAGGACGTGTTCACCTGCTCCAGCGCGTGGCCCGCGCGGTAGGCGGCGAGGACCTCGGCGTGCCGGCCCGGCACGACGTCCCCGGGCGCACGCGGGTCGTCCAGCGGGAAGCCGCAGTCGTGCAGCAGCCGGTGCACCACGGCGTCCGCCTCGCACAGCGCGAGCTCGGGCAGCCGCTCCGTGCGGCCCTGCAGGCTCGCCCAGGCCGCGAGGTAGCGCGCACGCTCGGCCTCGGTCAGCGTCCGGATGCCCAACGACTCCGGCCGCGCCGGCTGCGTGCCTCCGCCCGGGCGCGGTCGCGACGCGCGCACTCCCCGACGCGACGCCGGACCGGTCGACGGGCGCCCGGCAGCCCGTCTGCGACGCAGCACGACCAGGCCGGTCGCGGCGGCGGCAGCCAGGACCACGGCGAGGACCAGCAGGGGCGCGACGAGCTCTGACACGGAGGCTCCCGAGACGAGGGTGAGCGGCTCCTGCCCTGCCCGCACCGCGACACACCGACGGGCAGCGGCGTCGTACGACGTGGCTCGACCAGAGGTCGAGGTATACGTTCCTGTGGCGAGGGTCACGTCGAGTTCCGCACGTGTGAGCGGGTGGCCCTCGGCTGCAACCAGGCTCGCGTGAGCGAGCTGGTCCGCACGGTGACCCGAGGAGCTGCAGTGCCCGAAGACACGGAGACAGAGCGGGCCGTCGACCGGTCCCGCTCACGACGGGCGAGGACGGTGAGGGGGCGTCCGCGCACCCCGGCCCTCGCGGCGACGCTGGTGCTCGCCGGGGCCTTCCTGGCCGCCTGTGGTGGCGGTGAGGGGTCGACGCCGACGCTGACCTGGTACATCAACCCGGACAGCGGCGGTCAGGCCGAGATCGCCAGCCGGTGCACGGAGGAGGCCGGCGGCGCCTACCGCATCGAGACCGCCCAGCTGCCGCGCGAGTCGTCCGAGCAGCGGCAGCAGCTCGTGCGCCGCCTCGCCGCCAACGACTCCTCGATCGACATGATGAGCCTGGACCCGCCCTACATCCCGGAGTTCGCCGAGGCCGGCTTCCTCGCCCCGGTGCCCGACGACGTCGCCGAAGCGGTGACCGAAGGCGTGGTCGAGAGCGCCATCGCCGGCTCCACCTGGAACGACGAGCTCGTCGCGGTGCCGTTCTGGGCCAACACCCAGCTGCTCTGGTACAAGAAGTCCATCGCCGAGCAGGTGGGTCTGGACCCCACGCAGGGTGTCACCTGGGAGCAGCTCGTCGAGGCGGCGCAGGAGGCAGACACGAGCCTGGCCGTGCAGGGCATCCGCGCCGAGGCGCTCACCGTCTGGGTCAACGCCCTCATCGAGTCCGCCGGTGGCTCGATCGTCGAGGACCCCGGCTCCGACCCGTCCGACATCCAGCTCGGGCTGCGCGAGGACGCCGCCGCACGCGCCGCCGAGGTCATCAAGTCGATCTCCGACAACGACCTGGCGGGCCCTGCCTTCTCGACCGCCGGTGAGGACGCGAACGTCATCGCGTTCGAGAACGGCGACGCCGGCTTCATGGTCAACTGGCCGTTCGTCTACCCCCGCGCACTGTCGGGCGTCGAGGCGGGCACGCTCGACCAGAGCGTCCCGGACGACTACGGCTGGGCGCAGTACCCGCAGGTCGTCGAGGGCGAGCAGAGCCGGCCCCCGTACGGTGGCATCAACATCGCGGTCGGCGCCTTCAGCGAGAACGTCGACTTCGCCTACGAAGCCGCCCAGTGCGCCGTCAGCGAGGAGAACCAGAAGGAGTACTTCCTCACCAACGGCAACCCGGCGTCGCTCGCGTCGGTCTACGACGACCCGGAGGTCGTCGAGGACTTCCCGATGGCACCGGTCATCCGCGAGTCGCTCGAGGCCGCCGCGCCGCGTCCGCAGACGCCGTACTACAGCGAGGTCTCCAGCAGCATCCAGCGCGAGTACCACCCGCCGTCCTCCGTCGAGCCCGGGACGACCGGGGGGCGGGCCGCCGACCTGATCGAGGCCGTCCTGGCCAAGGAGGAGCTGCTGTGAGCACGACGACCCTGCCTCCGGGCACCAAGCAGGAGCCGGTCTCCTCCCCGCCGACCGGCATGAGCGACCGGTCCAAGGCCGAGCGCAAGCTCGGCTGGCTGCTCGCCGGGCCGGCGTTCGTGATCATGCTGCTGGTCACGGCCTACCCGATCCTGCAGGCGATCTACGACTCGCTGTTCGACTTCCGGCTCACCGACCCGGACAACCGCTCGTTCACCGGGCTGTCGAACTACTGGGTCATCCTCACCGACCGCATCTGGTGGACCTCGCTCGCGGTGACCCTGTTCATCACCGTCGTCACGGTCACCGTCGAGCTGGTGCTGGGCTTCGGCCTCGCGCTGGTCATGATGAAGGCGCTGTCGACGATCCGGCCCGTCGTCCGGGCCGCCATCCTCATCCCCTACGCCGTCATCACCGTCGTGTCGGCGTTCGCCTGGCAGTTCGCCTTCGACCTCAGCACCGGCTTCGTGAACACCTGGTTCGGCTGGCTGCCCGGCATCGGCGCCGACACCGACTGGTTCGGCGGCCAGTGGTCGGCCCTGTTCGTCATCTGCATCGCCGAGATCTGGAAGACGACGCCGTTCATCTCCCTGCTGCTGCTCGCCGGCCTCGCGCAGGTGCCCGACGTGCTGCAGGAGGCCGCCCGCGTCGACGGCGCGACCTGGTGGCAGCGGATGGTGAAGGTGACCATCCCGAACATGAAGGCGGCCATCATGGTCGCGCTGCTGTTCCGCAGCCTGGACGCCTTCCGCGTCTTCGACAGCATCTTCGTGATGACCAACGGCGCCAACAACACCGAGTCGGTGTCGTTCCTCGCCTACCGCCAGACGATCGCCCGGCTCGAGATCGGGCTCGGCTCGGCCGTCTCGGTCCTGCTGTTCCTGTGCGTCGTCGGGATCAGCTTCCTGTTCATCAAGGGCTTCAAGGTCGACCTGGCGTCGACGAGAGGGGACAGCTGATGCCCACCCGGGAGCGCAACCTCTGGTACGTCGGTGGCCTGGCCATCGTCGTCTACGCGCTGTTCCCCGTCGCCTGGATCGTGTCGCTGTCGTTCAAGGCGCCGTCCGACATCGCCAACGGGCAGTTCCTGCCGAGCGACTTCTCCTGGGTCAACTACCAGACGATCATCAGCGGCTCGGCCAGCGGCCTGTTCCTGCCGGCCCTGCGCAACTCGTTCGGCATCTGCCTGATCGCGACCGCGATCTCCTGCCTGCTGGCGATGTTCGCGGCGTACGCCATCGCCCGGCTCGACTTCCCGGGCAAGAAGCTCATCCTGTCGACCGCGCTGGCGGTCGCGATCTTCCCGGTCATCTCGATCGTGACGCCGCTGTTCAACCTGTGGCGCCAGATCGGGCTCTACGACACCTGGCCCGGCCTGATCATCCCCTACCTGTCGCTGACGCTCCCCATCTCGATCTGGACGCTGTCCGCGTTCTTCCGGGAGATCCCGTGGGAGATGGAGCAGGCCGCGCAGGTGGACGGCGCCACGACCTGGCAGGCGTTCCGCAAGGTCATCGTCCCGCTCGCCGCGCCGGGTGTGTTCACCACGGCGATCATCGCGTTCTTCATCGCCTGGAACGACTTCGTCTACGGCATCGTCCTGACCTCGACCGAGGCAGCCCGTCCGGTCCCGGCAGCGCTCGGCCTGTTCTCCGGCGCCTCGCAGTTCGAGGACCCGAACGGCCCGATCGCCGCGGCCGCCGTCGTCGTCACCATCCCCGTCGTCATCCTCGTCCTGCTCTTCCAGCGGCGCATCGTCGCCGGCCTGACCAACGGCGCCGTCAAGGGCTGATCAGCCCCCCGGCTCGACTCTCAAGGAGAACCCTGCGATGGCCGCCATCGACATGAAGAACATCATCAAGAAGTACGGCGACGGCTTCCCGGCCGTCAACGACGTGAGCCTGGACATCGCCGACGGCGAGTTCATGATCCTGGTCGGCCCGTCCGGCTGCGGGAAGTCGACCCTGCTCCGCATGATCGTCGGACTGGAGGACATCACCAGCGGCGACATGGTCATCGGCGGCAAGCGGGTCAACGACAAGGCTCCGCGTGAGCGCAACCTGTCGATGGTCTTCCAGAACTACGCGCTCTACCCGCACCTGACGGTCTACGAGAACATCGCCTTCCCGCTGCGCCTGGCCAAGATGGACGACGCCGAGGTCAAGAAGCGCGTCACCGAGGCCGCCGACGTCCTCGAGCTCCACGAGCACCTCGAGCGCAAGCCGGCCAACCTCTCCGGTGGTCAGCGCCAGCGCGTCGCGATGGGTCGCGCCATCGTGCGCCAGGCCGAGGCGTTCCTGTTCGACGAGCCGCTGTCCAACCTCGACGCCAAGCTGCGCGGGCAGATGCGCACGGAGATCTCCCGCCTGCAGCGCCGGCTCGGCATCACCACCGTCTACGTCACCCACGACCAGACCGAGGCCATGACGCTCGGCGACCGCGTCGCCGTGCTCCGCAAGGGCCTGCTGCAGCAGGTGGCCTCGCCCCGCGAGCTCTACGAGCAGCCGGTCAACCTGTTCGTGGCCGGCTTCATCGGCTCGCCGCCGATGAACTTCCTGCCGGCGACGGTCGACGGGTCGGCCCTCCAGACGCCCTTCGGCCGCTTCGAGCTCGACGAGCGGAAGGCCGCGGCGGTGCGCGGCAAGGAGCTCGTGCTCATGGGCGTGCGGCCGGAGTACTTCGAGGACGCGTCGCTGGTCGAGGAGCACAAGCGCCACCTGGGATCGACGTTCACCGCGCGCGTCGACGTCACCGAGTGGCTCGGCGACTCGCAGTACGCCTACATCCCCTTCGACGCCCCGGAGGAGGTGACCCGGCAGCTGCAGGACCTGTCGCGCGAGCTCGACAGCGACCAGCTCCGCACGCAGGCGATCGTGTCGATCGACGCCACCAGCCGCATCCGCGAGGGTCGCGACGCCGAGTTCTGGATCGACACACGCAAGATCCACTGCTTCGACCCGGCGTCCGGCGACAACCTCACCCGTGACGCCGAGGCCGGCGCTGCACTCACCCGCGAGGCGGTCGAGGACCGCGAGAGCGACCTCGCGCGCAGCAGCGGCGACGGCGACGGCGACGGGTCGGCCGCCCGGACGCAGGTCGAGACGTCGTCCACGCAGGCCGGCGGCGGCAGCCGGCGGCTCTAGCCTGAACCGCTCGAGCAGCCCGCCCTCCTCGACGGGGGGCGGGCGCCGAGGAGAGGAGCGGTCATGCCGTCGCGGACCGACCTCCGCCTGCGCCGACCGCTCCCGGGCCTGCTCCGCCTGCCCTGGGACGAGCCGCTCGCGCACTGGCGGCCCGAGCAGGCACTGCTGCGCGAGATGCCGGTCGGACCGAGCCGTCACCTCGTGCGCTTCGTCGAGGCCGAGGGCCGGATGTGGGCGGTCAAGGAGCTGCCTGCCCGCGTGGCCGAGCAGGAGTACGCCGTCCTGCGCGAGCTGGAGGTGCGCGGTCTGCCGGCCGTGAAGGCGGCCGGGCTGGTGCACCAGCCGGAGAGCGGCAACGCGCTGCTGCTCACGCGCTACCTCGACCGCTCCTGGCAGTTCCGGCGGCTGCTGATGCGCCTGCCGCCGAACCGCCCGGCCCACCGGGCCCGCCTGCTCGACGCGATGGCCAGCCTCCTGGTCGACCTGCACCGCAACGGCGTCTACTGGGGCGACTGCTCACTGGCCAACACGCTGTTCTCCCGTGACGGCCAGCGCCTGCAGGCCTGGCTCGTCGACGCCGAGACCAGCGAGATCCACCCCGCACTGACCACTGGCCAGCGCAACCACGACCTCGACATCCTCACCGAGAACGTCGCAGGTGGTCTGCTCGACCTGGCCATGATGCTGGAACGGCCGCCGGAGATCTACGACCAGCTCGTCGACGAGGCCGCGACGGTCGCGACGCGCTACCGCGAGCTGTGGGACGTGCTGCACGAGGAGCCGCTGTACTCCTTCGCCGACCGCATCCAGATCGAGGGCCGGATCCGGCGCCTGAACGACATGGGCTTCGCCGTCGACGAGGTGGAGCTCGTGCCGACCGAGGGTGGCGACGAGCGGCTGCGGCTCACGGTGTCCGTGGCGGCCAGGCAGTACCACGCGCGAGAGCTGTTCGAGCTCACCGGCCTGGAGGTCGGAGAGGGCCAGGCGCAGGTCCTGCTGAGCGACCTGCGGGCCTACGAGGCGACGCTGCGCGAGTTCCAGGGCGGGCTGACCAAGCGCGGCAGCGGGATCACGCAGGCCAAGGCGGTGCAGCTGTGGATGGACAAGCTGCTGCGGCCGGGCTCGGAACGGGCGCACGAGGCCGTCGGGCGCATCGGCGGCCCGGTGCAGGCCTACTGCGACCTGCTCGAGGTGCGGTGGCTGCTCAGCGAGCAGGCCGGCTTCGACGTCGGCGACGGCGCAGCGCTCGACGCGCTCGCCAACCGGTCGCAGCCCACGGACTCGGCCGCGATGGTCGTCGTCGCCGAGGAGGACACCGTGGAGATGCGCCGGCCGACGCCCGAGATGATCGCTGAGGCGAGCGGAGGCGCCCCCTAGGCGGGCCATGCAGACGGTCGTCACGCTCCTGTGCATCGCGGTCACGCCGACCGCGGTCGCCGGAGCCGTCGTGCTCCTGCCGCGGGCGGTCCGGACGGTCCGCCGGCGGCTGACGTCGCCGCGCCCGCTGCCGGCCGGACCGCCGCTCGAGCAGGTCGCCGCCGACCTGCGCCGGCTGCTCGTCGAGCACCGCAGGCTCGCCCGGTCGCCGCAGCTGCCGGCCCGCGGACGCCGGCTCGTGGCACTCGAGGCTGCGCTGACCGACCGGGCGCTGGACGCCGCCCGTGCGCTGGAGCTCGAGCTGCCCGCTCTCCCCGCCGGCGGCGTGCTGCCGGTGCCCGCCCTGCGCGCACTGCTGGCCGGCCTGGCAGGCTCGGGTGTCGTGCTGCCGGACGTCGAGCGCTTCGGCCGGTGAGCCGCGACGGACGAGGAGCGCCATGACCGACCTGCAGCGGGCCGACGACCCCTGGTGGCGCACCGCGGTGGTGTACGAGGTCTACCTGCGCAGCTTCGCCGACGGCTCCGGCGACGGCACGGGTGACCTGCAGGGCCTGCGCAGCCGCATCCCGTACCTCGTCGAGCTGGGGGTGGACGCGGTCTGGGTGACGCCCTGGTACCCCTCCCCCATGGCCGACGGCGGCTACGACGTCGCCGACCACTGCGACATCGACCCCGTCTTCGGCACCCTCGACGACGTCGACCGGCTGCTCGAGGAGCTGCACGCCGCCGGCCTCCGGCTCGTCGTCGACCTGGTGGCCAACCACACCTCCGTCGCGCACCCGTGGTTCACGGCGGCGTCGAGGGGTGCTCCGGGCGGGCCCGAGCGGGCGCGCTACTTCTTCCGGGACGGGCTCGAGGGCGGTGCGGCGCCGCCGAACGACTGGATCAGCGCCTTCGGCGGGCCGGCGTGGACGCGCCTGCAGGAACCGGACGGCGTCCCGGGCCAGTGGTACCTGCACACGTTCGCCCCCGAGCAGCCGGACCTCGACTGGGAGCACCCCGGGGTCCAGGACGAGTTCGACCGGGTCCTGCGCTTCTGGCTCGACCGCGGGGTCGACGGGGTGCGCGTCGACGCCGCACCGGCGATGGCCAAGGCGCCCGGGCTGCCACCCGCCGGCCACGCGCCCGGGGCGCGCTTCGAGTCCAGCTCCTGGGTCGACAGCCCGCACTGGGACGTCGACGAGGTGCACACCATCCTGCGTCGCTGGCGGCGGCTGGCCGACACCTACGACGGGGACCGGCTGTTCGTCGCGGAGGCGGTCGTCAACGGACCCGAGCGCCTGAGCCGCTACGTGCGGCCGGACGAGATGCACACGAGCTTCAACTTCGACTTCCTCAAGGCGCCCTGGGACGCGGCGGCCCTGCGGGCGGTCGTCGACGGCACGCTGTCGGTCCTGGGCGGCGTCGGGGCCCCGGCGACCTGGGTGCTGTCCAGCCACGACGAGACGCGGCACGTCACCCGCTTCGGCCGGGCGGCGAGCGCTGCACGCACGATGGGCTTCGACGACGCAGCCCCCTGCGACGTGGCGCTGGGCCGGCGGCGGGCACGGGCGGCGGCGCTGCTCGTGCTGGCACTGCCGGGCGGCGCCTACCTCTACCAGGGCGAGGAGCTCGGGCTGCCCGAGGTCGAGGACCTGCCCGAGCACGTGCTCCAGGACCCGACCTGGGAGCGCTCCGGCCGGACCGCCCGGGGCCGCGACGGCTGCCGCGTACCCCTGCCGTGGAGCGGTCAAGCGCCACCCTTCGGCTTCGCCCCGCACGGCGTGCAGCCGTGGCTGCCGCAGCCCGCGGACTGGCGGCACCTCACGGTCGAGGCGCAGGCCGGTGACCCGGCGTCGGTGCTGTCGCTGTACCGGACGGCGCTGTCCTTGCGCCGCAGCACTCCCGACCTGCGGTACGGCGACCTGGTCTGGCACGACAGTCCCACGGACGTCCTGGACTTCGGCCGCGGTCGCGGCGTCCGGTGCGTGGTCAACCTGTCCGGGACCACCGTCCCGCTGCCCCGGGGGTGGGCGGTGCTGCTCGCCAGCGACGCTGCCGCAACAGACGCGCTGGCGCCCGACACCGCCGCATGGCTAGCGTCCAGCCATGGCCCATGACCCGCGCGCGCTCCCGCACGACGTCGAGGTCTTCCTGCAGGAGCGCCACCTCGCCACCTTGACGACCCTGCGGCCCGACGGCACGCCGCACGTCGTGGCCGTCGGCTTCACCTGGGACCCCGGGCAGGCGCTCGTGCGCATCATCACCAACGCGACCTCGCGCAAGGTCGCCAACGTGCGAGCGGGCTCGCCCCGGGCCGTCGTCGCGCAGGTCGACCGCGCGCGGTGGCTCTCGCTCGAGGGAGCACCGGTCGTCAGCGACGACCCGGAGCGGGTGGCCGAGGCGGTGCGGCGCTACGCGCTGCGCTACCGCGAGCCGGCCGTCAACCCGCGACGCGTCGTCCTCGAGCTCGCCGTCGACCGGGTCCTCGGCCGCGGCTAGTCCTCCGGTGCCATCCGCGCCGCCCGCCCCTCCCAGGGGGTGCTCAGGACCACCGTCGTGCGGGTCGAGACGCCCGCGGCAGCGCGGACCTCCTGCAGCAGCTGCTCGAGCTCGGCCGGTCCGGCGACGCGGACCCGCAGGATGTAGCTCTCGTCGCCCGCCACGCTGTGGCAGGCCTCGATCGCCGAGAGGTGCCGGAGGCGCTGCGGCGCGTCGTCGGGGGCGGCCGGGTCGATGGCCTGGATCGAGATGAACGCCGACAGCGGCAGGCCGGCGGTCGCCGGGTCGATCCGCGCGACGTAGCCGGCGATCGCGCCCCGCTGCTCCAGGCGCCGGACCCGCTGGTGGACGGCGCTCGTCGAGAGCCCCGTGTCGCGGGCGAGGTCGGCGTACGAGCGGCGGCCGTCGCCCGCCAGCAGGTCGAGCAGGCGGCGGTCGAGGTCGTCGAGGGGGACGGCGCTCACGGCGTGAGCGAGCGTCCGATGACGACGCGCTGCACCTGGTTGGTGCCCTCGACGATCTGCAGGATCTTGGCCTCGCGCAGGTAGCGCTCGGCCGGGAAGTCCTCGACGTAGCCGTAGCCGCCGAGCACCTGCACGGCGTCGGTCGTGACCCGCATGGCGGTGTCGGTGGCGAACAGCTTGCTCATCGCCGCCTGCGGGCCGAACGGCTCGCCGGCGTCGCGCCGGCGGGCCGTCGCGAGGTACAGCGCCCGCGCGGCCTCCACCTGCGTGGCCATGTCGGCGAGCAGGAACGACAGCCCCTGGAAGTCGGCGATGCGCTGGCCGAACTGGCGCCGCTCGGCGGCGTAGGCGACCGCCGTGTCGAGCGCGGCCTGCGCGACGCCGACCGCACAGGCGGCGATCCCGAGCCGGCCGCCGTCGAGGGCGCTCATCGCGATGCGGAAGCCCTGCCCCTGCTCCCCCAGCAGCCGGTCGGCCGGGACGCGCGCCTGCTCCAGCAGCACCGTCGCGGTCGTGCTGGCGCGCAACCCCATCTTGCGCTCGGGGGTCTGCGGCCGCAGGCCCGGCGTGGAGGCGTCCGCGAGCAGGCAGGAGATGCCCCGGGCGCCCGGCCCACCCGTGCGGACCATGAGGTCGTAGAAGTCGGCCTCGCCGCCGTGGGTCACCCACGCCTTGGCACCGTCGACGAGCCAGCCGTCGCCGTCGAGGACGGCCCTCGTCTGCAGCGCCGCGGCGTCCGAGCCGCTGCCGGCCTCGGACAGGCAGTACGCCCCGAGCAGCTCACCGCCGAGCATGTCGGGCAGCCAGCGCTCGCGCTGCTCGTCGGTGCCGAACGCGGCGAGCGGGTAGCAGGCCAGCGTGTGCACGCTCGTACCGAGGCCGACCGCCAGCCAGCCGCGGCTGAGCTCCTCGAGCACCTGCAGGTAGACCTCGTACGGCTGCGCCCCGCCGCCGTGCTCCTCGTCGTAGGGCAGGCCCATCAGGCCGGCCTCGCCCAGCGTGCGGAACAGCTCCCGCGGGAACTCGCCGCGGGCCTCGCCGTCGGCCGCGCGCGGCGCCACCTCGCGCTCGACGAGCTCGCGTGTCAGGGCCAGCAGCTCGTGCGCCTCCGGGCTCGGCAGGCTGCGGACGACGGGCGGCATGCGGGCCTCCTGGCTCGGGCGGGCGGAGCTCCCCCACGCTATCGCCGGACCGGGCACGCCGCGGTCTGGCAGGGTGGGCCGGTGGCCGGCCAGCTGACGCTCCTCGACGCCCCCTCGCTGTGGTACCGCGCCTTCCACGGCGTCCCCGAGTCGGTCACCGCCCCGGACGGCTCGCCCGTCAACGCCGTGCGCGGCACCATCGACCTGATCGCCCGCATCGTGAAGGACACCCGTCCGGCGCGGCTCGTCGCCTGCCTCGACCTCGACTGGCGGCCGGCGTTCCGGGTGGCGGCGGTCCCGTCGTACAAGACGCACCGGCTCACCGAGCACGGTGCCGAGGCCGAGCCGGAGTCGCTGGCACCGCAGGTCGCCGTCCTGCTCGAGGTGCTCGACGCCGTCGGGATCGCGGTCGTCGGCGCCGAGGGGCACGAGGCCGACGACGTGCTGGGCACCCTGTCGGCGCGCGAGACCGGTGCGGTCGACGTGGTCACCGGCGACCGCGACCTGTTCCAGCTGGTGCGCGACGACGGGCCGGTGCGGGTGCTCTACGCGGTCGAGAAGCTGAAGCCGTACGGCGAGCGCGAGGTCGCCGCCAAGTACGCCATCCCGGGCACCGCCTACGCCGAGTACGCCGTCCTGCGCGGCGACCCGAGCGACGGCCTGCCGGGGGTCAAGGGCGTCGGCGACAAGACGGCCGCCGCGCTCGTGAGCCGGTTCGGCTCGGTCGAGGGGATCCTCGCGGCCCTGGACGCCGGTGACCCGGCCGGCTTCCCGGCCGGCGCGCGGGCCAAGCTCGAGGCGGCGCGCGACTACCTGGCCGTCGCGCCGGCGGTGACGCGCACCGTCCGCGACCTGCCGGTCCCGGAGCTCGACGACGCGCTGCCGCGGGTGCCACGCGACCCGTCGCGGCTGGTGGAGCTGTCGGACCGCTGGGGTCTCGACAGCCCGCTCGACCGCCTGCTGGCCGCCTTCGAGGTCGCCCACTCGGGCTGAGGTCGCCGACCTCCCCGGCGTCCCGGTACGCCAGCGTCCGCCGGTGCGTGCTCGACCGCAGGGGGGTGGCCCCCGCTACCCGCCCGAGTGGAACGCGCCCGCGTCGTCGGGCGGGGTCGGGTCGGCCCAGTCGCGCAGCCAGTGCTCGGGCAGCACGACGTGCCGGGGACCCTGCACGTGGCCGCGCGGCAGGGACTCCGAGCCGGGCGGCAGTTCGGCCGCGGGGTCGAGCGCGCCGAGCAGCTCGTCGAGCTCGGCGAGCGAGGACGCCATGGCGAGCGCCTTGCGGGCGGCGCCGCCGACCGGGTAGCCGGTGAGGTACCAGCCGGTGTGGCGCCGGAAGTCGCGCACGGCGAAGCCCTCGTCGCCGCGGGCCTCGACCAGCGCCCGGGCGTGCCGCACCATGACCGGTGCGACCTCGCCGATCGTCGGCGGCCGGCGAGGGGCCCGCCCGGCGAAGGCGTCGGCCAGGTCGCGGAACAGCCACGGCCGGCCGAGGCAGCCGCGGCCGACGACCACGCCGTCGCACCCGGTCTGGGCCATCATCCGCAGCGCGTCGTCGGCCGTCCAGATGTCGCCGTTGCCCAGCACCGGGACGCTCGTGAGCTCGGACTTGAGCCGGGTGATGGCCGACCAGTCGGCCCGTCCGCTGTAGAACTGCTCGGCCGTGCGCGCGTGCAGCGCGACGGCCGCCACGCCCTCGTCCTGGGCCCGCCGGCCGGCCTCGAGGTAGGTCAGGTGCTCGTCGTCGACGCCCGTGCGCATCTTCACCGTGACGGGGACGGCTCCCGCGGCGCGCACGGCGGACCGCACGAGGTTGCCGAACAGCACCGGGTGGGCCGGCAGCGCCGAGCCGCCGCCGCGGCGGGTGACCTTCGGCGACGGGCAGCCGACGTTGAGGTCGACGTGGTCGACGCCGTCCTCCTCGACCAGCTTGCGCACGGCAGCGCCGACGACGTCGGGGTGAGTCGCGTACAGCTGGATGCTGCGCACCGCCTCGTCCGGCCCGAAGGACGCCCGCCGGTTGGTGGTCTCGTTGACCTCGAGCAGCGCCCGGGCCGACACCATCTCGCTGACGTACAGCCCGGCGCCGTACGACCGGCACAGCGAGCGGTAGGCCGCGTTGGTCACCCCGGCCATCGGGGCGAGGACGACCGGCAGGTCGACCTGCAGCGGCCCGATCTTCAGCCCGGCGTGGCCGGTCACGACGCCCACAGGTCGGTCAGGGCGACGTCGAGCTCGGCGAGCAGCGTGCGCAGCAGCGGCAGCGACAGCCCGATCACGGTGCCGGGGTCACCGTCGATGCCGTCGACGAACGGCGCCGAGCGCCCGTCGAGGGTGAACGCGCCGGCGACGTGCAGCGGCTCACCGGTGGCGACGTACGCCGCGACCTCCGCATCGCTCGGTGTCCCGAAGCGGACGTCGGTGCCGGCGACCCCCGACGCGGTGCGTCCGGTGGCGGCGTCGACGACGGCGTGACCGGTGAGCAGCGTGCCCGTGCGGCCGCGCATCGCGGACCAGCGCGCGGTGGCCTCCGCCGCGTCGGCGGGCTTGCCGTGCACCCGGCCGTCGAGCAGCAGCATCGAGTCGCAGCCGATCACGAGCCCGGTCGCGCGCCCGCCGGCCACGACCGCGGCCTTCCTCGAGGCGAGCTCCTGCACCACGGCCCGGGGCTCGGTGGCCTCGACCCGCGACTCGTCGACGTCGCTCACGACGACCTGCGGGTCGAAGCCGGCGTCGCGCAGCAGCCGCAGCCGCGCCGGCGAGGCGCTGGCGAGCACGAGGGGACGGCCGGTCACGCCGGTCCACGGTACCGGCGCCGCCCCACTCCCCCGCTCTGCTGCCGCCCGGAGGTGCCTGGACGAACGGTGCTCCGGGGCGCCGGCGCCTCGGTCGGGTCGCTGACCGGACCGTCCTGCACACATCGCCCGTCCCTGACGGCGGTGCGCACGCTGCCAGGCCGCGCAACAGCCCCGCGACGTGTGCAGCCGGGTGCGCCCGCGCGAGCGCAGGAGTGGCTCACCCCACCGACTGGTAGGCCACCACGCCGCGCCGGACGGCGTCGACGGCCGTGCGGGTCGTCCGCCGCAGCTCGGCGCCCGAGGGCGACAGGTCCTCGGCCACGAGCGCGATCTGCCCGAGCAGGTCGACCAGCTGCTTGCACCAGCGCACGAAGTCGCCGGCCGTCATGTCGGGGTCGTCGTCGAGCACCTGCTCGAGCCGGGCGCCCGACGCCCACCGCCAGGTGGCCCAGGCGAAGCCGTGGTCGGGCCGCTTGAGGAACTGCACGCCGCTGTCGCGCTCCAGCTCGGCCAGCCGGCCCCAGAGGCGGTCCATCTCCGTCAGGGCCGTCTGCACCGGCCCGGACGGCACGACCGGGTTCGACTCGTCGGCGCGCCGGCTCGTGTAGACGAGCGACGAGACGACCGCAGCGAGCTCCGCCGGCGACAGCGCGTCCCACAGGCCGGCGCGCAGGCTCTCGACGGCCAGCAGGTCGGACTCGCTGTAGACCCGTGCCAGCGACCGGCCAGCGGTCGGGACGTCGTCGCCGTCGAGGTAGCCCAGCGCGTCGAGCACGACGCAGACCCGGTCGAAGGTGCGCGCGATCGACGACGTCTTGCCGGCCACCCGACGCTCGAGGGCGTCGGTCTCGCCGCGCAGGCGGTGCCAGCGCTCGCCCCAGCGCATGTGCGCCTCGCGGTCCTCGCAGCCGTGCACGGGGTGGCGGCGCAGGGCGGTGCGCAGCGCGGCCAGCTGGTCGTCGTCGGCAGCGGCCGAGCGCCGGCGCCCGCGCACCGGTCCTGGCACGTCCAGCTCGCGCAGCGCCGACGCCAGGTCGCGCCGGTTGGCCGGCACCCGGTGGTTGAAGCCCCGAGGGATGCGCAGGCGTCCCACCGGCGCGACGGCCGTCGGGAAGTCGGCGAGCGAGAGCCGCCCCGCCCAGCGGTCCTCGGTCAGCACGAGCGGGTGCGCTTCGCCGTGCGCGCCGACGCCCGGGTCGAGGACGACCGCGAGCCCCTGCCGCCGGCCGGTCGGGACGCGCACGACGTCCCCGAGCTTGAGCTGCTCGAGGGACGCTGCGGCCTCGGCCCGGCGGGAGGCGGCGCCGCTGCGGGCGAGGTCGCCCTCGCGACGCCCGAGCTCGGCGCGCAGCCGGCCGTACTCCTGCGCGTCGCCGAGGTGGCAGGTCATCGCCTCGCGGTAGCCGTCGAGGGCCTCGAGGTTGCGCGTCACCTGGCGGGCGAGCCCGACGACCGACGCATCGGCCTGGAACTGCGCGAACGAGCTCTCCAGCAGCGACCGCGCCTGCTCCCGGCCGAGCGCGCCGACCAGGTTGACCGCCATGTTGTACGACGGCCGGAAGCTCGAGCGGAGCGGGTAGGTGCGCGTCGAGGCGAGCCCGGCGACCGTACGGGGGTCCATCCCGGGCTGCCAGAGCACCACCGCGTGGCCCTCGACGTCGATCCCCCGCCGGCCGGCACGGCCGGTGAGCTGGGTGTACTCCCCCGGCGTGACGTCGGCGTGCGTCTCGCCGTTCCACTTGACCAGCTTCTCGAGCACCACCGACCGCGCAGGCATGTTGATGCCGAGCGCCAGGGTCTCGGTGGCGAAGACGGCCTTGACCAGCCCCTCGGTGAACAGCTCCTCGACCACCTCCTTGAAGGTCGGCAGCATCCCGGCGTGGTGCGCGGCGAACCCGCGTTGCAGCCCCTCGAGCCACTCCCAGTAGCCGAGCACCCGCAGGTCCTCGCGCGGCAGGCTGCTGGTGCGCCGCTCGACGTGGCGGCGCACGCGCTCGCCCTCCTCGGGCGTGTTCAGCCGCAGGCCGGAGCGCACGCACTGCTCCACCGCCGCCGCGCAGCCGGCACGGCTGAAGATGAACGTGATCGCCGGCAGCAGTCCCTGGCTGTCGAGCCGCGACAGGACGTCGGGACGGCTGACCACGGGCCGCCGGCCCATCACACGAGCACCGCCCGAGGGCCCGCCCCGGCCGGCGCGACCGCGGGTCGGCAGGCGCCCCTCGTCACGGGCCAGGCGCTCGAGCTGCGGGTTGACCTGGTCCCGGTCGAACAGGTCGTACAGCCGCGTGCCGACCAGCACGTGCTGCCACAGGGGGACGGGCCGGTGCTCCTCGACGACGACCGCGGTGTCGCCGCGCACCGTGCCCAGCCACTCGCCGAACTCCTCGGCGTTGCTGACCGTCGCCGACAGCGAGGTGACCTGCACGTCGTCCGGCAGGTGGATGATGACCTCCTCCCAGACGGCGCCGCGCTCGCGGTCGGCGAGGTAGTGCACCTCGTCCATGACCACGTGGGCCAGCCCGCGCAGGCGGTCGGCGCTGCTGTCCGAGGCCGTGCGCCCGCGGGCGTACAGCATGTTGCGCAGCACCTCGGTCGTCATCACGACGACGTCGGCGTCGCCGTTGACCGCGACGTCACCGGTGAGCAGGCCGACGCGGTCGGGGCCGTAGCGCTCGACGAGGTCGCGGTGCTTCTGGTTCGACAGCGCCTTGATGGGCGTCGTGTAGAAGCACTTGCGGCCCTCGCGCAGCGCCAGGTGGACCGCGAACTCCCCCACGACGGTCTTGCCGGCCCCCGTCGGCGCAGCGACGAGCACGCCGCGGCCGGCCTCCAGCGCGGCGCACGCCGTGCGCTGGAAGGCGTCGAGACCGAACGGGTAGCCGACCTCGAAGTCGGCGAGGGCCGGACCGGACTGGTTGCGGCGGAACTGCGCGTACCGCTCCGCGGGCGAAGAGGGACCGCGCTCCGCGGGAGAGGCCGCCTCGCCCGCCACCGTCCGAGGGGTCGTCACCTGCCGAGGCTACGTCGTCGGGGACGATCGGACCGCCTACAGGCTCGACGGCCTGTCGTCGACGTAGGACGTCTGGTCGTCACCCAGCTGCTCGAGGCCCTGCGCGCCCGGCTCGACCGCCCGGCGGCGCCGCTGCGCCCGCTCGCGCAGCCGGCCGATCACGATGCAGCCCTCGTAGAGCGCGTACAGCGGCAGCGCCATCGCCATGAACGTGAACGGGTCCTGCGACGGCGTGAGCACGGCCGCGGCCACCGCGATCGCGACGATCATGCCGCGCCGCCACGACCGCATCCGGCTCGACGGGAAGATCCCCACGAAGTTCAGGAACAGCACGATGACGGGGAACAGGAACGCCACGCCGAAGCCGAGCAGGGTGAGCGTCACGAAGGACAGGTAGCTCTGGATGGACGGCAGCGTGACGATGCCGTCGCCGCCGACCGTGAGCAGGAACTGCAGGCCGCGGGAGATCGTGAGGTAGGCGAAGACCGTGCCGGTCACGAACAGCACGAGGGCGGCGCCGAGGAACGCGGCGGCGTACCTCTTCTCGTGCCGGTGCAGCCCCGGGGTGATGAACGCGCCGAGCTGGTAGAGCCACACCGGCGACGACACGACGACGCCGGCGATGAACGAGATGCGCAGCGACACCGCGAACTGCTCGAACGGGCCGAAGGCGTAGAGGCTGCACTGCGTCCCCGCGACCTCGGCCGCCTCGCGGGCCACGTCGGTCGAGCAGTAGGGCCGCTTGATCAGCTCGAACACCTGCTCGCGCAGGAAGAAGGCCGCGATCACGCAGACGGCCAGGGCGAGCAGCGAGATCCCCAGGCGGTTGCGCAGCTCGCGGATGTGCTCGACGAGCGCCATCCGCCCGTCCGGGGCGTGCTCGCGCCTGTCCTTGGCGCGTCGCACCGGCAGGGGCACCTAGGGCTGGCGCGGGTCGGTGCCCCCAGTGGGGGGGACCGCCGGCGGGACGCCGGGGACCGGGGGGACGGGCGGCTGGGAGGCGATCGTGCGGTCGTAGACGGCGCGGTCGTGGGCGCCCTGGTCGTAGGCCGGCGTGTCGTCGTCGCGCAGGCCCTTGGTCTCGGCCTTGAAGATGCGCATGGAGCGGCCCAGGGACCGGGATGCCTCGGGCAGGCGCTTGGCCCCGAACAGCACCATGATCACGAGAACGACCAGGACGAGCTCCCAGCCACCGGGAAGGTTCATGGACGGGCTCCTCTGCGTGGGGACGACCGGCTCAGGCTACGCCCCGGCCGTCCGACCGGCACGGACGCGCACGTGTCCGGCGGACGTCCGTCAGGTGGACGGTCATCAGGTGGACGGCGTGCCCCAGCGGTCGGCCGCCGGCCCGGCGTGCGGACCGGACGCCTGCGCCGCGGCGAGCCGGTCGCTGGCCTCGGCGACCACGTCGCCCGCCACCGTCACGGTGCGGGAGAGCGCCTTGACCTTGCGCCACAGCCCGAGCACGAGCACGGCCAGGACGACGAGGGCCGCGACCGCGATGGCCAGGTCGAGCAGGATCCACCTCACGGCACGACCGTAGCCCGGACGCCGCTACCAGGTCGTGGCGCGCGCGCCGGCCGCCTCGGCCAGCAGGTCGGTGGTGCCGAGGTGCAGCGCGAAGTCGAGCAGGTCGTCGTACGACAGCCGCGGCCCGGTGTGCTCCTCGAGCGCCTCGGCAGGCAGCTCCCAGACCTGTGCCGGGACGCCTCCGGAGACCAGCAGCGAGACGACGTGGTCGTCCGCGGGCTTGCGGATCTCGTCCATGCAGGTGAGGCAGGTGAAGGCGTAGTAGGACAGCGGCGCGTGGCTGCACACCATCAGCGAGACGTCCTCCGGAGTGAGCTCGACCTCCCCGCAGCTGGGGCAGGACGCCTTGATCGTGGTCATGACCGGGCCTCTCCGTCGTGCCGCACCGACTGCGACATGAGCGGCATCGGCAGGCTCCGGCGGGGGCTTGACCCCCGATCCGGCCCGGCTCAGGTCTGGTACGCCGCCAGCGCCCGGCGCGCGTCGGCACGCACCTGCTCCGCGAGCTCCTGCGGGGCGAGCACCTGTCCCTGCTCCCCCAGCCGGAGCGCCAGCCGGCGGACCCAGGCGGTGTCGCGGGCCCGCAGCGCCACGACCAGCGAGCCGTCGTCCTGCTCGACGACCGACTCGCACGGGTGGTAGTCGGCCACCCAGGCCGCCCCTGGCCCGAGGGCGAGGGTGACGAGCAGGTCGTCCGGTGAGGCCCGGAACAGCCCCTGCGACACGTCGCGGTGCTCGACGTCCGCCGGCGGCGCGGAGGGCTCGTCGAGCACCGCGACGTCGGCCACCCGGTCGAGGCGGAACAGCCGGACCCCCTCCGCCCGGCGGCACCAGGCCTCGAGGTAGGTGCGGCCGTCGACGACCAGCAGTCGCAGCGGGTCGACGTCGCGCTCGGTCGTCTCGTCGCGGGCCGGGACGTAGTAGGACAGGTGCAGCGCCCGGCCCTGGTCGAGGGCGGTCCGCACGACGGGGAGCACGCGCGTCTCGCCCTCCACCGACACCTCGACCCGCTGAGCCGGTCCGGCGGCCGCACCCGCCGCCTGCTCGACCTTGGCGAGCGCCCGGTCGACCGGGTCGCGCTCGACGAGGCCGGGCGTCTCGGCGAGGGCCCGCAGCGCGACGACCAGCGCCAGCGCCTCGTCGACGGTCAGCCGCAGCGGCCGCGTGACCCCGGCCGGCTCGAGCAGCGTGATCGTGTCGCCCTCGAACTCGACGTCGATGAGGTCGCCCGGGCCGTGCCCGGGCAGGCCGCAGACCCACAGCAGGTCGAGGTCCTTGCGCAGCCGCTCCTCGGTCACGCCGAACGTCGCCGCCACCTCCGCGACGCGCACGCCCGGACGGGCCAGCAGGTACGGCACCAGCGCCAGCAGGCGCGGCAGCTGGTCGACGGTGCCCCCGCCGGTGCCGCGAGCGGGGCGGCTCACGACGCCAGACCCTGCAGCCGGCGCACGACGGCGTGGCGGGCCTCGTCCGGCGACAGGACGACGGCGTCCGCGCCGTAGCCGGTGACGCGGTCGGCGAGGCGCTCGGGATCGGTGAAGCCGACGTCGACGACCGACCAGCCCTCCCGGTCGGGGTCGTCGACGGCGCCGGTGGCCTCCCGGCGCAGCTCGTAGCCGGCGCCGGAACGCAGGCTCACGCGCGCGGTCGTGCGCGGCTCGTCCACGGCCATCCGGCCGACCGCGGCGCGCAGGTCGGTGCCCGGCGGCGGCACGACCGCGCCCGCCGGACCGACCGGCCGTGCCGTGCCGACGATGCGCGACATGCGGAACACCCGCGGCGCACCCCGGTCGGTGTCGTGGCCGACGACGTACCAGCGGCCGCGCCAGGACACGACGCCCCACGGCTCGAGGTGCCGGGCGGCGGGCGCCGCCGCACCCGAGGCGCGGTAGGCGAAGGTGACGGCCCGGCCGTCACGCACGGCGGCGAGGCAGCCGGCGAAGGCCGGCTCGCTCGCCGCGACCCGCGGCTCGAGGGCGGCCGGAGCGGCGACGGGCTCCATGCCGGCAGCCTGCAGCTTGAGCAGCGCGCTGCCGGTCGCGCCGGCGAGCGGCGCGGACTGCCACAGCCGCGCGGCCAGACCGAGCGCGGCCGCCTCGTCGGGCTCGAGCGCGATCTCGGGGAGCTCGTAGTCACGGCGCGCGATGCGGTAGCCGGGCTCGTCGTCGTGGACGTGGCTGTTGGTGCCCGTCTCGAGCGGGACGCCGAGCTCGCGCAGCTCCTCCTTGTCGCGCTCGAACATCCGCCGGAACGCCTCCTCCGTCCCCTGCTCGTAGCCGGGGACGGCGGCGCGGATCTCCTGCACGGCGAGGAACCTGCGGGTGGCCAGCAGGCAGATCACCAGGTTGAGCAGCCGCTCGGTCTTCTTGGCGGACACGCCGCGACGTTAGCCTGCGCCGGGACGGTCCGGCCGCTGACCGGCGCGTGAGGGCATGTCGTCCACCGCCCCGGCGCGCCGGCGTGCCCGCGGGCCGGTGGGGTCAGCCCGACGCGGGCACGGACGAGAAGCGTCGCGTCTGCTCGGCACGCAGCTCGTCGACGAGCCGCCCCGCGGGCACCTCCACGTCGTCGTAGGTGAGCACGTCGTCCCGACTGACGTCCCGCAGGAGCCGGCAGCCGTGCGCCACGCCCATCGGCAGCAGGCGCTGCTCGGCTGCCACGCTGGCGGCATCGGCGACCCCGTAGGTGTCGTAGCCACCCAGTCCGTCGAGCAGCTGACCCGCAGCCAGGTCGGTCTTGGCCGTCGCGACGACCTCCACCATCGGCGGCCCGGCGGCCGCGATCACCGCGTCCCCGAACAGCACAGCGCGGGCCAGGGACCCGGGCACCTCGAAGTGGCACAGGTGGTAGGGGGTGTAGAAGCTGTAGAGCGGCCCCTGGCCGAGCTTGTAGAGGTCCAGGTAGTGCCGGGAGGCCGGGTCCTCGACGGTGCCGAGGACGAAGATCCCTGGTCCCGGTCGGGCGCCGACGACGTAGTCGACGACACCGCCGAGCGCCTGCAGCTCCCCCACGTCGTACGCCGCGGTCAGCTCGTCCACGTGCCCGCGGTGGTCCGCCCCGCCCATCCCTCGCCGCGCCACCGTCATGCCGGTCGCGTTCGCGACGACGGCCTGCTCGAAGGAGACCTTGGTGCCGTCGGCGAAGCTCGTCACCATGTGCGGGTCCTGCCCCCACCGGCGGGCGAAGCCCTCCTGCGTCGTGGGCGTGCGGTAGGGGTCCTGGAGTCCCTTGATGTTGCCGCAGACCAGAGGGGTCAGCCCGATGCCCCGGACGAAGCGGTGGAGGTTCATCTGCACGCCGGGCTGGTCACCGTCCACACCGCTGAAGACGACACCTGCCCGGTCCGCCAGGACCTTGAGCAGCGGCCCCACCGTGCCGTCCAGCTCGGCGTTCATCGTCACCACGTGCTTGCCGTGGTCGAACGCGGCGAGCGTGACGTGCGCGCCGAACTCCACGGCACCGGTCACGTCGCAGAGCACGTCGACCGCGTCCGCGGAGCACAGCGCGAACGCGTCCTCGGTGACGGCAGGCACTCCGTCGGCGGCGGCCAGGTCCACGCCGGCGGCGTCCTCGACGACTCTGACCTCGTCGACCCCCGCTTCGCGGTACGCGCGCTCGGCACCTGCGAGGTGCCGGTTGGAGACGGCGACCAGCTCCATGCCGGGTGTGCGCAGGATGCGCGCGGCGACACCGCGACCCATGAAGCCGGCACCGACCATGCCGACCCGGACCGGCCGGCCCTCACGTGCGCGGGCGTCGAGGGCCCGGTCGACCAGGATCACCGCGGGCGCCCGAGCAGGGGCCAGGCGGCATCCTTGTCGGAGACGACCCGCACCTCGAGCGGCCAGGACAGGCCCAGGGCCGGGTCGTCGTGGCGCAGCCCGCGCTCGGTGCCGGGGGTGTAGGCCTCGCTCACCTGGTAGGTGACCTCCGCCCCGTCCACCAACGTCTGGTAGCCGTGGGCGAACATCGGCGGGACGTAGAGCGCTCGACGGTTGTCGGCGGTGAGCTCGACCGTGTAGTGCTGCAGGTAGGTCTCCGACCCCGGCCGCACGTCGACGATGGTGTCGACGATGGCTCCGGCGGTGCAGCGGACCAGCTTGGCCTCCGTCGCGGGCGCGACCTGGTAGTGCATCCCCCGCAGCGTGCCGGCGCGGTGGTTGAAGGACACGTTGCACTGCTCCACCACGGGCTCGAGCCCGGCCGTGGTGAACTCGCTGCGGTCGAACGACCGCGCGAAGAAGCCGCGCTCGTCCTGCCGGAGCTCGAGGTCGATCACGGCGACCCCTGCCAGCGGGGTCCTCGAGATGATCACGGCGTCGTCCAGAACAGCTCGCCGTCGACCTGACGGGTGCGCAGCAGGTGCTCGAGCTGCTTGAGGCGGGTGTGACCGCGACCGGTGAAGGTCTCGCCGTCCAGGTCGATGCTCGCGAACACGTCCGCGAGCTGCTGCGCGCCCCGGTCCGCGTCCCAGTCGCAGGAGAAGCCCGGGAGCTGCTCGTGGATCTTCGCGAAGTCGACCTGGTAGCTGCGGTTGTCCGCCCCCTGCTCGCCGAAGCTGGTGGTGCACCCGGCGAAGGCCGCGGCGACCCGCCCGGCGATGTCGCGCACCTGGTAGTTCTGGCCGTTGCTCCCGACGTTGAACACCTGCTCGTGCACCGCCTCGCGGGGCGCAGCGAGCGCGCACCTGATCGCCTTGCCGATGTCGAGGGCGTGCACCAACGGGCGCCACGGTGACCCGTCGCTCGTCATGGCGATCTCACGCGTCGTCCACGCCAGGCCGGACAGGTTGTTGAGCACGATGTCGAAGCGCATCCGCGGCGAGGCGCCGAAGGCGGTGGCGTTGCGCAGGAAGGTGGGCGAGAACGCGTCGTCGGCCAGCGCGGTCACGTCCCTCTCCACCAGTGCCTTGCACACGCCGTAGGCGGTCTGCGGGTTGACGGGCGAGCTCTCGTCGACCACGCCGTCGGCGATCCCGTAGACGCTGCACGACGACATGTAGACGAAGCGCGTGACACCGGCCGACTTGGCGAGCGTCGCCAGGCGGACCGAGCCCTTGTGGTTGACGTCGTAGGTGATGTCGCCGATGAGGTCGCCGAGCGGGTCGTTGGACAGCTCTGCCATGTGGACCACGGCGTCGAAGCCCCGCAGGTCCTCGACGGTCAGCCGGCGCACGTCCTGGTCGAGGGTGTAGACGGTGCGGTCGACGCCCCGGTAGAGCCAGCCGTTCTTGTAGAAGCCGGTGTCGACTCCGACGACGTCATGGCCGTCGCGGACGAGCTCGGGACCGAGCAGGCAGCCGAGATAGCCTTCGCTGCCGGTGAGCAGGACTCTCATGGTTCTCCGGTGTGGCGTCGACGGACGGGTCGCGGGGTCAACGAGCGGGCGGCATGCGGGGCTGGTCCTTCCAGATCTTCCAGGGCGCGTCTCCGCTGTCCCAGCGCTGGTTGAGCTCGGTCCAGTCCCGGAAGGTGTCCATCCCCATCCAGAAGCCCTCGTGCGGGTTGAGGGTCAGCTGTCCGTCCGCCGCGAGCCTCTGCAGCGGGTGGCCCTCGAGCATCAGGTCGGGATCGTCGTCGAGGTGGTCGTCGATGAAGCTCCGCTGGAACGCGAAGAAGCCTCCGCTGACCCAGCCGTCCGCCATGGTGGGCTTCTCGTTGAACTCCGAGACGGAGGACAGGTCCTTGGCGACCTTCATCTCACCGTAGCGGCTGCCCGGGTGCACGGCGGTCACCGTCCCGGTCCGGCCCCCCTCGTGGTGGCGCTGCAGCAGCGCGTCGAGGTCGACGTCGCCGATGCCGTCGCCGTAGGTCAGCAGGAAGGTGTCGCAGTCCCGCAGGTACGGCTCGACGCGGCGGACGCGCGCTCCCGTGCCGCTCAGCAGCCCCGTCTCGGCGAAGGTGACCTCCCAGTCCTCATGGCCGTAGGAGTTGTGGAACTGCTGGCGGTGACCGTCCCCCATGTGCAGCGTGAAGTCGGACACCTCCGCCTGGTAGTCCAGGAAGTAGCGCTTGATCTGCTCGCTCTTGTAGCCGAGGCACAGGATGAACCGGCGGTAGCCGTGCGCGCCGTAGAGCTTCATGATGTGCCAGAGGATGGGCTTGCCACCGATGTCGACCAGCGGCTTGGGCAGCTTCTCGCTCGCCTCCCGCAGGCGGGTGCCCATCCCGCCGCAGAGGATGACGACGGGCACGTTCGACTTGTCCATGGCTGACAGCATGCCTCGGCTGCTGCCCCCGGTGCAGGGTGGTCGTGGCTGTTCCACCGAGCATTCACCCGTACGGACGCAGCCGACCGGCCCTCCCGGCCGTCCTGCGTCTCACGCAGCGAGGCCACCGGGGCGTCGCAGCCGCCCGAACAGCTGCAGCAGCAGGAGCAGGCTGCGCCGGTCGACCCACCACAGCACGGCGGTGTAGGTCACTCCGCAGGCGGCCACCTGAGCGATCAGGACCTGGGCCGCCGGCAGTCCCCCCGGCACGCCGGCGCGCACCAGCACGCCGACGGCCGCCATGGCGAGGCAGGCCAGCCAGACGCCGCGCGTCGCTCGTACGAGGTCGGACCAGCGCAGCTGGAGCTCGGGCAGGCACGGGCGCAGGCAGATGTAGACCTCGAGGTAGAACTTGACCATCAGCGCGGTCGCGACGCCGACGGTGCCCCACCGCAGTCCGAGCAGGATCGCCGAGACGCTGAGGGTGGAGGTGACGACGCCGGTGCGGAACAGCGTGTTCGTGGCGCCCACTGCCTGCAGCAGCCCGCCGGCCGTCGCGGAGAGCGTCTGCGGCAGCGCTGAGACGGCCAGCAGCTGCAGCACGGTGACCATGCCGAGCCACCGCCGGCCGAACAGCACCTCGATGAAGGCGGGAGCCGTGACCGCCATGCCGAGCGTCAGAGGGGCGGTGAGCGCCCCGGTCAGCGACAGGGCACGCAGCCAGGCCTGACCGAGCCGGGCCCGGTCGTCGCGCAGCCGGCTCAGGGCCGGGAACAGGACGCGCCCCATCAACGTGGTCGTCTGGATGACCGGCAGCTTCATGAGGTTGTAGGCGCGGTTGTAGTTGCCCAGCTCGGCCAGCGACACGACCCGGGCGAGCAGGAGGTTGTCCGCGTTGTGGGACCAGAAGTTGAGCAGGCGGAAACCGGTCAGGCCCCGGGAGTACGCCCACAGCTGGCGGGCGCTGTCCCGGTCGGGGCGCACGTGCGGACGCCACCTGACAGCTGCCCACACGCCGACGGTGGTGGCGGCCTGGTTGACCAGCGGTCCCCAGACCAGGCTGAAGGGCCCTGCGCCGGCCGCCGCCGTCCCGATGATGGTCAGTACCGCCAGCACCACCGCCCCGGTCTCGATCAGCGCCACCGTCTTGAAGCGCAGCGTCCGCTCGAGCAGGGCCAGGTGCACGCTGCTGAGGTTGATGACGAACAGCAGGCTGGCCAGCAGCAGCAGAGGGGCCAGCGTCGGGACGTCGTACAGGCGCGACAGCGGCACGGCGAGACCAGCCACCGCTGAGGTGAGGACGACGGCAGCCGCCGCGCACATCCAGAAGGCGGTGGAGAGCAGCTCCTCCGTGACCCGTCGGGCATGGATGACCGCGCTCGCCATCCCGAGGTTGGCGAACAGGCCGCCGAAGGCCAGGACCGGCGCGACGACCGCGGCACTGCCGTAGTCGCTGGGGACGAGCAGCCGCGCGCTGACGATCAGGCCCAGGAACTGCAGGAGCTGCGAGACGACCCGGGAGCCGGCCGCCCAGAGCGCCCCTCGCCGCACGGCGGTCCCGACGGCTCCGTCGCCCTGCAGCCGGCGCAGCACGGGGTGCTGGTGCTCGGCAGCGTCCTCCGCCATCGACCCGACGTCGGCCGGAGTGGACCCGGGCGCCGGGGTCGGGACCGGCGAGGACGAGCCGTCGAGCGTCATGCCCGCCTTCCGCAGAGGTCCTCGCTGGTCGGCACCGCGTGACGGACCGTCCCGTCCTCTCGCGGAGGACACGCGGCGGCAGGTGCCAGTATGGCCCACGGCCCAGCCCTGCGGGTGGCTCCGTGCTGCGCGTGCGAGCCGACGGCCACCGCTGCTCGCGGCACCACTACGGTGACGGCATGGCCGGCCGACGTCCGCACGGGTCAGGTGCGAAGCAGCCGCGGGACAGCCGGGTGCTCGTGCTGTCACAGCGGCGCCTGCACACCGCGAAGCACCTGACGATGCTGTACGAGTTCGAGGACGCCATCTGCAGCTTCGACGACGTCACGCTCGTGGCACCCGGACCGGCGCCGTACGCCGACGCGGGCTCCCTGGCCCGGCGGGCGCTCAACGGCGGCCTGGCACGGGTGGGCGGCCCGCGCAGGTCACCGCCCTGGAACCTGCCCAGCATGCGGTCGACGCCGGTCGTCGCCGACCACGACCTCTTCTTCGCGGTCTTCTCGGACGCCTTCGAGCTGTCCTACCTGCGCCGTCTGCGAGGTTGGCGCGAGCGCTGCCGGCGAGCCGTGTGCTTCCTCACCGAGGTGTGGTCGCCGGGCGTGCCGCAGAACGCCGACTACTACGACGTCCTGCGCGAGTTCGACGCGGTCTACCTGTTCACGCCACAGGCCGGGCAGGCGCTGGCGTCCCTGGGCAGCCCCCGTCCGTCCTTCCTGCCCGTGGGCGTCGACGCGCGGCTGTTCAGCCCGGTGCCGCGCCCGCCGGAGCGAGTGGTCGACGTCCACAGCTACGGACGCACGTCCCCGGTCCTCCACCGGCAGCTGCTGGACCTGGTGGAGAGCCAAGGCACCACCTACCTGTACGACACGACGTTCCAGGCGAAGGTCCCTGACCACCGGGAGCACCGCGCCCTGCTCGCGAACACGCTCAAGCGCAGTCACTTCTCCCTGGCGCACCGCATCAACGACTCGGCGCAGCGGCTGCTGCGCACCGGCGGCGAGGAGTCACTCAGCTCCCGCTACTTCGAGGCCTCGGCCGGCGGAGCGGTCCTGCTCGGCAGCCGCCCCCCGATCCCGGACTTCGACGCCTGCTTCGACTGGCCGGATGCCGTGATCGACCTGCCGTACGACAGCCTCGACGTCGAGGACGTGCTGCACGAGCTGGCCGGTCAGCCCGAACGGTTGGCGCAGGCGCGTGCACACGGCGTCCGGGCGGCGCTGCTCCGCCACGACTGGGTGCACCGGTGGGACCGGGTGCTCCACGATGCCGGCATGGACGTCCCGGCAGAGGTGCGCCGGCGGCAGGCAGACCTGCAGGAGCTCGCCTCGGCGGTGACGCCCGAGACCCTGGGCGCTGCCGCACGCAGGTGAGTCACGAGGTGCGCGTCACCTGACGGGCTCGTCGCACGTCGAGGCGGCCGTCGATGCCGCCCGACGGCCGCTACCGGACGCCGAGCAGGTCGACGACGAAGACCAGCGTCTCGTTGCGCGCGATCACGGGCGGACGCCCTGCCGGGCCGTAGCCCAGTGCCGGCGGGATCGTCAGGCGGCGGCGGCCGCCGACCTTCATGCCGGCGACGCCCTGGTCCCAGCCGGAGATGACCATGCCCTGGCCGAGGCCGAAGGAGAACGGCTGCCCGCGGTCCCACGAGGCGTCGAACTGCTGGCCGCTCGACCAGGAGACGCCGACGTACTGCATCGTGCAGGTGGTGCCGGAGGTGGCCTCCGGACCGTCGCCGACGGTCAGGTCCTCGACGACCAGCTCGGTCGGCGGCGGGCCGGCGGGGATCTCGACGGGAGGCTTGGTCGCGGGGCTCGTCATGCGGCCACCCTAGTCAGCGGTCCCGTGGCGGCGGTGACACGCCGACGCCGGCGCCGGCACCTGCCCTG
>Ga0210040_10000399_pt1 | contig 73624 bp, 27 predicted proteins | sample CryGeyCG12114_NA_FD_185462 | JGI IMG/M metagenome (GOLD analysis project Ga0210040, IMG submission 185462) | Groundwater microbial communities from aquifer - Crystal Geyser CG19_WC_8/21/14_NA (SPAdes) (version 2) | ecosystem: Environmental > Aquatic > Deep subsurface > Groundwater | place: USA...
TAGTTTAACGTAAATAAAATAAAGTACACGAAACCATTATGTATAGTAATGTACAAACACAACATCTCTAATTACATTGTCTTCTTAAACCACTGATTACGTTGGGTTCTTGATAGGAAAATTTTTAAACCATTTAGATTTTGGGGCCAATATTTTTTGCGACTCCAATACACGTAAATTTTTGGTTGATTCGAATCCGTGGAATGAAGAAAACGTCCATGCAATTTACAACACCTTTAGTGGCCATGGCCATGTCCTGTTGAGACTTCAGCTTTCTTTCGACTCTGAAACGGACAAAAAAATAACGGTTCTTATTCATTCATCACACAAATCAAATAATCTGTCATACAATAATAGAGTTTCGTTCTAGTCAATGTTTAATGTTCTCATCAGTATGCATGAGACCAAAGTGGAACTTTTTTCATAAAAATGCTCAAATTTTTTCATTCGCCTCATTAATTAATGTTTTCATTACTGCTGCAACAGCAGATGGAGTAATTTATTTTGACAACCGTGGACAAAAATGCTAACTGTCCTAGTCCTAACTAGGCTTCCATAATGATTAAAACTATATTGTCACCGAGCATGATAGTAAATGCATGCAACCCTAGTTGTTGTTGAAAGCTCAAACCCATTAATTCAGGATGAGATTTTTTCCATTTTTTTACTTTTATTCTCTCCCTTTATCTCTACACAATTGAAACTAGGGGTGAGCCAGTTGACTCTAAAACTAACTAAGACAATGAAAATATGGGATGATGTGTGTAATATGTCTGATTATTATTACGCATATTAACGCATTTTTCATTTCAGTTCACACCGAGATATAAGATGACTTATTCTCATTCATTCAATACATCATGTTGTACATACTACATGTATGCATTACATGCAGTTTTTCTTACAATCTAACATCATGTAAAAGTCATTGTATTTGTAAACTATTCACAAAGATCTATTTAGGGTGCATTATGCAAAGGTGCTGAAATCCAAGGGACCAAGCACGTTCCATTTTTTACTCCCAATCTTAATGCAGATGGCTACATTTTGTACACGCTGAATTCTGACAGTCTAATTCATTTTAGTTAATAATAAATATCATGTTTGCACTACGTGCAAGCAAGGTGTTGACATGATATTAGCAATGGAAATCTTGTACATTCGTATAGAATCAGTCCTTCGACTTTGGATAATAATTGACAATGTCTCAATTCTCCTTGTCACACATTTAAATCCTACAAACAACAGATGTACAGAATTTGCATGCAAGATTAAAAAGGAAGCCCTTATGCCCCATGCGTTCCTGAATAACATTGGGCATTAAGTCATTAATGATGTTCCATAATGATCTGATGATCCATAACCCAACCTACACACGAATCATTATGATTAAGACGCTTCACATTTAAATAAACTTTTTAGGTGTGTAGTCAGATTGTGTTGACACTAATCGAGAGAGATTTATTGTTCCCACTGCCTTTTTAATCAGGATTAGCTGTACACATAGGAACATGTGGAAACTAGGATGACACCCACATTGACACTAGTTATGTATGCAAAATATATCAAATTAGTGAGCAATGTCCTATTATGAATGCCCAGTTGTTGTTTAAATTGGAGGAACCCTAGCAAGTAAAGTCAGTTGCTGGATTTTTTATTTCAAACTCATATGGGTGCATGATAATGATCATCCTATAGGATCAATGCTCCATATGCAAATCCAAGGGATAGTAATGTATAATAAAAGGTATGTATACACACAGTATTAAGGGGTCCAGCTTTCAGCAGCAACTGTACGTTTTCTCACAGTCATTAATGAAATGTGTCCTACTCACGCCAATAAAATGATATAGGGGTTCACGCCTCACTTTGTCTTTGGCTCGCATGCAAATATTTTTCAAAGGGATGAACAACACAGACTGTAATAATTACTACAGTACAAAGACTGTACCTTCCATTGACTCTAGATATTAAAATTATTAGTATTCATAATCATATAATCTGGATGCCAAGCGAAGGGAAGAATGTAATAATTGAAAATGCATTCTCCACAATCAGTGAACTTGATAGATTCTATAAAAGCCCTGATTGATCCATCAAATGAATAAATTGCATGATTAAATTCCAGCAAGAATTGCCAAAGAGTATTTTACAGTCTCTATACCCACATGATTACATCTATAAATCTCGTTTGTAGTGAATGAATTTAAAGTACACATATTATATGGTTCGTCACTTTTGGAGCAAAGCTTTAAAAATATAGCATTCGTATGTGCTGTGTGAGCCTTTTACTGTCAGATGAATTGTGTCAATACTTTGACAGATCTTTTGTGCAAATAGTGGTTGTACAGTAGTTTATAAGCTGTGAATAAAAAAGAATGCAGCAGCTAGAGCTAGATAAGGCTGTCGCCTGTCACACATTTAACACCATGTATAATATCCAGGGCTCACGGGGACGATGAAATGGGATACTTTTTTATCATTTAAATAGGGAATCAAAAAAGGGACAACTCAAGCCTTTTTGGGGTCATGTGTTCAATAGAAATCTCAAGACAATTCTACTACTGCAATCATCATCATCGTATAATGAATACACAATTCGAGGGTCATTTTCACACCATTTGGTATTCATATTGCACCCTAAACCACTTGGACCCGCAAAGGGAAGCAAAAATGGTGCAAAAAATTACCAAAGGCATGCTAATTAAAGGGAACTGTGAATATTAAAACGAAACGAGAACAAAAGGAAAACTCACACAATGTGCAGTAGTAGTGCACAGTAAATAATGGAAAGTGACAACCTGCTCCTGCCGCTTTGCATAAAATCTCAACTTACAGTAATAGTAATAATAATTGTGTCAATTTTTATCATCATTGTCAGCCGTGCACTTGCATATTTTAATTCACCGTTTCTAACCAACTTATCGTGTGTTTGAAAGAGACTACTTTGATCGCTCCCATAAAAAATTGTGAAATTGTACGCTCCCGTACAATCGCGCACGCTATAGCGTTTTAAATTCTGCTTGATAATATGATCAGATGTGTCTCTTTTCCACTTGTTACAATGTGTATGAATAATTTGAACAATGCTAGAGCGAACCAAATAAATGGAGTGTGTACAATTTTTGAGCAAGTGGATTCTTCTTTTGACAAGCCGCCGATTTAATGTATTCATGCAAGCTACCACCTCCAATTCCAGGGGCAAACATGACCCACGTTCAATTATACGCATCAAGTGAAAAAAGGGTTACCGAGAAAAACTGTGTACTTGTTACTTTTCCGTATGCAGTAATCAGTGGAGATAGATACTTACTTACTTACTAGACCAACAGGCGAGTATTATTTTTTTCCTTGATGCTTCATTTCATTCATATCTATTTTCTGAGACTACCTACAGGGTTGAATTGTTGCTTTTCAATCCAAGCAGACCATATACCGAATCTGTGTGTACTGTGTGTGTGTCAAAACATGAATACTGCCCTGTCAGTTAGTCCTAAGCTTAAGTTAGTTGGATTCAATAATGAGGGTTAAGCCCGTATGAGACCCAGTAGTGGGTAATATGTAGTTTAGTTAGTTAGTAATCTCTCATTAGTGTGTTTTCTGTAGCATTAACTCTGCTACTGTAATACTGTTGCATGATTCCAATTCAGTCAGCTCAGAGATGATCTGAATTGATTTTTTTACAGCTGACTTCAAACTTTGTGCATGGGAAGTAAAAATACACAAAATTTTCATACATTTGAAATGAGAAGAATGAAAACTTGTGGAACACAAAAAGAATATTGCCTTTCAGAAACCTGCAATGTAGGAACGAGAATCTCAATTAGTAACATAAAACGTGAGAGTGTCAACACAATTGGATTTCAGAATGGTCACTCCTACAGATATTGCACCTAGATGCTGGCTACTATAGGGATCCATACAGTGCTAACATTAGGACAGATTTAGAAAGCAAGATTTATGGTTGCGTAAGGAGAGTGTTGAATTGAGCACTTTTGTAAGTTTACCTACTAAACTAACTAAATATAAATGGTTTGGACCACTGAACTCGAAATAATTGAGTCAACATAGAAAATGACCATTTCATTCTATTCTTGGGAGCGTACAAAATGGTGTCACATACAATAAATGTTTAAGGGTGCATTATTTGTGAAAAGAAGCTCTTTTAACCAAATGGAATACATTCCATAGTTAGCAGCTTACTGTGTCATTTTTAAACGTACACATTGCATTCATAACTTTATGGTGTACCATGCATGAGTGAGAGTATAGTTAGCATTATAGTATATAGCTTTATTACTGTGCACTCAAAAAAGACTTTTATGCTTTTAGGTAGAAAAATGTATGCATTGCAACTTGTACTGTTATTGAGAGGGAGGAAAAAATATGACCTTTCTATTTAGTATAAGTACAATACAAACCAACTTGTTTTCTTCTGATAATGCAAGTGAGCAATATTTTTTCATTTTCCACGTGAACCAACAATCGAACATGCACTATTGTATAACAAACCATACGAGCACACAATTTTTTACAGGACCATGTATATTTGTTTTGTGTTTTCTACAGAAAAAATACAAGACGTCAATAATAAATATTCAAAGAGACTAGAACACAACATATAAACCACAAAAGTGGAGAGAAAAAAATCCATGTCTCACCTCTAATTCTGACTCTGCTCCTCTATCTTGTTGACCACAGTATACTCTCTGTTTCTCTTCAAATTCTCGAAGTCGTTGATTATATCTCTCGATTTGATCTCGTAAGATTGCGTCCTCAATCTGAAACAATCATCATGTGGTTCCGATCATTATTACAATGCACATAGAATTACAGAAGCAAACAAAACTCAGTCAATATGTATATAATAATAATGCCAGAGCCAAAAGCAGACACTTTTTTCTCAATTGCTTATTATCATCAAAAAAAGACAAGACACACACACACACTGATTTTTTTATACATTTGTGTACAGTGTAGTCAGTGTTTTGTCTACTTTCTAAATGATAGTATAATTGGCCCTATATTATTTATTTTCCATATGGCCCTTGTTTTTTTGTAGATTTTTTTTTGTATTTACCTGTCCCGCTTCTTCGTCGTATTCTAAACAACCGACTCCATCCAGTCTCTCCAAATCTAGCCAACCTTTCCATCGCACACAGACACCATTCATAATGAAATGTGACCTCAGGTGAACCTGAAAACAAATAAAATCAAAAATTATTGCTAAATCAATCACATATATGAATCGCAATCAAAACATTATCCTCTCACTTAATAATGAGTACGAAATGAGGAGAAAAAACAAGAAAATATTTTTTTCGTTCACTTAAACCATATGTTAAAAAGGCTTTCCCTACACACAAGGACTCGAAAAATGTGCAACCCATGCTTTTCACTTTCAGTCCGTTCTGACTGACTTTATATTATTCAATGCTAACAATAGAGAAATGAGAACAATAGTTTATCCTCACTAGTTAGTTAGTTTGAACTGTCATGAGATTTTTTTCCACCGTCAGTGAGCTTATATAAAGATGTTGTTACGCAAAGCAGGGATACTCAATCTAACTTTGCATACGGCAAAAATGAGTGCCCGAGGAGGGTGACAATGTGTCAATCAGTTAGAACAAGATTTGACGCGTCAAAAGTTTAGTAAACGCCTCATAAGCAAACAATAGTCGGGTCGGTAGTCAGTATGAATATGAATACTGAAGAATCAGAGGTTATCCGCTCAAACTCCCCAAGCCAAATCTCGGCCAACAACATAAAGGGAGAGATGAACGCACAGTGATGATTATATATGTAACGTACACATGATGTGTTATGCATGTCTTTTGATTTTTGACAAGGATTGAAAAGTCGCACGCTTTGTGGCAACGAGATATAGGAATAATCATATGGTTAGAATAGTTTTCCTTAGAATTCCCATCTAAAAAGAATTTTGGGTGCTTTAAGGTGATCGTAATTACTAACTAACTTGTCAATCATTCATGTCTTGGAGTCAAAAGGAAATCCCTTGCACATGCATTCAAGAAGGGACTTTTAGTTTGCTGTAACCTGCAATGTATATTACACTATTTTTTGTGACGGGTATTTACCACTGGACCACTAGTCCCTTGATGCAACTAAGCTCCTATTATGCTAATGTTATGAGGATGATGAGTAAAAAAGTGAACGCTACTCCATCAAAGGTCTCCTGTCATCAGTCAAAAGTTGAATATGTTGTGTGTCCTTCATTATCCCCTCTTGACAGATTTCAAGTCCCCGTTTCGACAATTGTGAGTTAGTATTTGCCATAAAAAAATGCAGGCAAAATATTAACAGCTTCATAAGTTAGCTAGCATGCACATTTAATATATGATATTGTTCAAAAACATAATTTGCACTTGAATGTTCACTGTACTATGAAACCTCAAGTAGGTTCTTCACATTGATAAACAAATTGTTATGATCTGTTGCATAAATACTGTGATAATATATTATGAACAATCATATGCTCAGTGAAAAAAAATTCAGTCCATACTGAAACTTTGAAGGCACAACATATGAACGAACTAAGAAAAAAACATATACAGACAGATGCAATTTGATCCACTATAGAATTGAACATTACCCCGCATCAGAATTGGTCAAACGATCTAAAAAAAACTACAGCATGACATTCTAGAATCGTGTGGCCAGGCTATAAATTTGTCAGAATGGGACAGCGCATCGAATGATGACTTTGACATTTCCAGAAATAGAAATGATTCCATTGCAAGTTAACAATGGACGTTTGTCCACCAGGTGCTATAAATCACAAGAAAAAAGCTACAAAGTCCCAAAGGCATGAAATATAATAAATGATTGGCAAGAAAAACTATCCAGTCATCATCACCATCACATGCATTGTACAAATACCAAACCCATAAAACACGAACGGGACGACGATAAAAGTAGCATAATGCTATACTAACTAATAATAATTCCCGGGCTATCATGATTAACCCCTTTTTTGATCCAAAACTCATGATAACCAAGACAAAAGGGTTGGTTAGTGAAAAGCTCACAATTTTCTCTCACTTTCATTGAGCCAACTCAATCGAGCAGAAAATTTGAGAATTGGTCGTCACGCATCAAATTATAAAATGGCTTTCACACCAAAAAAGGAGTCGCACTGCTCTTGAACATGGAAATAAGCGTGACCCGGGTGGCAAATTATGATCAGAATGACACAAGAGTTCTTCAAGAGTTGACTCATGTCCAATTGTTTCCTTTCTCATAAGTCGCTCTCACAGGGAGCACCAAAAGAACAGGCCAAACAATGCAAAGTATACAATATTACACGTCTCTTGCTTGCTTATACTTACTTACTTACTTACTTGCTACGCTTTTTATCATCCGCTCGCTTTTTTTTAATCCTTTTGGCTGGGGAACGTCATCCCAGCCATTCACTGTGTTATTAATAACGGTGTTATCCTTTGTCATCTAATGTGACATAATGATAGGCTTAAGTAAGCTTGCCAGTCACTTTTGTGTGTGAACTACATGATGTGTACACATACTTTAGCTAAACTTACCTACCTTGGTGGTACGTACACTGTAGTAGTAGCCAGTTCTTCATGCTTTGATTCTATTCAACGGATTAATAATAGTATAGTAGTGAGTAACTGACTGAGAGAAAATTTCAACACTTTTTTCATACTTTCCGTCAGTCACTCAAATATTTGTGCGGAGAGAGACACAGAATGGAGGATTTTAAAATCCACAGAAATCATAAAGAGTGACGAGCTGTGTGTTTTTTGCAGCAGTAGGTTTAAAGGCATCTTATCTATACTGGCAGGAGTAGTAATGTGATTAAACAATTGAGCTGGGCTACTGCTTTTGCTTGTGCACAGTACATATATATAGGGACAGCAAAAAGGATGATAATGACAGAGCCAAACCGAATATATAAGGGTTGAAAAGAAGTGGGCAACCCTTTTCATGTCCACACTATTGTTCCTAGCAGTGTACGAGCGAAACAATATTTGAGTCAAATTGTCACACTCTATTAGACTAGATGTGCCCTGACGGGTGAAAAGGTTTCACGCTCACAATAAAACGTCATCATTCCTTCCTCCAATAAAGGCTCTAATAATAATGTATCTATCGAATCAAATATTAAATTGTCCGTTTAGCTGCAAGAGTTTTTTTTCAACCCGATTATTTCTCTTTATTGAAATGCGCTCAACTGTTATTATTCAATGAAGTGAGTGAGTGAGTGAGATGCAGGGAAAATATGGTTTGCAGGGAGCAAGTGGTAATTTTCTTTTTATGTGTGAAACAAGGAGTGTTTCTTCTTGTGAATGAAAGAAATTTCATGTTTTTACTACTGTCATTAGGGAAAGAGTTCTCACAAATGAATGCGCTATTAAATGCAGTGCAAGTCTTATAGTCAGTCAAACGTAGATTCTCATTCATTCTGGGTATGTAACTAACTCGAGTATTTTAAATAAAGTAATAAGTGAGAATGAATGAAGAATGTAAGGAACTATAGTAGTGACTGACGAGAGAGTGAATGCTACACTTTTATGATAATGATGTGTATTCCTTTTTTAGGGTTTGTTGGGCTATTACTAGCAACCCAGGTAGTTAGATATCCAGTCCTAGATGTAGTAACGTTACTAACTTAACTAACTCACTCACTCGAGTTACTTCCCGTGAAACAATTCTAAGGTCTTTTGTTCACTTTTTATTCTCAAGTTAATAATGATGTGAGAGCAAGAATTTTTTCATGCATGCATAACAATACAGATCCCAAGGCTTGTTGCTTTGGTTTGCAGTAAACTTATGAATGGGGAGTCACAAAAAAATGGGAACCAAATTGCTACGTAGGTTTTCCCTACTCGTAAAAATCACAGTGCTCTTCCAATAGTAATGATGTACCCTAAAAATCGTACTCTACTTTCTGCTCAAATTATTTGTACTCTCTTATTTAAAGTGATACAGTTTTTTTATCAGTAAGCTAGGGTTAGAAATATTATTTGGACCAAGGTCTTTCTATAGTAACCAATCAACAAATATACCATAGGTAAATGTGTTGATTGGTTACTATAGAAAGACCTTGATTTGGACCATACAAATATTTTTAGTTTAGTTAGGTACATGCATGTGTAATGAGCTATGTATATTTTTTTCTGTACGACCGAGTGAAACGATTCGTACATATATACAAACACTATTCTTTATACGTTGATTTATGCAGTATTATTATTATTCCCTGGCCATAAAATCAACAGGAAAAATTGAGCATTAGATTGCCAACAAAAGAATCAAAGTTTCAGTCTGTCTACACATTATTGTCACAGTGGAAACAACATTGTATCAATTCCATTCTTGTGAATCCACATGAGAGGAGCTTTAGTGCTCTCATCTGGATCCCCGTATTTACTGTAGAAATGAGGAGCGTAATAATGTTGTCAACAGAAATGGGGGGTTTTTCCTCAATTTTTGGAAAACTTTTCTAGCCTATATGTGCACATGCTGTGCATTGTGTTCTCAATGAATGGGCAAATGTGACTTTCTGTATCCCTTGAAATTGAATAGGGATAGAGGAGAGAATGTTATGAGGGCACTTGAAAACCTTTCAGGGAGGTGTGAATGGCTCAGTATGACGTAAAATTACCCCTTACGCGAGAAATGTATGATTTTTATCCAAAAAATGTGACCCAGTCAATGTCAACATATGGAGAATCAGCTTACGGGGAATAATATTAAGCTGTTTAGAGGAAAACTCAAGGGGAATCATACAGTATTAGCAGTATGAACAATCTGATAATATGGAATCAAAAACGAGTTGGCCTCTAACTTTGAGTTAGTAAGCCCAGGAACGGAAAAAGGGTTTTAATCTACTATTATTATTTTCACCCAGGGACACTGACTTGCCTACTGTGTATACAGATGAGAGCAATTAATTAATAAATGCATCGTTTTCCCCATTTTTTTTAACCCATTCCCTTTTTATTCCATTTGTCACGGTGCCATTTGATTTCAACGGGAACATGTTTAATATGGAGCGGGCCATTAATAACGAGCTTGTAAACATTTGTTGGTGATGCTTGGAAAGTGATAATAATGATGATGCCGTTTAAATATGTACAACAGATGTTTTCATTGGCACATGACAGCATTTTTTATAAAAATTGAATCAATCTTTTGAATGCGAATAAATTATTCTGTGTCATATTCTAAACTACTCTAATTATCATTAAATAAAACCAATTTTTCAAATTTTTTCATGCTAAATATTGCTACTGACTGAATGCATAGAGTGCATTTGAAATTTCAAACCTAAAATTTATATTCGTTTCAAGTAGTTTGTTTGATCCAGATGGGAATAATAAGACTGTGAGTGCACTTAATATGAAGTGCAAGCAAATAATACAGCACAACTTATTTTGCATCATGATCACACTCTCAGTCTAACAAGAGTGAGAAGAGACCACCCGATGGTTCCCGTCACACCCTTTTAAGAACCCCCCGACAGAATTCCAGTTTTCTCTTGACTGACGCTCACAGTCGGATCTTACACTACCGTCATCATTTCCCTTTCACTTTACATAGCTCACCATAATATAAAATGCTCTTACTCCATTCAGTTAGTTTTGATTTGCGAACCAAATGCTTTTCTGCTCTTACTAACTAACTATTCACTCGGTAAACCAAAGCTATATTTGAATCTGCTCTCTGCGTATACTACTGAAACCAACTGCGATTTAAAACTTCATCGATCTGACAATCTTAACAAGACTTTACTGCAAAAGTGCAAAAGTATATACTTCAATTTTTAAATCCAATTTTATAGTATATGTCGAGATTTTCACTCATTTTTGGAACCTATGTGGCTATGAAGATAGTTGGCACATGTATGTAGATTGCACGGCCGCTGCATTGCTAAAAAGCAGGTTCAAGTACACTCAAATGTTATCTCATGTAAATCAAGTGTCAAAACATTATGAAATACATGGAATTTACCATGTACTGCACACACACCAAAAACGACAAACAAGCCGAAAACTGTTTGTCCCGAGAATGAATACTAATTAGAGAAGACAGGTGAGCCCGCTGGAGGTAGAACAGTGATGAACAATTGACCACCCGTGTGCGTATCGGATCCATTAGGTTGGAGCATGACGCCTCATTGGCTCTTTTTGGGGAAATGTGAAGCATTCAAAAGTTGTTGTCTCTTTTGTGCCCTGATGATCATCATTATGATCATCATGTATCTGTTTCCACTTACTAACTACATAACATACCTAATATGAGTGTGTGTGTGTAAATAAATAGGAACTAGATAAGTTTGTATTACAATATGTATGTACTACATGTGTGAGCGTGCAGTGTGGCCTTTGGAAAGGTAGGGGAGACCAATTACAACAATACAACACTATTGCTTGTTAGCGAGTGAGTGACTGACTGTTATCACAGAAAGATGAACCAAACAAGCCTGTTCATCATCATCTGTGTATGTAGCGTGCACATTATCTACCTTTTGAATAGCAGAACAAAAGAACAAACTGTCAAATTTGTTCAATTGCCATTTCATCGTTTTCATCTACTCGTAATATTGATGAGTGAGTGCATGTGCAGTGAGCGCAAAATGTTTCCTTTGGTTCTTCTACTTGAACATAGTTTTGTATGAGTGCATGCACAGTAAACACTGCATATTTGCAGCATTAGTTACAGCTATGGAGCCAATAATTAATTTGAAAATTGAGATTTGTCTACTGTTACTTTGCAGCATAGGCCGCATAGGCAAATGCTTGAACTTCATCTTTTGTGTGCGTTTCACAGCGTTTGGCATAATTTTTTTAATGCATATTAAGACTATGAAAAACGATTAGTTTAAGAAATCCGAGTTAATGTGTGAGCAAACTGAATGTGCAACTTCTTCGAAGTGTAAACACAAAAAATGCATTCACAAAGTCGGCAAATTTAATAGCCTTGTATGATCGCTAGCTAAAGAGCTAGTAACGCAACGCCACCCTGGCTTGGAACTCACTAAATTCCGGAAAGCCGAAAGCGTACTCTCAGAATAATATTCTTCTACTTCCTCTATTTTCTTTGCAAGTCTCTAACTAAGAAAGTATGAGATTCCCATCCCTATAAAGTCGGAATGAAAGTTCTCCCTAAAAGGGTGAACCGACAAAGGGCAAGAATCGGATCAATGAAAAGGTCATAAGAAGCGACACTGCGCTTTCAACTCAAAGATAACTCTCTCCATGTATACTCACTCCTCTTCTTATTCACACTCGGATCCAATTTCCCATATAGTTAGTTACTACTACGCAGTGCGCCATTTTCCAAACTAGATACACATCAGAAGAGGGAGAAAAGGGCTTTTTTTACTGTCTCATTGCATCACCAGTTCACTAACTAAACTAACTAACTAACGATGCTAGTCACTCACTAGTCACTGATGCTCCTTTGTATTGTATACACACATTTGCTTCCTCTCACTCATATGCAACTTTAGTTCACTTCAGTGCCTCTTTTTATCTCCGACTAACTATTCAATGAGTGGAACAAACAAAACTTCCCTTATTGGATTTGTGCATGCACCGCTCGGCACCAGGGCAAATGACAAAATGGCCTACACTCGTCTATAGTCCTTTCGGTATACAAATGCATAAATGAAGAGTCTACTAGCTGTGTATCCTCACTACTTGTCATTATTCATTTGCTGTAGCACTCGATAAATAGCTTACAGTAAGTAAGTAAGTTTGTTCTGATCAAGAGATAAATTGAGTAGGTAGGACCCGAAAATCGGGGGAGAAAAAACGAGGGGAGCTTCACAACAAGAAAATGTTGTTCGTTAGTTTGTATGGATGCCATTTGTGCATTACTATTATTATTATTATTTGTCTCCTAAAAGACTAGTGCACATAGCCTGAAGACTATAGAATGCTCGCATTCATTTAGTTAGTATTGTACATTGTTAGTTAGTACTTGAAAAGAGTTTGTAAGCCATTTGATTTTGAGCGCTAAACATGGATCGGTCCCTTTGCTATTCTTAATGGATCAATTTAATGTATTTTTTTAGCGTTTACAAGAGTATTACGTTTTTTAGTGAACACTAAGTATCAATAGCTAATACTACTTAGGCTGTTTTTTTTTCCTGTAAATGCCATTTATTGTACCGTTCCCTGTTGGGTGTATGATTTCAAGTGTAAGGTATAGTTAAGCGAGTTAGTAAATGAGACTGATAGTTAATCCCATGATATATTTCTTTTATGAGTCTGTATGCTTGCATGCTTATCTACTTACTCACTTACTTAAGTTTAATAAAGTGTCGTTCTCAAGAGCAACATGAGACGCAGTGAAGAAAAGAGAACAGTTTTTTGTCCCTGTTTTGTTGCTCCAGGATAAATATTTGTACGGATTTTCATGAAAAGGAAAAAGATACAATAATAATAAGTCTTAAAGGTTTTATCGGATTATGAAAGATGGATGCCTCACTTAAGATTTTTACTACCCCCATTAGATTGTTAAAGTTGGTAGCCATACTCGTATCCACTGTATTTATTTGTTACTTACTAATATAGTAATGCCAGCAAGGCACACACATTTTATTATATGAAGGTGTGTAGATGTATTCATTCTTGGAGACGATCATATGTACTGGTCCACTTGTTATGTCTACAGAGAGCAAATTGGTGAACTACCGAATTTTACAACAGGCAAAAGGTCACATAGTTTTATTTCCCTGTGAAATACGGACAGTTTTACAACCAGTGGGCACAATGCATTCTCTATTTGGTCACTTTTTGAGCCAGAAAAGGTCAATTTCATGAGCGGATGTTAATCAGCAGGAGTATAATTTGAGTACTATATGGAACACTAGAACCCAACCTGATTGCCATGTTGTAAAAATTGATTCTTGCCAGCTTTATTTAGAGTGCGTGCTCCTGTTTTCTATGGACACATGCTCTGGTCAACCAAGTCGTAAAGGGAATAAATGGACTTTTGGAGTAAACAAAACAACTGCGTGACAAAAACAGTGGTTGTATTTGGCCTGAAATGTATATAACATTTCTCAGAATAAAAATAACTTTGGCATGGCAAAAACTGTAGGACTAATGCTTTCGACTTAACTTGTTTAAATTAGTATAGGTACTCCTCATTCATTAACAGTTTTTATGAATGAAGAAACCATGTTATTGTGAACCTAAATATGAAATCCAAATGCAACTACAGATCTTACAAGGCTTCACAGTTTCTATCTAAAACTGAAAGAAGATACGATAACGCGTCATTTTTCAAAACTTTACCCCTTTCAACCTGATCTTCCCATTGTGTTCATGTCTACAGTGAATTTCCTTGTGATGAAACCTTATTTCCTTTTTAAATATGAAAGTTGAGCTCCTCTTTTAAATATTAAATGGTGTACGGAAGGCCAGTTTTCATTACTCGAGATGAGTAGTATGGCCAATGAACACGCACACTAAAAAACACAATGCAACAGTGATACATGCATAACGTAGCAAACTAATAAGAGCGTCTCATATTCCAACACAATTTTTTCTACCTCTTCTGCCTGAGTTCGTTACATGAGATCTTCTAGTTAGCCCTAATGTATCTAAATATATAACGAACAACTTTCATCGTCGTGGGCTGGCTCTAAAAAATACATTACTGTGTTCCTTTCATGTGGAAATGGAAAAGGCAATCATTAGTCAATGTGCCCATCACATTTGATGATGGAATGGCACGCAAGCTTGATCGAATTACTTGGTGCTAGCCAACACTTGTGCAAAGTAAAAGTACTAGTAGGGCTACTTAACATTGACTAGATTTTCCCTTGTTTCAATCAATACGATGGAAAAAACATACCTGATTACAAATTGCATCGATTTCGAATACTATTGCTGCAAAACATGAAACGAATTCTTTAGTATTTGTATAAACTGTAAACATTTAACCAGAGAGAGAACCAAGCACATGTTCTTAAGGCAAAGATAAACCTTTTGGGCGTGACTTCACACTTTAAAATTACAAGCTGTATGCTGCACTAGAAGCGACCAAATTACATTGATCGCAATAGTAAAAGTGGCCACTTCCTGTGCCTTACGTACTAATTTCTGTGTACCGTTTGCCTGGGCTTATATCATTGTTGCTAATCATAATTATTACCATCTTTGTTGAAAGGACAAAGTCACGCACTTGTGTATGTGTGTGTGACCCGTCCATTGAGAAGGCAACAAAAGGAAACAACAACATGTTGAGTAAGTTTGTAAACACAATGAATGCATGAAAAACCAAATTATTGGCGTCTACAAGATTACGTCGGTCAGTTTGTTTTTCTCAATGAACAGTTTAAGTAAATCAGCTTATGGGCTCCATTATCAGTTGTTGCATTGCAAGAGTTTGTTGAAAGGTAAACTATCATGATGATCATCCCTTTTTTCATCCCTTAAAGATTGTGTGGGAATCTTTATGTAGTATTCTTACTTACTTACTTACTTACTACGTCTAGTGCTTTACACTACTTATGTAAAGATGAAGACTGACTGAATTATCCGTTTTCCCATGTGCATACACATGCAAAGAAATTATTATTGAACCCCAAATCATCTTTGTGGTTTGGAAACCAATTTCTCTACACAAGCATCAATACAATGCGTATTGACAACTAAGGATTGGAGACTATCCATATAGTGAGTTTAGTTATGATGGATGCAACAGACATGCAAACAGTGAGTGTTTATAGCGATTAGGGAAACAGTGAGAACCTTTTGTTGGATAGATAAAAATTGATGTGAAAACCAAATTTGCTTCAACTGCCTAATTATTGGTTGGAACGGAAATTTTGGTCCACCGCAGGATACATGCGAATGAACTCGACGAAAAGATGAATCTATGGATACAATGCATAGCAAGTTAGTACAAGTAAGCAGTAACAGTAACTAAACTAGTACTAGTGCCTTTGGGTCAATGTCTTATCTCGCTCATATCATAGAATGCAAAATTCAAGTGTGTGGGAAACTTATTTAGTTAGTGCAGCGTCAATATTAAGAGCCATTTCCTCTGTGCCTTTGATAAGCGAAATGAGCAAGTTCAAGAATGAATGAGTGATATTGATTTACTATGAATATTGAATGCAGTTGGAGAAATACTACTAACTTGTCAACTACGCGAATTTCATGAGAAAACATATTTTTCCCATACTCACACACGATTTTTTCCTTGTTTGATGCACTTTAGTAATTTGACTTTGAAAATATTCGACGAAATTGTATTGATAGTGACTACAGTTTTTGCTATCAATGTGAGAAAAGGAAATTCCCATTTGTCACAGACCTTGCAAACAGGGATTTTCTTATTAAATTTGTAGCTAAAACGTGAAAACAACAACTGGTGAGAGCCAGTTGTGCACACACTGTGAACAAATTGTTGTTTGCTAACATTTTTTTCGTCCTTTATCAGTAAGTAGCAGTGGATAGTGGAAAACCACATTGAATTTGTGCTTAATGAGGAAATCGAATAAATAACGTCAGACGAGTGACAGGGTTTTGAAATATGGATGTTTCTTTCCATTAGTTTCTGCATGCACAACATACTAAATTGAGGATGAGATGTTGCCTAGTCTGTGAACAAAACTGAACAAAAGGGAAATTGTGGTTGACTGTAAAATTATAGCTTGTCTATTTTCAGTCTCTATGATATGAGTTAAATACATAAAGGCAAAACGAGTATTTCACTAGAAAATTTGGTATTTGGGCCTCATAAAGTCTTGGCTTAAAAAAGTAGATTTTACGGACTCGAGATTAAATGCACGTTTTATCCACCTTAAAATCATATATCTTGCACAAGATACATTTTTTGCGTCATTTACGAGTAAACATTAGTTGTGCTTTCCATGCGCATCCTATTTGAGCAGCTGTATCATTCGTCCATGAAGAATCTGCAGCTATCAACTGCACAGTCGGTTTACATGTTATGCAAGTTGGGCACACGAATGAGCTGCATCCTCAAAATTAAATGGATCACTTATATAGTTACGTACTTGAAATGCTGTTTCATTTATTTTCATCCGATGTCATGGAAGAATGAGTTGTATATATACTTACAACACTTTATGGACACTGCAATTATATTATTATTTCATCTTCGACTCATCTCACTTAAGTCTTCCATGTCTTCTGAACTACCAGAAGTGTGTGTGAAGTGGAAAACCCGTTCCTAAAAAATTAACCAAGCGGAGTAGCACTGTACCAAAGATTTGACATCTCGAACCTTGTTCGCTACATCATTGATACAGTGAATAGCCAAATGATGACAGATTGAGATGCATGGCTTTGAAATATAACAATCCAAAAACATTTTGTTAAGAAGACCCTTAACTTTTGCAACTTCCGTGCGAATGAAAAATTCTTTCAACAAATAATTATATAGAATGCCTTATTGTGAGCATCAAGATTGATTATTTCTTTCAAGTACTGTACACCGTACCAATGCTGAATTAAAAGGCACTCGACATGGAGCGCACATCTCGTTACGCATTCTATTCAAGCCATCATGAATTTTAGATAGATGAGAGAGGGGGAGGGATAGATGATCACAATCATTATAAAAGCAGTAGTAGAATGAGAAATGCACAAGGGAAAGTTTTGTGAACATTTTCCTACGCATTCACAACATACAGAGGAAGATAGGAGCTCTCTGGAAAAGATTTCACTTCCGTGTGTATAAAATACAACAAAACAGGACTGTGTGAAGCAATCAATGCCGACATGGTGGCATAGGGGAGCCCAGTGGACCGAGCCCGGTACAGAGCGACTGCGCCCCACTGTATTAAAAAGAGAAGCGAGCAGCAAGTTTTGCGAGTGTTCTCAAATCAGTATGACTTGTGTTGAACTTCATACCGAGATGGATCAAATGATTCTGCCTTAGTTAGTTGGCAAGATATATATAGTTTCAGCATCGATACGTTGACAAGCAGACAGCTCATTAAAAAGGGATCAAAGTCCACAGTTGAAGAATTAAAAGGGAAAACAAACAAGCTTTTGATTATGGACTAGTGAATTGATGGAGCTGGATGCATGCAATTACTTTTTGGGGAAAATCGTACCCTGTTTTTTAACAGGATCAATTCAGTAACTAACTGTGCAGGGCAGTTAGTTAGCTTAGGTATTACTTACTTACTGCAAGCAGGGTGGTATTAAATTCATACAAACTTGAGAAATTAGAGCTTTTTCTAATTAAAAGTTTATTTGCCCTCGACTTTTACGTGCCATAGGGTGCAATCATTGTTAATTGAGACATGTAGTAGTAGTTCTTGAACGACGGCTAATAATAATAACAGCCACTCCCTCGCACTCTTTTATTATATACAGTGCAGTGCGCTTTGAATTTGAGGAACTTGAGTGGAAGTTGGAAATAATAAAGTCAGCTTGTTTACTTTGTGAAATGACTACCAAGCTCTGTTTTGTTTTACGAAAAGCGTATCGCTCACTGCAAAACAAAAACTATTTTCGTCGATAAATTAATCATATCGTATGCATAAGGTAGTTTTTAGACCATGGTAATTTTTTGGGGGAGAGTTTCATTGCATGCACAGCGAATGTGAGGGGCTATATCCTCCGGTTAATGAAATCATGAAATGAATAATGATACTTTTTCCAGCCTCTTCTTCCGTAGGAGTTCTAGTTTATGTTATTTTTTCTACTCATTGCTGTGGAAAGACAGCCTACACATCTCATGTCAAATCAAATATGAGCCCCCTGTACATGAATCATTTGAGAAAGCCGCCCCCTTTGTTTTCATTGTAAGCAGAGCAGTGTATTGTTGCAATTTTCTTTGTTTTAAACCAGTTAGAGCACATAAGGTAGCATTAAAACTTGTAAAACAGACACACCATTTGGCAAAAGGGAGAGTAAAAGTGATTTTTGAGCTTATGAAAGCATACGCTTTTTCAAACAGTAGTAGAAGCAATAAATAATATTAACGAGTCTTTTACAACCCGTTAATTTTCCAACAATGACAGCTAAAGTGACGATAAGTCGGGAAAGATTCTATCATTAGAAGCTACATTCCTCATAACTGTTTATTTGAAATCATCAAAGGGCGATACAGGCCTACTCCATTGTTATTACAATGCATTCATCTAAATCAAAGAAAGTCGACTTTACAAATACACATGCACACCTTTGGCCCATCTATTTACGTTACGTTAGCAGACTGCTTTACAGTCATCATCAATGCTCCATAAAACTGGGCAGAAAACCGGTTTTTCTTATGTTTGCACCCAAATGCCAAACCCATTTACTCCGCCCATAAGGAAAATCTGCATTCGCTTCAACAAAGAAACCAGTCTTTCTGCGCTTATTGAAACGGCTATTTCACATACGGTGGGCTGGTCAATCCCGGAAAAAAATGTTGCCCATAGTACTATTCGCATTTCTATTCTTTACATTTCCCACATTTTTTCTCAACATTTGAAAAACGAGCTTTCAACAAGCTACAGTTTTGCTTGCTTACTCTTGTAGAAAGAAAAGGTTTTGTCTCGCTCACTGGGTGAGAGAGAAAAGCCCAAGCTCTACCAATTGTTGCCAACACACCATAATCGAAGGAGTCTTATCATTGTGGCACTCAAACTGCGTAACATGCAACAACTCGTACCAAATGGGACACAGAGGAATCTGACAAACCGTGCCCAATCGGACCATCGTTGGGATCAAGAGACAGATGCAGGTAAGGTAGTAGACAAACCAAGTTCCGTTCCAATAGCAAATGTGAACGGCAATTTTTCAGCCACTCAATTAAGCATTGTCCATGCTCTCCTTAGTAACTAACTAAAGAGCAGTAGCGTAATACATGCCACATGATTGATGACAAAAGAGAAGAAAAAAAAGTGCTCACAATGTACTCATCAGTCAACGCAGAACACAGTCAGTCAGTTAGTTAGGGTCCTTCAAGTTAGTGCAAACATGGGTAGTATAGAGATTTATTGTAATTTACAACAGTCCTTTAGACTGTCTCCAACGAAAAAGTGGAAAAAATGTCTCCAACGACCCAAGGTACCAATACATACAACATACAACGTAGTATTTACAAACAAACTTTATTTGGAATGCGAGGGCTCTTTTAGTGAACATGCTATGCAGTCAGTTAGTACTTAAAGTAATTAAATGTACCTAGCAGTTAGTCAGTTAGTTAGTTAGTTAGTAAGTACAGTATGTAGGAAAATGGAAAAAATGGTCGACAACATGGCACGTGTTTTCCAAGACCTCTTGACATCTCAAGTGATCCCAATGGATTTACAATGCACGGGTGGGCCTCACGTTCAAAACAAAGACGTTCACAGTGAAAAGTGTCAACGACTTTGAACTCACAAGTTTCTCTATCTTCATTTACTGGACTTCCTAAAAGTCATTTTCAGCTAAGGATAGAGCCGACTAACTAAAGTGACAAGTTGGGAAATAATGTTTAAACGCGTGGGCTGCTGATTTTCGCTAAATGGTCAAACCTAACCTTACTATGAGGGTTCCAAACTATTGATTTTCGGGTAACAACAACGCATATGCACGGTCATCTGTTAGGGTTTTGTTTGTATCCCATTTAGCTGAGCCAGTAAATAGGCCGTATAATGTTGTTGCCAGTGTTAGGCATGTCCAGTGTGAAAACGATTCTACTTCCGTCAATTGACACGTTGCAGTGACATCTCATTTTTCACACTCCACGCCCACAACACAACAACAACAATATACAGCCCAAATTAAAGCCTTCATTTAATACATAAGACTAATGAGTGGCTTTTTCCTGAAACTCACACCTTCCTAAACTCACAAAGTTCTGCCTAATGGTGTATGGCAGATGCTGACCATTCGAAAATCATTGATGATGTCACAATAGAGCGCAACACTACTTTGGAAATGGAATTATCACAATACTACGTCTCACTCTCTTCTGTTACGTACGTGCAGATCGTTAGTTAAAACCAGTAGTTATCCCTTTTGAGTTGCCAGGAGCAGGTGATTACAGACATGCAGGATTATTAGTTAGTTAGTTAGCTCGCATTCCATGATACATTGCTCTATTATCCTCTGTTATTTAATAATAATCATTGAATTGAATGGGAGACAGGTATGTATGTGCGCAGTTTAATGCCAATGAATAGATATTAAAAAAAGGTATTGTGCAGCAAAGTGTAGGGTAGCAGATTACAAGCTTTTTAAGGAGAGTGTGATGAGGATGAAATAAGACACTGAGGCTATGATACAGACGATAAATACAGGCACGTAAAGATTGGAAGCAAGTATCAAGAAGTACGTGTATAAAAACTAAGTAAGTAAGTAATAATAACGCAAGGGGAGTTTGTTACACGGAGAAGAATTGAAAGAAGAGAAAAAAAGTAGTGAGAAGGGATGGAATTATATAACGTGAACTTAAATATGGATGGAAACACTCAATTAAATGTGTTTTATAGGTTTCGCTTCCGTTAAAACTTTACATCTTGTACGTTAGTTCTCAGCATATCGTGTAAGCAGAAAAAATACGAACATTATCAACTTAAGTAGTGAGATTTTTTTAGCTTGTCATTACAGGCATCACAGGTATTATGATTGCATGCTTGCTTGTCTGAGAATCGTCATGTTGAACGTTTAGCAAACTTAAAGTTTATGTCCAATAGTTTTGGCTCGTAAAAATTTAAACATCCTTTGCACCGTGTTATTTTTGAGAATTGGGTAATTTTGTAATCCCAACAGGTTTTATGACAAAAGTTTCCATTCCTATCTCCATTGTATAAGGATTACATAGGACAACTCTATTAGTGCTTTACTGCTTCCTTTGCAAACAGGTAGCTAGCCATTTCACCTTGCTAGCATCACCTTTCAAACTCTTTGACTCCACTCATAAATTATGGGAAGAACATAAGGAAAGAAACCATAGAAAGGAGGATCTTTGAAACTATCCACTCAAAATTTACAAGTACACAAAAAACAATATAATATCCAACATTACTAGTCCACTGGAAAAGTCTCCTTCCGCTCAATATTAATTTTTCACCTTGTTTGCATACCTGGCTCCTAGCATTCTACACTGCCAAAGCGGCTCCAAACTGAAGAAATTAGCACAGAATTGGCTTTTAATGCAAGTTAATGTAGCCCTACTTTCCTAATAACGATAATCATGCCGTCAATCTATTTTCACAGCCAGTTTTCAACACTCACTGAGAAATATTAAACCATTGGGTTCCACTCTCCCGTACTCCCATACTCCTCGTTGTAATTATATGTAGCAAGGGATCTGTTATTGCTGCTAACTAACTAACTAAATAACTCCCACTCACTACTGAACATGAACTTCCTACAAAGACCATGCAAAAGGGTGGTTCCCTGTGATTAGCTGGTTGCATACATTACATTATTGGAAGACGAGGAAGTACAAATTGGTGCAAGGGTGTGTGGGTGTGTTCCCAGCACATGAATACTCACATAAACATATCCATTATGGATTACAAACGCCCGAACAACAGATGGATATCGAGCTCATCCCGATTCTCGTGTGCTATGCACGTTGTAGCCCTATACTAACCATAATTGTAGGTTATGTGTGAGCTTCTTCCGGACAGTCAGTCAGTCAGTTAGGCAGTTTGTTAGCAATATCCCTTAAATCTATTCAAAACAGGGTTCCTTCACTTTTCAACTTCTGTCAAAATATGGCTTGTACTTGAGCCATTAGTAGTTGTACAACAATGGGTAATGGAGTGAAGCCCTTGTTGTTGTGAAACCCTTAACTCATACTCAAGTCAAGGTGGTCTTCAACCCTTTCAAGCAACAAAGATCCATGTGTTAGTTGATACAGAGAGGAATGAATACCCACTTGAAAATTATTGAGAGCACAGTCAGAAATAATAGAGCTCTCATGCTGCTTAATCAACACCGTCCCTTATCAAATTCTCACATGCTTGTAGTTAGTTAGTTAGTTAGTTATTTACAAGGGTGCAAGTGAGTAACCCTTTTTGATAGTAATCTTAAAGGTAATAAGTGTAACGTTATCATTTTTTTTTCCTTTTGTAGCTAACTACACTTTTAGGGATTTACGAGCTGTCCCTGGAGGCGCAAGCTTCAAATTTATGACAAGCCCTTGTCTAATTTCGTAGTGAACTTTTTGTGCTTTGATTACTTTATTTATTTTCCTCATTTCACTCTTGAGATTTTTTGATCCCTCAAGAAATTGGATTGCAACTGATGAACGATAAAGTTGTAAGTAAAGTTTGGTACTGACCTTTCCATGCTCGCGGTCGAAATCACAGTCTCGCATGTCAGCAGGGTAACCACTGGACACTGGGTTGAAAACCAACTGCAGATTGGTTCCGGTGGCAATGAAAGCCTGCAAATTATTTATTCATGAAATGAGTTCAATTTGGAAGGAACATGCATGAATGACAATGCTATGTTATCGAGAATAATCAAAAACTAAACTGTTGCACAAAAAATGCTCTTTTAAGGGTACACACTAACTACACAGTACACAGTAGTCGGCCGCTCGATTTAACCTAAAGTATACGCTACAGCAATTTAGTCGGAATCAGTTTATTACAAGGGATTATTTGTTTGTGTTCCTCGTCGGTGGACTTTGCTAACAAAGGCATTAAAGTAAGGTCAAAACTTCCGCTTTCAAGCGGGCCCTTAGTTATAGAAAATTTTCAGTTGGTGTAAACTACAAGCTAACTGCTATCTAAAGTAAGCTTTTTTTTAAATCCACGATAGAAATACATTCTCATTTTTGTTTGACTTCGTGAGACACAAAACAACATAGTGTGGCTATATCTTTCTTTGTTTAACATCTATTTGGACCAATACTAACAAATAATTCTTTAAGTAAAAAAACATGTTAATATTGGCTACCAGTAGATTACGGTTATGCTAAGAGAGAGAGAGAGGAAAAGGAATCTTGGGAATCTGTAGGAGCTTTAATAAATCCTTGCTTTAAGTTATTGGCGTTGAGTCTCTATATTTTACATTTTTGGTCAGTCAGTTACCTGATGCGCATAACACGACTCCTAGGATTATGTAAACTTTGAATGTTAGACTTTGCATAATTTGGTATTGCAGCAGTAATGAAATCTTTAATGGAAAACTATGAATTCAAGATCGAAGTCAAAACCAAAAAATGCAAGAACTGGTTTGAATTGTACAAAAGGACGCCATGCATAATGTGATGGATTGTTTGACTCCCGCATGCGCAATCGCAAAGGAGCAGGCGAAAAAGATGCTGCAGACGGACTGACAATTCTACTATTCAATTGTCGTTTGATGACGTGTACCCATTCTTTCGTGAGAACTTCAATTAAATTCTCAGAAACTGGCGTCAAATTCCCAGAAAATCGATTTTTTGTGCCAAAGACGAGGAATACCTTTTTAACTAACTAACTAACTAGCCACCTCACATTGCTGATGATCACACACATGAAAGACGTCGTGTGTAACCAGATAAGGTTTGCTCATATCATTTAACACAAGTGAAGCGTGATGAAATTGAACATTGTTGTAAGCCAGTGAGTATCTGCATTAGATTTAGTTAGTTAGCTACGAGCATATTTTAACCCGGTGAGCAAGTGTATAAAAAAGTGATGAGTCAGGAGAACGGACTGCGGCTAGATCACTATATTGATTAATTTGAACAATATACATAGCTATATAGTATGACTTACTATTTCAGTGTGGCCTTCTCTGCACCCATTTTGGAATCTCATTTGACGTTCTTCTACAGGTCTGTCTCTGTAGCCTGTGTAACGCACCTGTAGGTAAAATTAGATTAATGTAGCAGGCAAATTATTTACTGGTGTACTGCATTTTAAAAGATTCTTATTTCGGTTTATAAAAGTGGACTAACTGCACACACAACATATTGTGCCGTGCTGGTTGAAGCGTGCATAGGATTCATGGTAAATTATCGTCGCACATTTGTCAAGGTTTAATTACCAACAGCCGGCACTTTCTTTTATCACTCATTATATGCTGACACTAAAATTATTAAATGGGGATCTACGGGGAAGGGGAATAAAATGTATGTGGAGCTCTTTGCATCCAAGCGACAAGTTGAACAAGCTCTGATTCTTATGAGTAATCTGGGGAATCATAATTCGGAGAATTCTGTATAAATTGCCATCATCATGACTCTGTCCGTAAATGGATTATTGTGATATACCACCTGATTTGTGCATTGAGTGTTTGCAAATATTTTGTTCTAGCTAATCTGTCAGTCAAAATATTAAGAAAACGGGATCTGCTAATAGTCATACAAAAAATTTCAATTGAAATTCACAGTCACACTATAAATTATTTGTAACTACAAGCAGAGGAGAAAATTATTATGATACTACTGCTGAAAATGCTTGGTAAACACTGTCAATTGCTGTTCTCAAGTATTGGGATACTGACTAAAACTTAAAATATCCTATTTTTTCATTACACAGAACACTCTTAATATTGCTTTTTCAGCAATTCCTTCAAAAACATTAGTTCACTGTGGCGATTGGATTTTCCTCAACTTCGCAAACTTGATTAATTTATTAATACCTTCTCAATACATCATACTAGAACGGAAATACAAAAAATTAAAAAAAACACGATACACACCTCACTTTCACGACTTAGCCGTCGAAACAACTCATCAGACTCAAACTTGTTCTTTTGGTCGGGAACAACACGGGGCATTTTGAAATAGAATCGGGGCTTAGGCTGTGGCTCATAGAGCCCAAGAGAGTCAAAGGGTAACATGGTAGCACGATGATGATTACTATGTGGATTAAATTGATGAAATTGATGTGGATGCGAAGGTGGTGGTGGACCTAAATACGACACTGGCGACGTCTTATTCATGACTGAAGAAGGAACACTACTCAAAACATTTTCTTCCTGCTACTCCTCCTAAGTGATTTCATCTTGAGAGCAAAAGCACCCCTTCGGCCTTTCCTTGCAAGTAGTTAGTTTCAACGAGCACGTAGTGTAGTAAGTTAGTAGTCAGTCAGTTGGTTCGTCACAGTGTATCACTATCAGACACGCACACATATATACAGCCAGGCAGGCAAACTACTACTTGGAGAGCTAACAGTAAATAAGTGGATCTTTGTTGTTGAGAGAAGTATCGATTTTGTACTTTATAGCAGGTAGAAATTCAAGAAAAGTACTCCACTAGTTGGTTAGATGAGTTAGATCATAGGCTACACAGCACACGTTGCTGGATGCGCTCGGCCACTTACTGTTAATAAGATTTCCACTTATAGTCAATGAGAACTTAACTGAAACTGTATAACACACTTTGCTAAACTATAGTGCGAATTATTAATGAAATGAATTCTTGAAGTGACAATGAGTAGTTTCCAATGAACTATAATGAACTGCTCACTTAATTACTGCAGCGGCTGAGCTGATGGACTGTATCTGGTCAAGTGAAACCAGATTAGAGATATGCTTGCTTACTGGCTGCGAGTATGAGAAACATATTTTGAGATTGGGTTATGTTGATATCATTGTATTGGCAATGATTTTCTGTACCCACCAAGTAATAGCAATCCCACGTACTTGTTTGTATGTATTTGCAGAGGGATGCTCATCCAGATGAATGAGAAAGTTGGCTAGTGCATGTGTGTGTGTATTTGTACAGTAGTCAACCAGAGTTTGCATTTTCCTATGCATGTGTGAGTGGAGAGAAAAGAGGCCCACCAATGAGTAGCTTTTTGGGCAACCATTGGTGGGCTCACTTTCCTAGTTCCGGCCCATAGTTGGATCCGGTCTCCCTTCCTTCTTTCATCGCCTAGATTTTGAACATAAATGTGCACAGAGAGCAACTAACTGGCAACAACTTAATAAATGCATTCAGTAGGCTGTGACGAAATTGAAAACTGATCTACACAAAGGTCGTCATGTATCAGTGTAGCTTATAGTTAGCGATGTAGTATGTGTTGGATGTTTGTTTTCTATATTTTAGATGAGAGATGATGATAGGATGCCCTGTCATTATTACTCAGCAACAGCTTCATTTATGTAAGGGGATTATGAAGATTAAACTGATGATTTGAAAAGGCAGCACTCTTAAATCCCATTCATAGTGATCATCATGTCTATTGAAATATGATACTGGTAAATAAATATGGATGCTGTTGTGCAACCAATTGAATACATCAAATGCACGTATTTTTGTATACTTTATTTATTGAATGTTGCTAGAAGGGTATGTTTTGTTGGTATATAAATTATGACCGGGTGTTTTCCTGTATTGTTTGTCCTGCTTTCAAGTGCAACGGGAGAAAAAAATTACGGGGTGTAAATATGATTTATAGGTTGTGAAATGGAAACGATGTGATTCTAGGCAATTTAGTTGTTCATAGTATTTTATTGTAGCTATTTATAAAATGTAGAGCATTTTATAGCAAAAATAATTCTCACAGCTTTTAGGCTAACCTTTGTTGAAAGGTTAAATAAGAAGCTGCAAAAGATAAGATAGGTTTTCTTGACTTCGTTAACTTGACTAAAAAGCTGTTTATAAACCGAAATACACTAACATAACTAATAACTAAAATAACAACATACTGCATTTCACCCTACATTTGGCTTGGTTAACTCTACTACTTTTGCCGTTGCATATATTTTCTTTCTACTATAATAAATCATTTGAATTTAAAAAAAAACACAGCCATGACATACTCCCTGAATGGAGCAAAAGTCACAAGCCCAACTCTCAAATACACGCTTATTGTGTCTTATTTTGTATACATTGTTGGTTTTGCTTCATTATCAATTTCAACCTTAAAATTGAACACATATTCTGGGAAACATCGAGGGAAGAAAAGAGTCATCCAAATGTAACGATATGAAGAAGTGAGACTTAACAAAAAGCATCTCCCCCTCGTCTCACACTTATATTTTGAGCAAAGAAAACCCATTTACCTTACATCCTTTTTCAAATGCGTTTATTTATAATTTTTTACTATATACTGGTAACTCATTTTATACTTTTATCAAATTTTGCTCTCATCTCGCTGCACTAATACGTTCTCACAGTCGCAATAAAATAAAATCAATCAAATCACAATGGTGAGCAAAATAAGATTGTCATCAAGCCGGTAAAATATTCTGCCCCTTTAAAAATGTATCTTCCTCGGATTGTGTTGAATGTCGTTTTGACTTTTACAGCCGTTCACAACCCTTGTTGAAACAAAGCTGCCATCTGTTATTCGGATATCGAACAAACTACAGTAAAAAGTAGTTCTTTCAAATTAAAGTATTGCTAACGAAAAGGATTCAACATTTTTTGACATTTTTTGTGGTCCGCCAAGTCTTTTGATTCGGTCGCTTTATTTGTGGTTTAATTTTCGCATAGACTATTAAAATGTGAATGCATTAAATACAAACGATATAATTTTGCTAACTGAACTACTTTTAGAATAGTCTGCGCACTATGCAAGCTTAGGTGTGCATGAAATAAAACCCGCATACTTCCCATCCCAAGGCAAATGAGAAAGAACACGATGGTTTGAAAACATTCTTCGTCTAAATTAAAGAGATTATTAAAAATTAAAAACAAATGCCTATTTTTTGTTATTGATTAGATCAGTATGTAACAACTAAATGGGATAGTAGTATATGAAAATGTTATTGATCCCCATTGAGTGCAACGCGCGTGAATTCAATACCCGCGTTTCGTTCGTCTATTAGTCTATTATTGTGATTGTGAGTGAGATTTCCGGAAAAGTTAATTAGATTTAACTTTTGTTTATTCGTCGGTAAAGAGAGATTGTTAATAATTAGGAAATATAGTCTTTCAGAAGCTAATAACACTTTTTTTAGAAAGCCTGCTTCCCTTCAAACAACTAAACATCTTTAGGATGAATCATAGCTAACAAAATTAAACAAAAGGACCACTGACTTGGAAAGCTGACCTCCTTAAATTGTTAATTTTGCTTGAGCTAACCTCATCTCTAAAAAATCAAGATGAAGTTAGTTAGGTAAGGAATCATAATATGTATACAATTCAATCGCATGACGTATTGGTTTAACCGGTAGTTCAGTGTTAATGCCAAACTTTATATTTTCGTGCTGTTTTTTAAAGATTTCTGATGAAATTGAGCCACGAGACGGTTAAAATTGAATTAAAAAATGGAACACAAGTTCAAGGAACCGTTACAGGTTAGTATTCAGAAATCCGCATGAATTTTGTTCGCTTGTCCATATCATATTTAAATGAGTGTAACTAATTTATGCAGGTGTTGATGTCGCAATGAATACTCACCTCAAAGCAGTAAAAATGACTGTCAAAAACAGAGAGCCTGTTCAGTTAGACACTTTGAGCATACGTGGTAATAACATTCGCTACTACATTCTCCCTGATTCCTTACCTTTGGAGACGCTGCTGATTGATGATGCTCCCAAGTCTAAAAAGAAAAAGCAAGAAGCTAAAGGTAATTAAAAAACCACATGTCAGAGTATTGTGCAATCTGACGCCATGTACATGCTGATTTGCTGATAGCTAACTCTAATGGAATGTATAATTTGTATTTCAGCTGCAGCCAGAGGTCGTGGGAGGGGTAGGGGTAGAGGACGCGGAAGAGGTGGTCGTGGAGGTGGTGGCGGAGGGGGCGGTGGTGGCCCTCGAGGTGGCGGCGGCGGTGGTGGAGGAAGACGACAGTAGACTTACGAATATGACCTTTTCAGTACCCTTCTTTAGTGCATATTTAAGTACATCTATGTTTGTTACGTTTTTAGACACACTGTACTTTCCCCGAAAATGGAGCTATAGGTTCTGTATCTTTTTCATCATGGTTAATAAAAGAAAGTTCCGCAAATTTCATGCTTGTTGGATTTAAAAAAAATCAATCCATGTATTTATGATCAATTTCGTTCTTAGAATTACTAGAAAAAGCCCGCTGGAGCGTCTTACGCCAAAGTAATGAATAACCATACTTGTCACTCGATTTATTGTGACTAAGACTAACAAACCTAAGTTGAATTGAGGCTCCTCTGTGACCTCTTAAAATATTTAAAAAATCAAATAAACTTGGAAATCATGAAATTCAAAATCAATCCAGCACTCTTGGGCAACCAGGATTCACATCTTTAAAAAAAATATAAACCCAAAAGACGACTGCAACTGACATTAAAATTACTACCTGACGCGAACAAGGTTGCGGATATTTTGCTGTGCGTAACAGTTTATTTTATAAAATATTAATTACCAAACATTCAGTTTAACAGTTTATGGTAATAATAACGACAGCTTATAATTTATAGATGAGATAAATACTTTACAATATCTTGATCGTTACGAGTCTCGTTAAATAATTTATTGTTGGAACACTAATCGACCAAGTTTCTAAGTAATCATTACATAGTGCTCTCTAAAAAAATTAACGCTGCAACTTCATATCATCATAATAAATTTCTATAAATCCACTCTCTCATATTTAAGTGAGAAACTACTTCATAACACACACACACTGAAGTTCTACAGGTAAGGGTAGGGATTAGTTATAGACTTACCTTATTATTTCTAAACGTAGCTAACCGATAAAACAGTAATGAACAATACCAGCAGGGAATAAAATTGGCAACCACTAAACTAAATTAATTCGTTGCCTTTTCAGCAACTGTCCTCTTGTAGAATCGCCAGAATCGTTATCAGAGTCAGTGCCACAAAGGCTTATTTCTAAATTCCGCTTACGTAGAGTTGAATCACTTATAGGTAATTTTCCTCTGAAATCTCCACTATTTCTTCCGTTGGTCATTCCTTTGTTTGGACCATCATCAATTTCTATTATTTGAATTCCATCGTCTTCGTTTCCTCGAACTAAACAAAGCAAATAAAACATTGTCGTTAATTCTTCACAATAAAAAGATATCTCTCATGTTAAAAAAGTGAGGTATGTAACAAACACAAGTGAAACTTACAGCTTCTTCTAGATGCACCTTGAGAACTAATGGATATTGAAGACTTCTTCTGTCCTTGCTGCGAGCTAGGTTGAGGAATAATTGTAATTTCATCATTTATTTTCAGTGGCTGGGCATTGTTCTGGCTGGGCCCCCTGGAACTGATCTGAATGGAATTATTTTTATTTCCCATTGAAGGTAAAGGTCTACGATCAATTCTCTGCTGGTTTGCAGCATTTTTGTTCACGCTATGCGCTGAATAAACGTGGCTTTCAAATAATTTATACATTCCAAATGTGGCCGTGCAAACAGTGCATTTATAGGAGAGATGAGCAGGCTTAAGGGTTACACCATGATCTTTGGCAACATGAGCTAGCAGTTTCCATTGGTAGACCTAATAAAGCATAACATCATTTCATACTTTAACTACAATACCAAAAAAAATAACAATAATAGTATTTAATTCAATCAAACTAATTTTTACCTTTCCACACAACGGACATCTTCCACTGTCTTGTCCTTTGTTGGCAGCGTCCTGCATGGATGAAGTTACAAGTCCATGAGAACCCAGTAAATGTCTTTCTAAGCCTTGGTCAGTGAAGAAACGGAACTGGCATTTTTGACAGTTCAGAGGAGGTTTATTGTAAATCATCTTTGGATGGATTTTCACTTTGTGTATCCATTGCATATGGTTTCTTAATTGATCCAAGTCCTAAAAAATTGAAATAAATATCATAAAATCCGGTGAGCGATTAATTTTATTTGTTTGCAAGAGGTTTTATAAAGTACCTTAATATATCCGTCGCAAATCTCGCAGATAACAAAAGAAGTTTTGCCACCACCCGCTTGCTGCTTTTGCTGTGCAGTCATATTGCCTGGTGAGCCAGAAGCTTGCCTTGGTAGTGGAGTAATTGATATACTGGGTTGAGATGAAGGTTTGGCATTACGCATGTTTTGAATAGAGCCCTAGGAAAAAATGATAGGTAAATTAAAAACTGATATAACCTGGTACCTGGTGCCATTAGACATCAACAGTAAGGGGAAACTGAAAACAAAACTAGCGTACCTTTTGCATGGCAGCATTGGAAGTTTGTGATAGGCCTTGAGTAAGATTCATCTTTGGCAGATAATTATTCGCATTAGACTGCCCTTGATTGGCTATAAACTGTCCTCCAGCAATTTGCTGAATAATTTGTTGGTTGCTCAAATTCAAATGTATAGGCGTAGATTGATTTCCACGCATAAGCATCCCTGTAACAGAAATAAACATCGAATTTATTATAGACAACCACAGAAGTCCACAGTCCTAATGTTAAAGTCCGGTTGGTAAAACAGACAATCATTATCATCACTCTCACCTCTTTGCAATTGAGCAGCAGCCATGGGGGATTGAAATGGTTTGGCATTTGTTCTAATGAGACCTGGAATTGGTTTGCCTTTATTGGGAGCCTGCATCAATGGAGGCAAAAGAATCTTGGTACCCTGCGGATACTTTTGAGGGGTAGGAATGTACGCGGCTCCTCCTGCAGTTCTATGATTTTGACTCATAGCAGCAAAAGAAGCAAGATTTCCACCCGCCACCATTCTGTTCTTGGGAAGCTTAGGAAGTTTAGCAGGGGTATCCCAATCCATTGGAGGCTCCAAATTTTTTTCAATCTTAAATCGTTTAGTACATCCTAGGAAATGACGGTTTAATTTGGCTTTCGAGTTGTCCTCAAATGCACAATTAGGGCACTGGTGATATGCTGGAGCTCTGAAATAAAACATAACGCATTATGATCTATGATCACGATTTTATATAACTGCACTACTGGACTTGGATAGTTTGTAGTCCTATGGGTGTGCGTGTGATCACCTGATCACTTCACTTTTTCTCTCAAACAACGTTTATAACGCCCATGATTTAAGTGTGCTAAAGACAAAAATTTAATAAATGCAAATTTACCTTTCTAATCTGGCTTTGACATTATGCTCAGCCTCCATATGGAAGAGTATTTCCTGGGGAACTCTGGTGGTATATGTGCAAAAGTTGCAACGGTAGCTGTAGTTTCTCATGTGTGGAGTTTCCAGATGAGTTGACATTACCAATTTTGATTCTGTTTTGAAGTTGCAGAGCTCACATTTTTTCACACTGAACCTAAAAGGTTCGTTATTCTCCTTACTTTCATCCAAATTCTTTCGCAGAGCGATCAAACCTTGTTGAGTTTCCATTGTAAGAATATTACTGCGCGTCTTTTCTCTCTCTTTCTCCGCTTTTCTCCGCTGCATCTTAAGTAAATCTGTTTGGACATATTCTTGAACCAAATTCATTCCAATGGTCATCAAAAGCTTTCCCACAGGACTTACAAAATAGTCCTCTGACTTGACCTCCGGTTTACGTGGTTCAGGCTCTTTTGACTTCTCCTGTGATCCATCTTTGTCTTTATCTTTCATTTTCTCAGCTTTCTCCTTCTTCACCAATTCTTCCAAATGGTCTACATGCTTTTTTAATTGAGACTCTCCAGACTGCTCAAATACATATGGTACAATAAAAGATGGAGCTTCGATGAGAAAGGCATTGTCAGGGATTTGCATGAGCTTTCGGGGTATAAGTGAAGCCATGTTAGATTTAACGTTGTGATCGTTTCCGTTAGGAAAGGGCCGTGGAATCTGCTTAACTGCTGGTACCACGCCTTTTCCCGACATAATGGAATTAGTATCAATAATAACAAGGGTAGGTTCTTTCTTTGCCTCAGGTTCACTCTTGTCGTTGGCTAGGTCTGCTAAAGATTTGGCATCACTCACAACAATAGTAGATTTTTCCTCTGTAGATGTTTCTTCTTTCTTTGTTTCAGGGTTTAGTTCTTGAACAGAAATAATACTTTCGACAGTTTTAACTTGGGCTTTCTGGGTTTTTGTGCCTTCAGCATCACCGCTATTACCACCGCCCAAGGGATCAGCATCTGAAATTTCCACGATGTCATCATCTTCAGTGTCTTTTCCATTGACATTTCCAGAATGACCATTCATTTGCAAATTTTTAGAGATTAGTTGTGTTTTCTCATCGTCTTCATCATTGGATTCTCCTTCATTTTCATCTGGACCATCATCATCGTCTTCTAAGAGGATGGATTCATCTATTTTTTCCCCGCCGTCTATCTCCTCCTCCAAGATGCAATCATCATCGTCATCTGAAATTTCGACCACGTCATCGTCATCATCTTCTTTGGTATCAATTGGCTTCGAGTTAAGTTCGTGAGAAAGGGACATCGAATTGGAGTCATCTCCATCAACAAAGGATCCATCTGAAATGGGGTCGGCCTCCATTGCCTCATCTTCCACTAACGCATTGACATTGACTTCATCTTCATCATCCGACTCTGGTATTTCGACGATGTCGTCTTCACAGTCCTTTGACATCTTTCTAGAAAACCAAGAAACCAAATACCCGCTTTTAGAGGGGCAAAACCAAACGAAAACTTAACGACCTCAAAATAAGCAATGAGCCATTTGAGTCGTCATCCCCACCTTAGTCTAAGCACACCCCAAAAATATAGGTTTTTCAAACATAAGTTGCTAGGAGAACAGAAATAAATGATCATAGCTGAGACATTGCCCTCTCCTCAGGTCAGCTATGAAAGTGCAATTTCTCCTGGATCTTTTATTTTTGAGCCTTTTCCCTTTTGCAGAATGCATGCCAAATACTTTCTATTATAGTCTAGGTTTTGTATTTAATACTGGAAGTTTTGAATGAGGATTGGGGATTTGAGGGATTTAGTAGCAAGCCACACGAGTCTCTAAACTAAAGGAGCCAAGGACAAGATGACATAAAATGGATACTGTGGGTCAAACGAATTTAATTTTACAAAAGATGGATAATTGTTCTACTTGTGTATCTCATTTCCATTGTGTAATGGGATTAGTAGCCAAAAAACGAGATCCACGCGAATGATTCGACGATCCATGCAACTAGAATGCAAAGTAAAATGTAAAAGCTTACTTACTCACCTACTTACAAAAACGACTATAAGCTATATGGGGGAGATACGAAGCGCTGCACAGCTTAAAGCCTTTTTACAGCAACCAGCAGCTGGCTGGTTGGCTTGTTGTTAGTGGTAACGTTACGATAAGGACGGCGGTAGACGATATGAGGGGTAGTTTGTAGCTACATGCACCTATATATAGTGAGCGTATGAATACATGCAATGAAAGGCAAGTGACCCGGGGACCAGCAGAGCTCATGCAGTGGATCCACCAATACCTCCCCCCGCCTTTCACGCCAAATCCGCAACTCACAGTTACATGAAAAACCGCCGAAAGCAGGCTCACTAACTTGTCATGTCACAATGAAGCACAACGTCGTTTTCATTGTTGAAAACAGAACAGAAATGTCCAGCCATGTACTCCCTGTAAGACTGGCAACCCTTGCTGTCATAATGCAACGCAACAATAACAAAGCAAACATTATGACTTAACGGTATAATTAATAATATGAAGTCATGGACCACGACCAGGGAATTCTAGCTTGGACCATGGAACTAGGACGACTAGGAGATGCATGTTCAGATATCGTCATTGCTTTATTGCTTATGCAACGTCAAATGCTACGAGTTAGTGGATAGTAGATTAAAACGGATCTAAACAACGTGAGGACATTTGGATTCCAAATACGAATACACACGAGGATCAACCATACTTTAGATCCTACCATGAATGCAAACACACGCTAATTAAATGACATAACGGATTGGGAATTCGTTGGGGAATGGATTTTGAAGCAGGATCAATGGGAACCGGGAGGTAATACTGGCATATTCCCTGTTTTCCAGCTTCAGCTAACCTCATGTTATCCAATACAAGTGATTCATCATTTTATATGCACCGAAGGCGAGCAGTGGAGCAGTTAATAAATTTTAAGCCAACAAGGCCAATAACGAATCCTGATCGTAATGATATGAAGCACGTCAGCCAACTGATGAACAAATAAACCAAACCCCCCTGACCTGCGATGACACGATAACCTGGCTAAAAGTGCATCATAAGCGACAAAGACAATGCCAGCCGTGGATCAAATTAAGAGTGACTTCAACTCTAATCAAGACGTATGGAGATTAACCTGGCAAACGACTACGATGCATATTATATTAAATTCAAAAATAAATGACATATGACACACTGCACAAGGATTGGGAAAGGTAGAATACTGGACCAGATTCTTGAGCCCTTTGATTTGATAAAGAGATCGTGTCAAATTTGGTTTGTCCATGACAAATTATATTGATTTGATACAATGACTCATTAATGCATCAATGTCAAACTCCCTGTTTTTTTAAAAAAAAGATACAATTGCAAGCCAGGCTACCTATCTAATAGATTTAGTGCTTCCTAATGAACGACATTTCCACTTCCACACAAGCAACAATAGAAACAAACCCTTGGCTATATTTTTCTTACCTTAGTTCAACAATTTGCAAACGGAAGTGGAAATTCCAGCACCAGATCTCGAATACCGGGGTATCCTTCAACTAATTTGAAATCGATCCTCAACAAAAGCCAACGATCACAACATTCTCGCTGCATTCAACACATCCAACATTCAACACCCAATCCACGCGATTCTATAACATCAGAAATCAATGAAGGTCAATCAGAGGTCAAATAATTCAAACTTGAGTTCAAAATATTATAGTTTCCCAAGCGTTTCAAGTACCAACAAAATTATAGCTAATAAAGAAGAAAATATACTTACATTTTGGGAATCCCGAACTCAACAAATTGAACAATAACAATATTTGCAACAATGAAAACCGGAACAACCGAATGGAATCCTTGGATGGAAAATAATTGAAAATTCGAAAAATTAAAACTTTCAAGCCCAACTACAGACACACACCTTCAGCCAGCAGCGAAAAATAAAATGACGAATGACGTGCTTTTCCGCCGCAAATATCAGATTAAAATACTCGGCGGTTCTTTTTGAGACCCCACTGCTTAACTGAAGCATAGTGTGCTTCTCAGAAACTTGGCTGCGGCTTGTATATTGAAATAAGAGAGCCAACATTCAGCATACTATAGGCGAGTTTCGTACTCAAAAACCGTAAATTCTTCAAATAAGCGAGTGAGCCAGCTTTTTGTAAAATAGAGAAGGGAATGGAAAGAATGAATTGAAGTTTGAGTCTTCAGAGTGCTGCAGCAAACTGGTGAGCCCAGTGTTGCAGTTAGTTTAGGGAGCGTTGTACAGCAAAAAAGTAGTACAGCCATGAATGCCGATAATTCTGTAGAATTCAAGCAGAGGAAAAAACGGACGTGGTGACGTAAGGGTTCCCCTTAGTAATTTCGGCGGGGGAGTTGGGTGCTCTTGTACACTCGGCTGGTTTTATTTATTTAACTACCTTGCTAGTTGACTCCATTTTAATGGCCATTGAACTGGGGTCTTCCATCAAAGGTTACGCTAAGCAACAATTAAATGGCAAGTCCATGGATTAGCGGTACGGTCATGGCTGTAAAGCATCGATGTAGCAATTTTAGTACAGGAACTAGTTTTTGCGAAAGTTGTAAGTAAAGCATCTTGAATTTTTGAAATCTATATACTTGGGGTAAAATATCCATCTTGGAACTTAGGAGCTGGCGATACAAAGAAGTGCAGTATTTGCTGATTTGCATGCAAAAGTTCAGCTACATTTTCATCTTCTTCTTTGCTAAATTTCGATCAGCATAGAATCTTCAAAAAATGAGTCTCTGAAACTTCATTGTAATGTGTAAAAGGAGAAACATGTGACGTTAAAGTGCTTAAGACCATGCTGTACATCATCTGCATATGACGAATTTATAGGAAACTACATTTATTGAGCACTTGTGTTTTGTAGTATAAATTAATGGGCCAAAATATATTTCATGCAATATTTTTCTAACCATCAGAAGATTCTCCCCAAAAACTTTAAACTTTTAGATGCAAACTGAGATCTTTGTTGCGTTATATGTGTCTTCAGTTTCAATTCAAAGCAAATCTACCATGTGGCGTGGTGTGGCCTAAATTGAGTTGAGAGATCTAAAAAGCGTAGTCCAATAAAGTATGAAGTCCAAATTCGAATGTATATAGTAGTGGCCTAGTGAGAATCAGAATATAGTAAAATCTGCATTGTACCATTTGTTTTCATTTTTATTAGAATTGAATTCAACCGGAAGCAGCCATTAGATATTTTTATCTGTAGATGTGTGCGTTAGATCATCTTCACAGCTTCATCATGAATGAAACAACTTTTATTGTCATTTGCTGTTTATATAACACATTACTACACCATCGGATGACCTTAAAAGAAAAAAATGACACAAGAATTTATGTTAAAAATATAATTTTAAGTTAACAAAAATACATCAATACTTTAACTAATATTGCGTGTCAAAAACTGTGAGCTACACATTACATAGGACATTTACGCTATTGTGAACATAATGGACCCTGTAGGTGTTGATAACGGGGCACATTGAGAAACCTTCATAATCTGTTCCCAAGTATGTTATGTACATTTGATGTGTAACCTTGTTCATAATGATGATTGCATGGATTGCAATTGCATATTCGGGTACCTAAAAGGGATAAATTGAGTTTTTGCGTTCTTGTACATTTCCGTCATAAAGAATAGTTCAAATGCATTTTGGTGCCCAGAATTTCACAAACCTCTGCAACCGGCTCAAAAATTTTTATATGTACACAACAATAAATACAAGCAATTCGGTAAAGTTTTTTGTTTGGAAGATGAAAATAACCATTGATGGTTGTATTTAATCTTCATTAGAACGATTTCTCTGCGCATGATCGGGAATAATGGCAACTTAACTTCTTTGTGCAGCTGACGCGCATGCTCACACGAAAATGGAACCAGAGGATTGGTTGCTTGACTTAGCTTCATATTAGATTTTCTGTTTGATATTGCGTTTGTATCACAAGCATATTGATTAGAAGATCACATTATTTATATTAATTATGGGGACGCGAGATTTATCAGTAGAATTGGAATACCATTCGTGTTTTTACTATTGATTTTATTTTAATGTTATTGTTACAAATGTATATTACAAGACAATGGAGTATACTCTACCTGTCTATTGTCTATCTAAATAGTATAAAAATAAAATATATAGCAGTAAATTATACAAAGAGTATGCTAACATTACAACGAGTTCACTGTTATGTAAGTACAGTAAAGATTTACAAAGTTTTTATTCATCATCGTCATCTTCTTCATCATCAAAAGATAGTAAACTTTTATTTTTAACCTTTTTGGAACTACTTTCCTTACGTTCGATCTTCTTTTGGGTAGCATCCTCTTTTTCACTCTCATGACTTCGTTTCACAGGCTTCCTAAAGACGGGTTTCTTGAGAGGTCCATCTTTAATATCTGTGCATAACCAAATTTGTTTGTATGCACGATTACATCCTTTTAGGCTTTTTTGAGCAATATAACTAATCATTAATTTCACATTATTATGCACAGCTTTATACTTTATGCAGTATGAACTCGCTCAATTCCAATTCTTTATTTACCTTCTCCTAACTCTTTGGCAAGTTGTTCCGCCTGTTCAGCAGAAAGATCTCCCGGTTTTAAAACGACTACAACGGGCTTTTCATCCTCAGTTTTGCGATCATCTTCTTCTAAGCATTGAGCTAGCTCTTTCTGCAGTCAAGTACAAAGTTATTTAAACTTTTCAAACAAGGCACTAATGCCTGTATGCATCAAGTAGTAAACCTATAACACTATATGGAGCCATCCGCTGGTAGCAGTTGGCATGTAGTTTTAAAAGTAAAATCAAAGCCGGGCCCACTGGCTTTTAGCCAGACTCACTCTGTTACGAGCGACACCTGCAAAATTTATAATAATCAAAAAATTTTATAACATACAGCAAGTTTCTAAAATGTGATAAACGACTCTATATAACGAGTTTGTTTCACTATTCTACAATTTTGATTATCACATTTTATAAACTAGCCGTGTGCGTCATTGGCAATTTTGTAGGTTTGAAATTTTGTTCGTAAGAGTAAGTCTGGCTAAAGGACAGTGGGCCCCGCTATTCTACTGTAATTATGAAATTCCGTGCACACGGACAGACCGACGGACAGAATAGCTTCGATTATGATATGATGATGATGACCATATTAACAAAAATAGCAAACTCATTTTTGCAGATACATAGTACCTAACCGTATAGAACATACGGTAGTAAACTCACTATTTGAGATTTCTAATTTGAAACACACAGGGATGTTTACATTTCAATTTATACTTTAAGCTAGTCCTATTCCTGTTGCAAATGAAATTCTTTTGCACCAAAACATTTCAATTATTTTGATAAAAAATGTCAAAATTACTGAATCTGACTAATTTCGGGTTTACAAAATCGTCCGGAATTATCCTCTATATTTAGAAAGTTACGCATAATAAATAATGATATGCATAATAAGGCGACTAATCCTCCTACTTGTGGCCTCGAAGAAATATCCTCTTTTCTATTCCATTAATTTTGTAAATCTCGTCAATTTCAATATATATATATTTCAATATAATATAAATATGTTCTTTGTTCGAGTGCCTGTTTTGAAACTGTATTCCAGTTAAATAATTCCATTGTCCAAAAACTTCTTTTGTTGGTTGAGGAGATTATTTTGTCTTGTTATATATCAGTTTACAGTTTGTAATTCAATTTGAAATAAATAAAAAAGGTAGTATTATTAGATTTTTTTTAAATGCATAATATGTAAATTACGCTTGGTTTAATAGGGTTGGTGGTTGGTGTTGGTAAGCAAAACTTCCATCAAAAATTTTAGTATTGACTATGCATAATTTAATCAATCATTCATGGTCATTTCGCGCATACTTTTAACATTTATTATTTTGTATGCATTGCGTACTATGCATATAACCATTACAATCAACAACAATTTGTTACGCATTATTAACATTATTATAAATATCATTATAAATAGAATGTATCACTATTAATATGCATTAATTCAGAGAAAGAAGAAATAGGGCAAAATCTATTTATAATCTTTGAAAATATCGAATGCATAATCTTTCCGCTAAAAAGCCCGTTCTGCGCCTTAGCAGTTAACTAAATTAACTTAAACCCTCGTGCAACAACATGATCTTGTTTCTGTTGCCACGAATTACATCAATGCAAAAATCAAATACATTTACCTTTGTTTCTACCGTCGGTGATTCTTGAAAGCCAATTTGCTCCTTCATGCGTCTTAAAAACGCAGGATCTGCCGGCTTGGTGAAAGTTACTGGATTGCGCTTTCCCCCTCTCTTGCTCATGATTCTTCTCAATAGTTTAAATTTAAATCTTGCCGAGATCGTGCTAACAGAGTTTTTTTGTGTATATCCAACGCCGTTTCAACTAATTCAGAGTGTCTTGTTTAACAATCAGAAATCTTGCAACAACAATTGAGTAGCAAGAAAGGTGTGCGGAGTTGCGAAGCTGATTTCTGGAATTAACTGCTCCAAATTGTTATAAGATTCTCTATTTAAGCCATTTAAACTTCTTAATGAAGAGGTTCGGTATTCGGTAAGTTTGGTCGGAGTCTACCAGTCTACACAAAAGTGGGATTTAAACCACTAATACGGTTTCGCGGTGTTTACTGATGAACTACTGGTAACAAGGGGTGTTGTGAGAATTGACTTGAGATTGGTGTATATGCGATTGGGTTATTGAATGCATTGAATATGGTTAAAATATTTAGATCGGTTATTGAGTACAATTAATTAGTGCATTGGTACGTTACGTGCTTGAATTTATTTTAATTTCAACAACGGACTAATATTTTTTGACGTTAGACAAAGACACAAATCCCCATCAACGTATTGGATATGTGTCAGCACGTATACATTCGGAGAAATTACGTTACGTTATGTCAACACGAATTAGGAAATCAGATTAAGTGCATTTTTTAAAACCATTGTATCATCTCTCTTGTACAATCAAAATCATATCCATTTCCAACATTTGTACATTAATTAGCAGGACTACAATTAATTGTAAAGCATTAAAACCTGATTGTAGTATTACTTTTCTGAAAGATAAGAATTCAACATCATATGCGGATCTAATCTAATAATATTAATCATTAATTAATAAATGCCACCACATTAATCTTTCATCCCTAACTTAAAACTAACATAATCTAGCTTCACGTATATATTGCCCTGAGCTGTCTCAAAAATCCACAATGAATCACTTTATAACCTAAAGTTTTACTTTATAGCTCTAACCAGCGTCCTTTTATTCGTATTTTTTAATATCCATTTTTTAGACCTACAACAATCTTACTGTTCAGGCAACAACTGGTTATTAAAGTCTTCTTCATCGTCTTCATCTTGCTGATTCATTTTATTTTTATGCAATCTAGAAAAAAAATTGGAATGTAACGTTTTTTGTTACTAACTAAGTTTAAGAATTTATGTTTGCTAAAAAACGTATACCTGATTACACAAACTTGCTTATCACACGTAGTATTGAAAAATTCCAATGGGGTGAAAAGGAATAGCTGGGATTCCGGATGCATTCGCGCATGAGACATGAGTATATTGAATGCCATCTTTTGATTGAAATCATCCAAAAAGACTCCATACTCGTCCATCATATAGAATGGTGCTCCCATGATTTGCATTAGGGCAACCATAAAACACAATGTAGAGAAAGAGTGTTCACCTCCTGAAATACTCAAGTGCTCTCCTTTGCTTGTAATCCTGAGACAATTTTTTCAAAATGAGTGTTATTCATTTAACGCTATAACTAGATATTTGGAGCAGTTCTTACTTATCTCCAGCAGTAATTGATTTCTTGTCTGTTTGTAATGTGTAAATCAAATATTGCTCAACGTCGTCAATCTCCAAAGTTCCCTGAGAAAATATACGAACAGTAAAATCAATAAACTAAAATTTAGTTTTATTCCAAAATTTTGTTTAGACGGATTCAGTATAACTTACAACATAGCCACGGTACGATGCCAGTGAAAGAAAGCAACTACGAACTGCATTTCCGACGTTAAATCGTGTGTTCACAAAATGATTCGTTTGTGCTGTTAACATCTTTTTCAAACGCTGTAAAAATATATTTAATGTATTGAAAATAATTTAGATCCATGTCTTGTATATATTGCAATATTATGGTAAAGGGTGAACCAAAATCTTACATTGTAGAATTTTTCTGTGACTTCAATAGCATCAGCCATTTCTTTAGCTAATTTATGAGCCTCAGCGTATTCCTTTCCTATGCGTTCCTTTTGATTTATCAAAGGCCTATTTCTCTGTAGATTGTACTTTTCTAATTTCAATTCAGCTCGTACGGTATTTGGATCCCTAATAAAGTATGTTTTTTAGAAAAATTATTTTATGCTGAGTAAAATTGAAAATTTTAAGGCATAAATATTTAAAACATACCTAAAAACATCAATACGAGAACATTTTGTATTCGCAGCTTTGATTCGACGTTCCAAAGATGCTTTCTCTGTTTCATATTTTTCTGTCAATTCTTCCTCTTGTGCGGTTAACTTTTCAAGAGCTTCTGTGCACTTTTTTACTTTCTACAATGAGTAAACAACAAGTTTACTACAAGAAGTTACAAGCAGATTCAATTTACTCAGCTAATAGTAACTAACCGTGTTGTGCATAGCTGCGAGCCTCTCAACCGAATTGCGGTCATGCTTGATTTTAATTATCTTGTTTTGTATAGCATCGATTTCAGCTTGTATATTGTTCATTGTGGCTGCAGCTTGTTGTACCTCCGCATCCAATTCAGACTCTTTGATTAAGAGTTTATTTAATTCTGTTTGATGACCAGCTTCTCTCACTTTCAATTCTTGCATATCTTCTTTCTGAGATTGAAAATTTTATCAATTTTTTATCACAAAAATAAAATGGTTGGATTGAATAAAACATGTTGTTACTAATGCGAGGATCCATTTTCCAGAATAATAAATATCCATTGGGGCACATCGAGAAAAAATTAAAGAATCGAAAGAAAGCGAAAAATAATTTCCACATACCAGAGACGTGATATCCGGCTCTCTAACTTTCATCAACTCATCCAATGAGTTTTGTACAGTTCTCAATTCCGATTTCATTTGGTTAATGCTGCTCATTTTCTTTTTAATCGTAGCTTCAATAGCTGAGCGCTGATTAGAGAGTTCTTGTAATCGTCTCTTAGAGATTTCAAACTTTTCTTTGACTTTCAAATGCTCTGCTTCACAGCTTTGGATTTCTGCCTGAACTTGTTTACTCGTGTCAAAACTTTAAAAAATCTCAAATTAATTAATTTTCCTTGAAATGATCTATGCAATAAAAAACAGTAATTTATGCTTACGCTGTGTTGTTAGATTTTGTAGTCCGTACTATCGTAGGGGTTTTATTCTTTGGTAACGGCAAACTAATAGCAGCGTAGCGCGTAGTGATTGGGAAATACTTGTAAAATTGAAGAGTATAGCCCACTTGACAATTTGGGGGCACCCTAAATCATTAAAAAAATCAACAAAACTTGAGTATTCAACCAATTATTGGAAATATTATATTAAATTTCATGAAATTTCTCTAATTAAGCACTTACAATGATGAATCAACCATATCATCACAAGCATCCTCGTTTGATTTGTACAAGTAAATTTTATCTGCATGATTGCAATCGATGAGCCAATTGAAAACAATGGGATCGTCATCAACAATGTCAATAACATCCAGCAGATTTGTATTAGATTTCGATTTGGGATTAGCTGTTAGTGTATTTCTCTTGAGAAAGTATTTCTAAAAGAAATTCGTATATATTAATTTTGCTCTTCGAAATATTTGGATGATTAAAATCTCTTAACTCACCTCTTCTTTGTTAGCACGATTGATATTGTAGCCACTGACATATCGACTAATTTTAGATTTATTTCGTTCTCCATATACTTGTACAATGAGGTCTTTCAATACTTGGGCATCCTTTGCATTATCCACAATGAATGAGCATAGCGAATTCTTCAAAATGTACTCAACCAGTGGAGCCCATTGAGGATCCTATAGCATATGTATATTTTTTCATACTGGTAACTTATTGATTTCACCGCACAATATGTCCATCCCATTTTTCAAATTTCTTAATATTTTTAAAACTTACATTTACTGTATAGCAAGCCCCTTGAGGACCGCGTGGCTTGCGAATAAATTTTGTATTGTTGATCCGTCTAACCAATTCTTCCATTTCAGGTCCAAAGTTGAGAAATCGGTTTGACTCATCTTGCTCAACTTTTTTGTTTTCTGTTAAACAGTAAGACATTCCATATTTTAATGTAGAGTGAGCAGTCATGTACACAACTAACTTGAATTGCTTAAATTCCAAGTTCTACCATACTTCAGAAAACTCGCAAATTGTTTCTTACTTTTCAAGCTGTGCTGTAATTTCGTTAGATTGCTCTTGATTGATGTAATACGCTCACTATGCTCCGCTTTAGTAGCACTTTCACTCTGATGCTCTTGTTTCAACCCAGCAGCAGTTTCCTGCAATTCAGCTAGCTCTGCATTGGCTTCAGCAATCCGTTCTACCATAGCCTGTTTTTGCTGCTCCAGTTCTTGTTTTTTCCTTTCACAGTTATCAGCTCTGCTTGTCAACATGGTGGACAAACGCTTTTCCATTTCACGTAATTTTTGGTTTTCCGCTGCTATGTTTTTCTTAGCCGTTTTTATGTAGGCTTTCACCTGATAAAGTTCTGGAGATATACTTTGTCCCTTGTATTTTTGCATTTCATCTTCTTTGGATTTGGATTCCTCGGATAGCTGTTTTAGTAGCACGTCTTCGGAGCTGTTTAATTTGATGTTAAGTATTTTATTATCTAACTGGCTATAGGACTTTAACTTTGTGCTTCTAGACAACAATATTTTATGATATGAAATTTGGTTTTACCTGAGACCCATTTCGACTTCTTTGATCTCATCACGGGCTTTTTTCTCATCTGCACGAAGATTAGCAATTTTTTGGGAAACTTTGCTCAATTCCTTGTAGACAGATGCAGTAACTTCTTCTTGTGCTTGGACTTGTGCCCATGCAAGTTCCTTAATCAAACAAATCATTTTTTTCCTACATCCTTCGAGTGTTGTGATTTGGTCCAATTGCTTTTTTAGCCCCAGTTCTTTTTGATGCATGTCTCTTTCCCATAGCTATTAGAAAAGGTTGTTAGGTTAAAGAAACTATTTTTTTTTTCAAAATACTCAAACCATGAAAATTCAAATATAAGGGACTTACAATTTTCTTAGATTCCAACAAACTTTTGGAATATTGCAAGTCTGCATGAGACTGTTCTAACAAGTCTTTAGCCTGAGCAAGAAATGTTGCTTTGCTATAAACTTCATATCTGTATAAAAAAACGTATCGTTAATGTCGATCTATTTGCTTTGTAAACGAATTCGCAATGTAAATAGGTGGCTGCCTTTAAACTATGCATTGAAAAATGGCGTACAGTGTTTTAGGCTTATGCGCGGAATGAAAACTTCTAGCATTCTCCTGAGTAAGGAACTGTAAAGGATTTTTAGGATAAATGTTGAGACGTCTCAACATTTTATCCAAGTCCAACTTCTTTATCTTTTTCCAACGTTTAGTTTCACTAAAAACTCCTGGCTCATCCGTTTCGTATGTTTTCACTTTGTATGATGGTGTTTGCGAAATTTCACGACACAGTTCTAATTTGTCTCCATATCGTCGCTTACTAAGATCCCCATTGTTTAGTAAATGAATTTCCAACCTGGCTGTATGTTTATTATCTTTGATGATAGCTAGAAATTGGAAAAAATATGTATTTAAGTAGGATAAAGTAAAAATAGTTTCAGTAGTTCAACAGTAGTTTTCGAATTGCAAAAGGTTGAAAACTTACAGCGAAGATTGCCAGAACGGCCAGTTGTCATTGCTGGGGCTCCCAATGCTAGCAATACTCCAGACATAATTGAACTTTTACCCGAACCATTTTCTCCCGTGATGCAATTCACCTGATCAAGTACAAAATGCATTTTAAACATGTTATTAAAGTTTTAAAATCTTCACTATCTTTGAAAAATCAGGATACTTCTCCATCTTTAAAGCTTTAAAAGATGAATACGTTTTTTTTACCTGCTTCCATTTTTTCTGAAAAAAGTCATGTACTAATAGGTTTTCAAATTTTGTGTACAAAATTTTCCCGGAACGGCAATGTTCAGGCTGCAATGAAAAACAAATATGAATTTTTAAGGACTCATTGCTTTGATCTACTATATAATTATTAGCTCCTAAGAATTCCTTACATCCTCATGCATCATGGAGTTTGTTTTATCCAAACTGGTGACTTTAATGAGATCGGGATCAGGGGAAGGGGCAATTTCTTCGTTGAATTCATCGTCAAATCCATGATGATCAAGTAAAGATAATCCAGCACCCGGAGTTGGTGGCGGAGAGTCACTCATTGGGGAAAGATTTGGTGACAGTGTGTGAGGAGGAGACATCATTGGTGAAATGGTCCGCATAGGAGATGGTTGGGGTGTATGTAATGGGCCATCGTCATCATTTTCAGTTTGCGGTGTAAAAAGTCCTTCTGACGTCTCCTCAGCTGCTTTCCCCAAAAACATGCTGAGGTCATCAAATCCGACCAAGTTGGCGTCATCGTAGAAAGGATGTCCTGGTGTTTCAAAACCGATGATTTTGTTGGAAGTTTTGGATTCAGATCTTGTAACACGTCTGCGTTTTCTACTCGCGTCACAGATATCTGGACTGACTCCTTTAAAAAATAGTTAAAAAAAATATTATGACGTGTTTTTTCATTTTCAAACAAAGCGTGAACTGTCTGGTACGCATTAATGTGGAAAAGTAGCATAAGAGATTTTTATTTCTTCGAAATGGATTCAAATTATATAGTTTTTAGTTAGAAATTGACAAATATAGTTTATTTAGACTTAGACCGTCTCAGTTCATTACGCTGTGCTCGAAAACTTATATATCGAAACTGGGCTGTTTTACTTTTGAAATGATTAATATTTATTGAGTAAAAAATGACTGTTTAAATGGTATTTCACATTTACACATCTTTAGTGTTAACAAAATATCTTGAAATAGGAGCACTATGTATATTAAAGCACAATATTATTGTGTAGCACACGTTTTTTTATTGTTTGTGATGGTTATTTACGTTCTGATTGTGTTAAGCTGAACGGTAAAAATTAAGCTAAAGTTTTTCGTACTGTCAACTTTTTCTACCAGCAAACGTTTTGAGGTTACTTAATTACTTTGCTTAAAATTGGGTTTTTTACTAAAAATATCCAGAGGCTTTGGGTCTGGTTTTTAGTGCATGTTTTAGGCTCGCAAACACTTATAAATAGAAATTGAGGGTAGGAAATGACCATAGTTCAGATAGTATTAAACGAGTAGATTATGTCAGCTGTGATAAAGCTGCTATGGCCATTTTGGTTTAGGTCAGATTTTTAACATGTACAAAACCTTTGGCTTTTAAACTTGAAAAGAAAACTGCACATTTTTGAGATTTCCAATTTTTGAGACCGTCTTGTCTTGCACTTGAAATTGAACAATAGAGAGAAGCATTATATAGCCTTCTTGTAGTTTACATTTTTTTAATGAAAAACTTAAAGCTCAATCAATTGTAAATTGAGCTTCTAAATTCGGGTAACATTGAAATAAATTACGGGTTGAAGCAATTTGCGTAGGAGTATTTGCAAAAACTAAAAGTTTTGATTGCATTCTGCATTCTGTTGATCGGATAAAAAATTTGAAGTTCAAATCGTAATTTCAACTTATTGCATCCTTCCAAACTCCTTATAGCCACCCCTTACTTCCAAACTCTAAACTTTACTCTTAAGTAGAAAAATTTTGCAAGTTTAACACAAGATCTGTTTGAAAATTCATCATTAATTCTTCCAACTGATTTCCACTTTTCCTTTTGAAACCGAACGAAAAGAACAGCTTTTCATTTTGAAACTGTGTATCATTAGTACAGTATTTTTCGTAATTGCAAACTGGTCAAATATTTTCACTTACTTCCACTTCTACTTGGTTCCTCTGGAATTGACGACGGTATATCCACCACTGGACTCCTTGCTTGTCGTTTTCGTCCACTCCTCGTGAGCATAATCATGTCCATGGTGACAATGTCAACCACGGAATAGTTAATTCCCTAATTAAATGTGATCACTTTTTGAAAAGAAAAAAAAACCATTCAAGTTGTGAGGCCAAAATGTGAATGCTGAAGACTACGTTTTGCGAGCAATGCTACTAACAGTCAACAACCGTTTTGGTGTTAGCCAGAGAAAGCTTTACCTAATAGTATATCTCTATATGAAATTGTTAACTTTATCTGCAGTCTGTAGTGAAAAATATAGGAAGTAAGGAGGCCAAGGAGGGGCGATACTTTGGTTTTTAGCTTCACTACAGGAGAAGCGTACATTACAAATGGCGCCAACATGAAATGGGACAAAACATGCTTACTTTTGACTATATGTACTACAAATGCACCTTAACCCTTTGGTTGGTACCTTTGTACAATTGCCTTTAACTACTTCAACTACTATACAAATAGTCTGAGATGCCCCAAAGCTTTCTCAAGAGATTATTATGAGGATTTGTACTCGACTACACACACATGTGATGAGTCCATAACGGAGGCATTCAACCAGCCTGTTCACAATTCATGATGTTTCTTCTTCCTAAAGTATTATGGCATGGCAGGTAAATATGCAGGGGGATGAAAGATGCAATGGTTTTCCTAGCAAACGATAAACTTGAGCTAACTAAGTTATTATTCCTGAAGTTGAATAACATATTTCTACAATTTGATATGGTATTGAAGACAATATTTTATTGTCAAACGTGCTGGAATCACTAACTATGAAAGTTAAAACCCCATTATGCTTACATTATAGCTATATTTAGGTAGTTATTGTCCAGTAGTTTGAATTATGAACTAAAAGAAATGTTAATTCTATCATTTATGCTTGGTTGTAAATATCGTCTGTCAATTGCCTTGTAACACACCGAAAAAGTTGAACAAGAATTTGCTGCATAAAGCAACTGTACAAGAGTATACTTGTACTTATAGTGAAAAGAGCCTTTTGATTCATTTCGAAGCCAATCTTAGGATTAATTCTTGCATCTATTATTTTTTGATGGTATATGGATAAAAACAAAGAATTCTCATGTAACTACAGGGCTTGCGCAATGAGTACAAGCTATTTATTTTTGAGCGCCCTGTTTGGTTAAGGTTGAAGATTGGAGTCTTTCATTTCAAAGATTTTTAGAGTACCATTAAGTATCGTGAATATAGCCGGGAATGTTTTCCTTTCAATATTTGAACATAGAAATAGAGGTTTTTGGTCTTGGTCAGGGTGAACGTGTGTGTGTGAAAACTTCTACTCCTAAAGTGAGAAACTACGTTATGTGTGTGATGTGATCAATATCGCCAATGTGATCGTTGGTGTTAAATGTGTATTTAATTTGGTATTGAAGACATAGCATTTAGATTAAATTTATTTCAGAACCGAAATTCTGAACGCTGCTAAAAGGTATTCATTCGATTTTAAGCATAATTAGGTTAAGCTGGGGTTGAATTCCCAGTAGGTTAGGATTTTCCTTTTGGGCTTCCCCGTAAGGTTTTCCACTTTCCTTTTCTAAGCTAGGGTTTTTTCATTGCGATTTTTAACTGTTAACTTATGGTATGGTTAACTATTTTAGTCTTTTATTTCTTTATATTCTTGTTGATAATGAAACTTTAGATAGTGTCATAATAATTATATCTATATACCTTGAGATAGTATTAGATAAAAAATTATTATATTACGGGGTTTGGTCTAGTTTCATCAAATCTGTATTTTTTGTGTGTTTTTAGATCAGTCCATCTACTCACCTCATTAATAGACTGGAACGTTTAATTGCTGTAACAATGAATACTTTTCAAAGTAGGACAGAGAGTAGCAAGTCATCTGTCGAAGTTCAGTCTCTCAATGAAAGCTTCCTTCATTCTTGTCAAGCTGCTGTGGATGACAACAAGCAAGCTCTTCTAGTTCCTTTGATCAAGGACTATTTGATATATGCGAAAGACGTTTTGAATCAGGGAAAAGGGGAAGCTGTGGATAATTCGTTTAGTTCTTTAGGAACTTATTTCCAAAAATTGGAGGCTTCAGTTGGCCCTGTAGGAAAAAATAATGGAGCGCAAAACTCTGCTATTCCCCAAACTCAAAGTGTAAAAAAGTCTGAATCTATTTCTGCTGGATTTTTTAGTTCACAAGCTACAAAACCATCTGAATTTGCTAGTACAGTAATAAAGCCATTTGCGAACGATAGTGGCTTTTTTTCTAGACCAAATGTTAGTAATGGGTCTAGTGGAATTAATATTCCAGCAAGTCAAAGTATTACGTCAAAGTTGGATACGAAGCCTTCTTCAGCGTCAACTACAATTCTGTTTCCAACCACAAGTTTCAATTTTATGAATCCAGCTATGAATAAAGAAATCTCTGGAAGTGGGTCCATTTCCACTGGTACGGTTTTGTCCAACACAACTGCACCTACTGCTCCTGTAATGAATTCCTCAAATAATGGGGGTGGGGACACTAACGAAGAGGAGGATGATAAGCCTCCAGAGAATAAGTTTGTTCCAGTAGAGGAAAGTGATTCAATTCATACCGTGAAGTAAGTGCATTTTTGTTGTTACAGTTTCTTCATTCATATTCGCTGTCTTGAAACTTATTTTTATACAATTGGTATTTCTTAATTCTTTTTAGATGCAAATTATTTGCAAAAATAGATACAGGCTACAAAGACAAGGGTGTTGGAATGCTCCACTTGAAAAAGGCAGAAACAAATGAAGTGACTGGAAAGCCCAAATATCAGTTAGTGATTAGGGCAAATAATCAGCTGGGCACAGTTATGCTCAACATGCTAGTGCAAAAAGATTTACCTATGTCAAAAAAATCCGATAAGGATATTCTCACTATCGATCCAACAGGGGACAAGGGATCCCCGCTTCCTATTCTTATCAGAGTAAAAACAAAAGAAGATGCTAATGAGTTAATTAGTTTTATTGATAACTTCAAGAAAGAAATTTCATAGCTCCCAGATTACATTTCCGATGCTTATTCACTATAAATGTTTAGCATTAAAAAATGCAGATACTATGTATGCAGTGCTTACTGCACTGCACTTATAATTACTTGCTAATATTTGTACTTGCTACTTTGCTACCTGTTCATCTCTCCGTACTTTCGTCTGATATTTTTTTAATCTAAAGCAGAGGTGTTGAATGAAATATAAATGAAAACCAGTGTTTAATTCCGTGTTGCTTGAATGGATTGAATTAGTACTAATTAACCTACTATAATGTAACTACTAGATTTGAGGTGTCAAAAGTATTAAAAGATATTTCTTACTATTTTTAACCTAAAATTCAGTAAAAACAGGTTGATTTAGTTGTTTAGGAAATCAAGGTAATGAATTGCTTCATCGCATTGCAAATTTAAATTGATAGCTTATAAAGAACAACGGTTGGATGAAATACTATACTCTGAACCTGTGAAATAAAGCAGTTTTCCCTGACTTAAAGCAAGCCTTATTTAATCTGCAACCAGTGCAACCGCATCATATATAAGCACATATGCATCGATGCATAATCATAATTATTTTTTAATTAGAAGCTAGCAAGCTATAGCTTACACTCTTCTCTACATAAAACGAAGCAAATCAAAATCGTTTGTTACTTCATGAGTATGTCGATTTTTAGCAGGAAACAGCTCATATTTTATTTAGAAAATATAAATTGGAATTATCTTGTCTTAAGGCTTTTGACGGCTATCGTAAGTTAACTACATTTGGCCATTTGGCTGTCTCACACCCACACGTTATCCACTCTGAGACTGCTGCTTGCTGCATCTGCTATCTCAGCCCATTTACTCAATGTACACATCATCTAGTGCAGCAAGATGCGGGACTAGTCGACAACTTCAAAACAGCCATGGCCCAATCGTTTTCATTACTTTTTTAAAAACAAGATAAAAATAGATTCTTAATTAATTTTCAGTTTTTTGTAACTTATTTCCAACGAGTTATATCAGTCCTAATATTTAGCGGTTTTCCTACATGTGTTGATTATTTTGCATACCTACCTATATTACCTACAAAATATTTGAGCGGCTAAAATATTTTGAAACGGATTTGTACTGGTTGGTGATATACAGGTCGGGGTGATCGGTGAATTGCATGTGAGAAACAGCCGTATTTAAGTGCAGCGTGAGACGGCCAATACGGTCAAAATATATAGTTTATTTTCGATTTACAATCGAAGTACTGAACTCCGACTGATAGGCTTTTCATCTGTGACGTAATAAACATAAACTAAATTGTGGCAAACTGGAAGTATCAACATAAAATTCGGTGTGCAGCATAGCCATAGCCACGGTTGGGGTGTAGCAAAAGGTGCGCTAGTTAGGACTGGACCAATTCGCATTTCGCATTACTTGAGTGTAAAAGCTACGCTTGTGGCTCAAAAACCTAACCTAACTGGAAAGAAGCTCAGCGCACGTTTTGGTATCTGTAACCTCCGGACATCAGCCTTTTACCAGTGATGAATTCTAAGTCTGAACTGCCTCAGCAGCAGACAGGTTCACGTTCAATACTTTCTAGGATCATTACCAAGAAAGCAGAATGGCCAGACAAGGTTTGGGATTTTAATTTGTAAAAAAATACTTACTTACTTCCCTCAATCAATATTGGTTGCTCTCATACTCTCCTTCATTATATATTATATGTCTCATGCTCTGTTATATTTTTACTGTAGGATGAATTTTTGGACATCATTTACTGGCTTCGTCAAATTATTGGAGTATTCCTTGGTCTCATTTGGGGTGTAATCCCACTAACTGGAATATTTGGGCTAGCATTGTATGACATACTTCAATGCTTCGTAGAGTATTTGAATGAACATGAGAAACTAATTGTGATGATGTTCAATTGTAGATTTTTCCTTTGCAATGCGGGGATTATGTATTTGTATTTCTCCGGATATCATAAGGTAGATGAAGAAGAGTTCGGAGGTGCTTGGGAGCTTACTAAAGAGGGGTTTATGACCAGCTTTGCTGGATTTCTTGTAAGACAACACGCTAAAAAGTATTAAATGCAAGCGAAGGCATGTTTTCGTAAGTTATATTTCAAAGCATAAAAATTTCTAGGTCACATGGATTATAGTATACTCTGGACTACACTTTACTGAAAACGATTTTCACCACCTGTCTACATGATTGTTTTACCTACAACAATAGATGTATAATATATACGACTTCGATTCGTGCTTTTGTAAAAGACAGCTTTCAATACTATTTTAGCTGTTTACTCAGTCTTCTGATTCTGAAATATCATACTTACATACTTTTACATTTTGTTCATTATTCGAGGATGTAATAAAACGCATCGTTTTTGGATTGGAGGGATGGTAATCATTCTTCTTCATAAAACTGAAATGTAACTATCGGATCAAACAATGAAACCTAAGGTCTTACCCATTTAGCGACTAGATTAGAGTTGGACAGAAGTTTCATAAATAACGTATTTACTACCCTGCTTGAAGATGCATAACATAATCGGGACATCCGTTAGACAGTACGCACGCTTACAGTTAGATCATAGATGACAACGGGCCATGTCCTGGTAAGCTTGTCCCCGTGGCGCAGTGGATAGCGCGTTGGACTTCTAATCCAAAGGTCCCAAGTTCGAATCTTGGTGGGGATGTCCACTTTTTGACGGTTTCATTTTGTAATAAATGGTCACACATTTGCATAAAATTAATTTTTTGAAAACCGTAAATTCACTGTAGCCATAGCTTGTACATTTACAAGAAAATCGCAGTAAGATTTTTAAAAAGTTAGCTGTCGACTATCTTCAATTTGAGAATCGACTATGTGTGGTGTCAAGCAAGCACAGACAATTGGTTGTAGTCTGGTAGTAGCGGGAATGTGTTTGGATTTTTGGATTGAATTGGATATTGTAATTATTGTAAAACTCAACTTTCCGCACCACCATAGTAAATAGGATTATAATAATTTAAGTAGCAAAGTAGCAATTATCAAACTTAAAGAGTTCAACTTCTCTGACTTGGAATTTTCCAAGCAATCGTTCTATCCAGGAAGTCCAGGATTAGGGTGCGAGCAACGGGTACATTCTAGGGTCCACAGCTAGATAAAAATTTGCCACATGGCCTTATGTAGCAGGTAAAAAAGTTAACAATCTTATCTTAATGCAAGTGCAACATTTTGATTTAGAATTAGAATTTGCCCTGTTGAAACAGTTCCTCCGAAACCACGTTTTCTAATATTTCTTCTGCCGCATATCACTTGACAATGTCATATCAGACACATTTGAGATTTGACATCACTTGACCATGTATAGTAGTCAAATAAACCTTTGACCAAAATGTAACTTTGGTGTTGAACTCAATCAATTCCAGTTATGTACGTTTCTGGATCTGGCTTGTTTTGTTATCCAAAACATTTTGGATTCAGTTTCCTTTATCTTTTTGTAGCTCCGCTCCAGTTTCCTAAAACGCTCTGGAGCTCCACTCCAGTTTCTCTACATTTTTTGAGCAACGTTTAAAATATGGCGTTGCTCCTTTCAGCTCCATCGAATATCAACATCCATTAATTTCATTGTTTTCACACAGGATTGGTATTTCTCTTTGGAATAGTAATCAGTTTGCACGCTTAATCCACTCATCACGTATGCAATGCGTTGGTCAAGAATGGAGGAAAAAGTATGCAATGAAAATGTTTGACATTTTTTGCTAATGGAACATGAATTTTTAATTGTACTAAATTCAGCTACATTTATGCAGGAAAGGACTACCTGCAAATCCTAACGCATATGGACCATTGACTGATGGTCCAGATTACTGTTTCGTGGACGGACGCCCCACACCGCCTGGCAACTGTAAAGTAATTCGAGCTTTGAAACAACGTGAAATTGCTGTAAGCACATGCCTTTACTCGCTGGACGTATTCGACTCCACTTATTGCTATCTGAAACGAATTTTGATATCATGATTGTCATGATAATTGGATATGATTGTTTCAGGAAGAGATCGTTAAACTAAGCGGTGAAATAGATTTCGCAGTTCAATGGCACAAAGAAGAGATGCGTAAAGAAGAGGAGAGAAAATCTAAAATTTTGAATCGCAAATTAAAACCTAAAGGAAAAGTTAGTTATGAATTTAAATAAAAGCTGATAAAGTAATTTATTACTGTCTGTTTCTTATTAAAAATGGACTTCCCCAGTAGCGAATTTATCATTTTGATTAAATGGTCATTTGTTGAATTTATGGAAGAAACAAATGGTCTTATGTAGGTCATTACTAGAGCAGTATGATTTTATGAAAAGTTTAAGCTTCGTTCGCCTCAAGTTTGTTACATCAACTCCAACTAGGTTTGAACGGAAAAAATCCATTTTAATTTGAAACAGACAGTATTCATATTTATAGTACCTTTTATACTGGATCAGTCAATAAAAGTAGAGATATACTTTCGATTACCAAAGAATGTTTGCATCTTGAATAAAGCTTCAGAAACAGTTTTTCACTACTCCGTATAGTTGTTGTAAATCATGTTTTTGTCGAACGGTATGATTAGGCAGTGGATCTGGACGGATATACTTGAATTTCCAATGTAGCCAATGTTATCAATCAGAGAAGAAACGCTGAATTTGACTTTTTTGTTTCATACTTTTTTATTACAACTACTGCCCATCGACAGTTCAATTCAAACACAACGTTATAGTAACTTTACACTAGAAGCTGTAATTGTGACAAAAAATTGTCTCCAGAAATAGAAGAAAGAAATGATCTAATATACTTACTTGTATTCAAGTACGGCCTAAGATAAGAAGTCTTACTTCTGTATAGTGACTGAAATAACAAAACCACCAACACTTGAAAATTTTAATTTCAAATATGAACCTCACATTTAATATTCACAATATTTTAATCAAATAGAATAGTGAAAGTAAACGACGGTTTTAAATAGATTACACTAAGACATCCCAATCAATGTAAGTTGGTCGAAGCCATAATATGGTCATTAACAATTTTTCAAGGCACAATTAACTCTGATGCACAAAATGTACAGGAGATAGCAAGTTAAATCTAAAGAGAAGGTGCACGCATAGAGTCGTCTCTATAAACAATTCTTACATATTTTATGCAAACATTTCTAGCATGTTTTTTATTATTTTCAAATACTGAAGGAGAATATTTATAGATGGTGACTAAAGAACTATAAGTTATTATATAATTTTATTCCTATAATACTTTTTACATGGCTGTCAACCATTCATATATCTAACAACTAGAACCTTTGACAAGAATTCATCGTATAAGGTATAGGTTACAAATCTCTCCACGTATTATTGTTTCGCACACAAAAGAAACATCTTCATGTATAGATAGACAATACAAATATTACAATAATTAACGTTAAAATTATTACAAAAGTATTTTACACTCAACATTTAATTTCATGTAATCCAGCAAATGGTAAGTACAAGTAAATCTCTCTGTGGCTAATAATATACCTAGTAAGGATTACGATTATACGTTCACGATTACACGTTGGGTCGGTCAAAGGGAAACCATCACAGTAAAAAAACACCAAGACACATTATGCGTACGGATACGAAATTATAGATAAACAAATTTGGCCTCATAAGTTTTCACTCCCGAAATTACAGTACGTGTAAATTTTCACAGTTCTTGAATTTTGCATCTTCTTTGCCCAACAACCATGTTAACATTTGCCTTGCCTTTACACTCGCCCGAAGCATTCCTCTGTGCTTACACCAGCTATCCGTGCTTCCTGTATTGTATTTAAAAAATTAAATTGTTTGAAAAAAACATCTTCCGATTCCGTTTATTATTATTGTTTTCATCGATCATTTGAACAATATGACACTTTACCGGATTCTGCTTGAGCAATTTTCATTCGAATTTGGTCCAAAAGACCCACAAGAAGCTCATCCACATTATGATTTATTCCTACAGATATTTCTGTGAATTTGACTCTATGAGCTACAGCAAGACAACGGCCATCTGTGAATAAAATATCATGCACCAAATAAAATCACTTGATAGGCAAGCCTCATATTTTATTGCCTTCAAACTTCCAATCTTCTCACCTTGTGTAGAAACTGCTCTGCTTCTTGCCAAATCGATTTTATTCCCAACAACTACAATGGCTTTGTTTCGAAGGAATTCTAATTCTTGAATCCTCCGCAGTTCCGTTTCAATCTTTTGGAAACTGTTCCGATCCACTACAGAATAGATGAGGAGGAAAGCATCCGGAGGGAGAGACTTTAATAAATCTGACTGCAAAGTTTAATAAATAACATGGTCGAATTATTCATCATAGTTTGAGTCTTTTCTCAAGAATACTGAATTTTGTTTGATCTACCAAGCATATGCTTACCTTGGGATTTGCCATCGTGTAGAACGTGAGTTCGGATTCTTCACCATTTAGCATAACACTCACAGTTTCTTCTCCTTCAACATCTGAAAGTTGTAAAAAAAAGCATTGAATAATTTTACTCAATTATTTAAGTACAAGAACAGACATATGAAAACAACCATAAGAGTCCTCCTAAATAGTTTCTCAGGCCCACATATTTCATACTACTATACACAAATGTGGTTCGAATACTTTAGTTGAGCAAATCAGGTTATGAAAGCGTATTGAAAACTACCAGTTGTGCATGCAGGAATTGCGGATTTTGTTTGTTTTCAAAAGCTTCTCATAACTGTAGAAATAAAACTTATGATTTCCTGTTTTCCGCATATCATATAAATAAAAATTTCTCTTGCATTAGCTTGTTTAGCTAGTCAGTAATATGCGTCTGGTTTAATAAGGAAGGGAAAGCTTGGATTTTTTCAGGATCTGTGTGTTGCATATATAGATACTAAGATTATTAATTCTTTTAGCACAAAATAAATATCTGCAGGATAAACTCTTTCATTTGATTGGTATCTGTACATAGATGTAGATGACCAACAGCATTGTGTGATTTAAGCCTGAAGCATACTCTTATCCACTCATGGGAAAAAACTTTCACTGCATTAAACTAATTGGTAAACAGAAAATCATCCGCAGAGAGTAGTAGTAGTGCAGTAAATGTATAACCAATGCGCTACTACTAAACGAGAGATAGCATTCGCAAGACTAGCAAGATATTGGAATTGGATGCGTATTAACGTCATCTTTCGTCTAATGTAACAAACGAACCCTACGTCTTTGTAGGAGTAAATTAGCCATATGGCGCAACAAGCCAACATCTAAGGAAAAAATATTTGCAATCTGGAGAGGCCGAACTTTACTTTTAACTGTGTTTACTTGGTCTATTTATGGATATTTTCGTGCCAAAAGTCATACAATGCACCACTGCTTTTATTAAAACGCAACCCTACATTAAATTAGAAGTTGTATTTTAGTTATGTGACTCCCTGTCTGCAAAGACAAGTGACAGCAGTGTTGTTTTTGACACAGGCTGGCAATTAAATTGGCAACTTTCATATTAAAAGGTACAAGAAAAGTGAACTTTTCCAGCCTACAGTGTTTATAATAAGTAAGAGTTAGGATACTCAACAGAAATATCAAACATTGAAGCCCATACTATATTCATAAAGTAAAAGTTTCCACTATTTATTAATTCCCTTCCTACTCCCATCAGTAAGCAAAAATATAAAGTTCCCAAAACGTAACTACGGTCTCGAAACCACCCGACCACCCGACTTTCTCTTTGCAGCAGTGTTAGGTTAGGTTTGTAGTGTGTGCAGCAAAGAGAAAGTCGGGTGGTCGGGTGGTTTTGAGACCGTAGTCAAACATTCAAAAGACCCGAAGGCTTTGACAAGTAATGCAGTAAACATGTACAGACATGCCATAAAAAACTGCTAATTATAATAACGTCATGATTTTGTTTAGGTATATCTTGTTACATACCAGTGAAATGAGATCTAATCTGCCCTTGAGCAGAAATGAAACAAGTTTAGTTCAGTATAGTTAGTACACAAAATCCTCTTTTGGTTATCATGACAATCACTTGAAAGGGAATCTTTCCTTTCATCTCTAGTATCCTACAGAGCTTGAAAATAATTTTTTAGGCAAAACTTCATTTTTACTCCTCTTGAAAATCATCCCTCAGTCTTATTAGTTTTCCAAAACTAGTATATACTTCCTTATGACCAACTAACTGTAAACATAGACTATTTATTAATATTGCTTCCTCCTACTCTGAAAATTTTATGTCCCTTGTGGGTTACTTATCATCAACCTATTCAAACTGGTTTACTTACTTTACCACACAATGTAAAGCAGAAAAACTCAGTCAGTCTACCGTATTATTATGAGTGGAAAAAGAGTAGTGAGTACAGTACAGCCTCAGATGAAATGATTTCATCACCTAGTAGTTTCCCGTCATATCTAATCATATTTTCTCTTTCCCTCTCAATCCAGCAGGATATTAACTTATCGTCATTTTGATAAGTAAGGTTATTATTTTGGCTACTCAGTCTGTCCCCGTCAACATATTATGGTTATAATCTGCGCTAATGTCATCATGGATTCTCTAACAAAGGCTCTCAATTCATCCAATCCTTTAACCTTTGGCTGAACTTCCAATATTAGACACTATATAACTACCCATGTGTTAATTAGCAATGGTATTGGTATAGTGTTAGTTAATATTTTCCTCGTGTAATATCAAGATTGGAATCTGAACTCACCATTTTGGCGATCATAAGCATTGATGGATTCTGAGGTACGGAATTGGCTGACGAGAGCAGCCTTGCCTACTCCCCTAGCACCAATCATAGCAACTCTGTAGTTTGTCACAGGCTCAGCTTCAATGGGGGTGGAAAACTGGGGGGTAAGGGATCCCCTGGGACTTCTATGGGGACTAGGTAAAGGAGAATTTCGGCTACTTCCGCATCCAGTTTTCTTTTCACCGGGTAGGAGTAACCCATCGTCTGAAATGAGGAGTTGAAGTCTTTGGGCTTCGGGAGTGGTGGGAGTGGGTATTAGGCTGTTACTTCGGGAGCGGCGTCTTCGAAATGAGTCTCCTCTGTTAACGATGCCTAAAAAAGGAGAGAAAACAAGTAATTAATACGTAAAAAATCCTATTGAAACCAATTTTTGTGATGACTGCATAAATGCAGGGAAATTTTTTGAGTTACGGAATCTATGAACATGAATATTATTTCGTTTGTATTTTTTAGCTGTTTCTATTTCATAAATTGTTCAAGCAAACTTAAAGCGGTAGATTTTGAATAAAATAATTTTTAGTGCCGCTCATAAATTCTGGAAAGCGATTAATGAGTTGAGTGCCCTTGTAGTTACTACTGTCCATTTCAAAAAAAAAGGCAGTGAATTTGCTCGCTAGGTTACATGGCAATGTTTGTTTGGTGCTAACATAAAGTAAAGTTTTAAATGATAAAAAAATGAACTGAAAAGTAGAAAATATGAATTTAGTTGGCATAGCATTTTTGGAATTTACGGTTCGATTTTGAGTATTTGGCCATTTAACCTGGGTCGCCAAATGGGCAACTGCCATTAATTCTGAAATGGACAGTAGCTCTCAGTTTTATAAATAGTATTTATTATTCTCTATGCATGCATGACTTTAAGTAGGCAAAAATAAGGCCAAGAATTATATAATCCTATTGCTATCGTATTGTGAGTGCATTACCCACTATAAATTCATGCATGCTACTTGCTTCCCAATGTAAATTAGTTTGGCTGCAGCTACTTCATTTTGGAAATGAATTTCCCTCAGCTTTTTTTTTTCAGTTAATCCACGCGTGAGGGGCGGGACTGATACATTAGATCAGCATCTTTTAACTAACTATGGCACTTACTATCTGATGTCATCGTTTAATTCATTCCTACGTCATAGATGCTACCAGAATCTTTAAAAGTAGCCGACTTTTTTTTAACGTTTTGACGTCATGGCTGTAAAAAACTCACATTGATCTGACATAACATATATTTAACGAAAGAGGATACACTGAGGCTGGAAAATGTTGTTTTTATATACACACAAAAAGTACATGGTAATGTAGCTCGCTATTTTACGAGCACAAGTTAAAATACCTTAGTTAGAATCTAGTCTACAAGACATTTTTTCTGCAGAATGGAAACATTTCCTAGTATACTTTGTCTTCGTTTCCCCGTCACTCAGCTGCCATCCATTAAAAAAATATATGACGGGAAAAAAGTATGCACATTTATAAAATGCTCCCAACATAGTAAATAAGAAGCTATAAGATAACAAACGATTGTTTAAAAGACAAGAAAACATTGTTATTTTAAACGACAATGAAAATAGTAGGGATGAAGAAGTGACAGTTGAAAACTGCGCTCTCAAGCATGATGGCAAGTATTCAATTTTCTCCTGCAAGATTATAATGGGGAAAATATGACCACAGTATAGTCTCAGTTTTCAGCAACCAGATCTTACTGAATACTTGACAAATTAGGAAAATGTAAATTTATCACGGAATTTAAAAATGCTGTGCTAGATGAAAATGCACGCGATTTTCTTGTGCATCCATTTTTTAGAGTTCAAAGCTACGTTCTTTAGCACTGCCCTTAAAAAAATCATGCTCAATTCTCAGTGGTGCAATTTTGAAGCTACCATTACCAAATTTTGCACACATGCAGATGAACATTGTTTCTTGAACTGCATTGATTTTCACAAACATCGGCTTACTACGTCATATCATTTAATTGTAACTATAAGTTCAATTATGTAATGATTCAAATCAAAAAGTTTATAGACTTTTTGTGTTATCTCAAAAGCACAACAAAATCTATGGTTTTATGGTTACCAAAGCCCCGCTCCTCTGATCTAATACATGTAGAATCTGTGTAGCCACTATGTGTTGTGTGGTGAGTAAATCTACTTCTATGGTATCAGAAAATTCCGTAAAATTTTTGCATGAGTGGCACGCCATCTCTGCCGAGTTTTTGGCGGATGCGAATACATAGGAAGATCGCAGATCTAACTATGTATATTTGATTGGACTGGAACATATGAGGATCATAGACACGCATTGAAAAAAATGTGGCTACAAGAAATGAAGGAAGCAAGTCTTCTAGTGTTATATAGTAATCTACTTCTATGATGGTTACTAAAAATATTCTTAAGAAAGTTAGGCTGTAATACTAAAACGTTGATGCTTAAATTTGGCAAAACTTCAGTTAGATGCGTCACATTCGTTGGTAATTGTCACTCTATCACCATCAGGGATTGACGATTAAAAAGGTTAATTAATAAATGAAATGAATCATTGCTAACTGATAGGAATAAGTCGAGTTTGCCAGAAAATATCTTTTGTGGTTAAGACTAAGAATCAAGGTTAGAATTAAATATTAATTTATATATGAAGATGATGAAATAAAATATGAGGACCTGTAGGGCCCTTGCTACGATCAATACGAGTGATAAAAAATGATGTATTTTAAACTCTTAATGTTTAAAGTGTCATACCTAGTCAAACCAAGTTTCCCAAATCCTATAAATATACCTTTGCTAAGTTTTCTGCCGTTTAATAGCTGCGTGCAAGTTTATTTAAAAATAATAGTGGCACAGCTGTGAAGAACATTTTGACAAGAGACAAGATCCGTCTGCATGTTTTATCTTTTTTTCATATAGTGAGTGAGTGGTTCAGTGATTCATGTCTTTCGGTTTTATCGTTCGTTCGATCCCTTTTTATAAACAGCAAGAGAGACAGCAGGTAATTTCCAGGAATGCTCTGAACCAAATGAAATTGACTTTCTCCTCCATACAGTTTCTGTAGGGACATAATTAACTCTGTTCATGATAGCATGGAAATAAAAGTGCTGAGTTCACTAACTTTCACACACATAAGTTTGCAACAGGTAGGCATATGCCAATCACCTTATAACCCTAAATGTTAGGGACTGGCCTATGTAACATAGTAATATCTACTTCTATATGGTACTAATATTTACTACATAACTAAACTAGCGACTAATGCGCATTTTATCGAATCAGACAATATTTGCAAATAAACCAAAACTCTACAAACCACAATAAATAACTTTTAAATGTGGGAGTAGAACCCATTTCATATTCTATGTTATACATATTTTATGCGACTACCTAGCATCTATGATGTAATCTAGCTACGTACGGCAATAAAAATATTAACCCAAATTGCACAAAATGAAAGTACATTCACAAAATGAAGGAGTGAGTAGATCACTACCAAAAGATAGCACGCAATATTTTTTTCACTCTTTGTTTCCATGCTGTAAAGATAAGAGCGTCTGGAAATACAACCAAGTATGAGCTAGCGCCTGAAAGCACGCCCGCATAGTTCCCAACCACCGACTTGAGTAATTATGAATCCGGACGGAGCCAAAAAATATCCTATACTTACTAACTTAACTTAACTACTGACACTGAAGTACAAAAGTTTCCTATGCGTGCTCCGTGCAACTGTCATACCTCCATTTAACTCTGCTCTTTTTTTTAGCAGACATAGCAACCTAGGAATGAAATCAATGGCGACTTGCAGGAGACGAACCAGCTCATATAGTCATAAGTATTCGTCCTGAACGTAAAATTAGGCCATGGCACCGAGTAACCAGTAACTAAACTACGATAATTTAAAAGTTCATGTCCATCATTTATTTATTCCGTACTACCTTTAGCTTAACATTTTCATGTCATCAAACAGCCTACGCGACTTATTGTCGTTCACGGCGCAAATAACAGATTATTTCATATAGTTGGTGTAGTAAAAGCAATGCTGACTTTGATTATTTTTTGCATATACTGATACGCCTTAGGTAGATAAAATATAAAGGTACCACAAAGGGAAAGCTGATTGCTAAAATTTTCACCATTGGGATTTACTGTTATCGCATAAGCTTATATGTATGTTGAATAGGCTAAATATAAAGTCATCAGGATACACAAATCCTGCGAGAATGATGACAATACTGAGCCCTTTCGGATTTCATAATCAGTTAGCTTGCTGTACTTGAGTCTGAAGATGACAACGTCGTTAAAGTCTCATCAAAGGTTTAATCTCTCTTTTATTCTACAATTTGGCGCGTTTATGGACAACTATATAGACAAATTTGAGAGATGTCTTTGATCTTTTGCAATTATAGTGAATCAGTGACTCGTGAGCCATCCAAATAAAATGATGGACCAACAAAACATGACATTTGAAGCATTTATTTCTCCCATAAAAGCAGTTTTAGTATGATTATAAACTGCACTATCAGTACTTTCCTACTTACCTATGTGCACTTGATAGACACAAGAAGGGTTTAATGTTGATTCAGACTAAAATGAACTTTCCAAACGTCTGTCAAATATTGTCCTAAAATGATCTAAATTGTTTTCACTATCAGTGCATGCATATGAATATCTGTCGGCAAACATGTATTTAAATGTCATGTTTGCAGTATGGAATGCAAACATAAATTTGATTTTCTCTTTCTGTAGTATTGTTGTGCTCTCTATAGTTGTATATATTTATATATTCAATGCAACCAATTTTTTCCTTTCATTCAATAGTTGAGCAAAGGAACAAAGCACTTACAAAGTTATTTCCAGTCTGCTTACATTTCAAAAACGGAGCTTGCGTCAGCATTATCTAGACAAATAAGTTTTATTTGACTATGCATATAATATAATATTGTGAAGAAGCATTTTCTAGTGACTTCACAAGCAATATGGAAAACAATGGACAGAAATTATAACTTTTTGAATGCAACTTTTCATCATAATGCATCATCCGCTTCTTTGCTTTGGTGAACTTGGTAAAACGCACTTGAACAGACATTCGAAATCATCACAGAATAATTACTCACTTCTTGATATATTGGCTAACTACAATATCGACTGAAAACAACATGGCACGCATTCTAAATATGCTTGCAAACTCCCAATAATTGGTTCCGGCAGTCTAACTCTAATATAGAGTGATTACACTCCATGTTTTGCCTGGAATCACGCCATAACGAATTCATGAGATTCTGCATAAATAAAATGTACTGAAAGTGATCTGAGAAACAGCCAATTTTCGTATATAAATCTTTAGTATTTAGTAGTGTAGTTCTCAGAAATTTCCTCTTGTCACTTTACTTTCACCACAGGAAGTCAAATTCACTACACGTTAAAGATTCAGAAGCGAGTGTGAGATCAAGGAACTAGGTGGCTTTGATGGATAAATTACACACTTGAAGAAATTGTGAAAATCACCGGGGAACCTTTGTGCGCCAGAAATTACTTTCATACCGGGAGAGTCTCAAATATGGAAAGAATAATTCCCGTAAGCAAAATTCAATCGAGTATTCATAATAAAAGTTTGGTAGAAAAACCACACCAACATGTTTTCCACATTTTTTGATAAAAAAGGAATTCAATTAAAGGGCAGGAAGACAAACCGGCAAAAACATATTTAAATTGAAAGGCTCGTGGTTTTCTTTTATATTTATTAATTAAATTTAAAGCTTTTTATCTTGTACACAAAAAGGTAATGCGGCATGGTTTTAAAAAGTCTTTTTAAAACTGAATTCCTTGAAGTTAGTCAATGTGTTAAAATAAATGCAATCCCCGTGTACGCGGTAGAGCGAATAACATCCTAAATAAGTAAACAAACAACTGACCGCATGGTTTGAGTTACACACCACACTTGCACTAGGCACAAAACTAAAGGTGTTTCCCGCGGCGCTTCACAAATGAGACTTGTTTACACATCCATCCAAATGTACGCCAACCATATCGGATTTCAGCATGTATTTTCTTGACTTGACAAACTACTTTGCGTCAGATGGAAATTCCGCCATAGTTTGTATTGGGCCAAATTTCGATACTAACAAAATGGAAAAAGTCATTCATTTCTACCCTACAAGGGTTTTCAGGTGAAAAAGAAAACCGGAAAAAAAGTTGTATTTACAAGTCACTTTTGTTTCCCCTCATTTTTCACAAATGCAAATGGACCCGCAACATTATGTACTTGATGACTGCCGTGTTTTATTTAGATGTAAAAATACTCAACAGAGAGTGAGTTAGTTAGGTAGTTAGTTACAGTAAGTACAACTGGCGACGCAGTGAATATAACTCAAAGCTTAATAAGCAAAGAATAACGGGTCTGAATTCATTCTTTTGTTGTAAGGTCCCCTTATAGCTATAGAATCCTTTCTCAATCTTTTTAACATTTGAAACAAAGCTCAAGGTGAGCGGTTCCAAAGGTAATCAACACATTATTCATGTTTTCAAGTATCACACAATGAACATGACAAAAATAAATAGTAGCATCATCAAATATTCATTTCTTGTCTGTTTCTTGTTACATACAAACAACACAAACACGGAATAACAATAACGCGGTAGATCACAACCACACACTTTTTTAATATTGCAATCTTCTACCAGGACTCCTGTATTACATCCAATAATTTTAAATCCCTGGAATTTTTTAGTCAATTTAAAAACATTGTGGCGAGTAGTCTTGCCATCAAACCACAAATATACGACATAAAGAAAACAACTGGAATACGGCTTAAAAAACAGGTAAATAATATATTTATAACTGCTTGGAAATTTTCATTCGGCGTTCTAAAAAGATTCATACAAAAAGAGAAAGGTTTGGATTTTTTCATTTCAAGTCTCCGCAAAACAATCACAAACTATACGGTTTGCGTGAATGTGAATTAACAACCACGTCTCAATAAACCTAGTATAGCATCATGACAAGGGATTTACAAGGAGCAATGACAGTATTTACAAAGTTAATATTGAATAAAAAAGAGAAAATCTCCTTGTGGGCCACCACTACTTATATTTCATCATCAAATTTCCCCCTTCGACATCCGCAAAATCCAGTGTCAGCTCTCAAAACAAGTTAAATTCTACTATACACTCCCTATAGTATTGATATGCAATAACTAACCATTAGGTTGGTTTTACCAACCATCTATATACATCGTTACTCGTTCACCAAAATTTTCCAGATTTCTCATATCATTCTGCAGTGCATGCAACAAAAGCAAACCTTAAAGATAAACATGCATTGCATTAGCCTAATGCTAATAATGGGCTCACATGACGATGATCCATATCATAAGAGTACTGCTACTGTCTCCCATGTTGATAGTACTCACTAACTAGCTTGCTATACTAGAATTTTGGCAAGTGATCAAGTCTTTGTAATGTCCTTTTGCACCAAACTGCCTACAGTCCATGTCATTTTGAGTATCTACTGTCATACTTTACTGCTCTCAGCTAGAGAGTATTGAGATCCTACTTGCAACTTCTTGCACTATGTGTGATGCTCGTTTGAGCTCCCTCAAACTCTATATGGGCTAACCAGTAGCTCCGTTAGCTCACTTTCTGGTACACTGGCAGGCATGCACTATTGCACGCATCACATAGACACTGACTTTTGTTGAAAAAAAACGCAAGATAAAGTGCCATGTGCCCACACACCGAGCACTCTGTTGTCCCCATGGATAAGCCAGCGGAAAATAAAGATCCAGACATTACATTATAGTACATAGGAGTTGGTAAATATATTTAGTCACGAAGAGGACTACTGAAAAATCTTTTTGGAACCCAAACGCATGTGACATGCTCCCCTATATTCTAATGCGATAAGATCTTAAGTTTTTGTACTCTCAGTCGGTGAATGAGTAACCGTATTCATAGAGTCTTTATGGTAGAAAAGTAAGTAAAAATGATGACACTTTTATCAATACCGTATAAGCACCTAATGGGGCCATTTTGCTTTTGAAGTATGATGAAAAACAACTTTTACGAGGGATTTTAAATGAGGCACAGTATGATTTGAAGATTTGAGCTCGATTATTATCACAAGTATAGTACTGTTTGGTATTGCATGTTGTTAGCAAAGATTTAAGCTATAAGTAGGATATGTACTGTTGACGTGGTGGATTCTTTGTGCGATATTGGCTTGTTGTACAGAATTTGTATTGAAAAAATTGAATAATTTTGAATGTTTTCGTCGACCAAAACTGTGTAGGCTGGGGGCTATGCTCTCAATCTATCCAAAGCTATTTCTCTAGTGATTTACGAGGAGCTAAAACGCAAAGATTTGACGATACAAAATAAACAGAGAAAGGCTTTGAAGACCCATATTCCATTTTTTTAAGAGTAAAATACTTCTGTTGCGTAGTTGGTAAGAGTGAGTAAACGGATTATGCATACTGAAGAAATCTGAGAGAAAAAGGGAATTCCTGGGTATAACTTTTCTTTTCAATTCAATTGAACACTTGGTAAAATTGATCCCCATTGGAATTTTATGTACAATTATTTGTTTCGTAAATCAAATGAAGAAAGCTGACTTTTCAATGAAATTTTAATGGATCCATGCATTCTCATGTTAGAGTTGAATTGCCATTTCATATTACGTTCTTTGATCCATTTTTCTCTGTAAAAAAGTGGAAAATGGTACACCACATGGGATTCTAAACCATTTCGTATTGATTCTCAAACTCAAAGGCGTCAATTTACCAGCAATTCTTACGAAATATATAGCCGTTTGCCTCAAAAATTTGCTTTAAAACCCCGATTTCTTACAATAAAATACTTTGTCGAAACCAATAAGTCTACCAAATGTGAATAAAACAATAAATCGACTGTGAAGGACCATTTTTCCTACGAAACGTCACCACGAATGTTTATTCCCCCTTATACCGTTACCGTGAACTATTGTATATGCATTCACCCATAGAGAATCTGTATACACGGTAGGGTAAATAAGATTGCCAAGTTTTGTGAACGAGGAAAGCCACTTAAATTAAATAAAAAAATGAATTGTTGGAATCGGACTGGAAAAGTTCATTCTATTTGCTCACACAGGCTTCCTAACCCACTTGCCTGAAAAAAGTGATAAAAGCTATCAGATAATTAGATGAAAACAACAAACTAACAAACCTATTCTCGCTGCGCAAACTGAAAACCTTTATTTTCCAAGTAAACCCTCCCAAAAAACTGTACTCTTTTGCCTTCTAATCTTCTAAAAGCTACAATCTCCCCCTCAAAAAGTTTCCCTTAACAAAACACCGTTGTCAACAAACATTTTCTTCCCCAATAAATTTAGCAGCAATGTCGACACATATTTAGCTACTTATTCAACCCATTCTAATCTTACGTAACTAACTAACTGAAATTGCAGTCAATTCAATTATGTTCTTAATACACAGAAAGACTCTGGTGTCTCATCTCAGCACACCTTTCAGAACATGTCAAAAATAAATTCCCAGCGAAAATTTTCCTTTTTTTTCAAATCTACGAAATCCCTCACAGGTCGTATGTGACTTTTAACCCTTATAATAACCACTCCAAAAGTAGTGTGTTTTTGTTTCGTCTTATCCATCCATATGCCCAGACTTTGTGTGCACTATCAGCCCCAAGTCATAATAGAATCTAACTACAACTACTAACTCCCCTGACCTTTATTTTTGGCAGCTTGTATCAATGCTTATGGGGAAAATGGAAAACCAACAACAACAACTTGCATTAGTTAGCGATAGCACTGCTAACTAGTTCTACAAACTACAGGGAAGACATACCTTTGCGAGTTACACTAAAAGAGCGAAGTCGATAAGACTCTTCATCTTCATCAGCACTTGAACTGGCAGCTGCACTCGACTCAGGGACATCCAAATAGCTCTGTCTCCCATGCGAGTTCTCGTTGCCACCACTTTTGGATGTACTAGGCACATTACTACCACCACCACTACTACTATTAGGGCTTTTGCGCGGACTTTTCATGGACTGCGCTCTCCTCGCGGAATTAGAGCGCGGAGGTTGTGGCGACTTGGGTAACCCAGTGGGCCTACTATTCCGCCGATTGGGACAAGGAGAACTTTCTGGGGTGGCAATCATTGGAATGACATTCATCATCTCATTATTCAACTGAAACACTGGATTCAGTTCAGGTCTATCTGAACCACCCACATGATCAGCAGAACTTCGCCTCACTGCAGAACTATGCCGTCGCATTGATTTCGGGGAATCTTTAGACATGTCTCCCAAATAGGCAACCTGATGTGCCGTAGCCATGCCCACGACCGGTTGTGAAGGAGGTGGAGGAGTACTGTACAAAGAATTGTTGCTCATCTCAAGAGAAGTGCTTGTGATGAGTCGTCCCGAGCTAGATAACTTTTGATTCAAAAAAGGGTTGTAAGAGGATTGACAATCTTGCAGAGCACTATCACTAGATGCTAAATCTAAATGTTTTTGATAGTCTTGCAATTGTTTGTGGGCATCTCGTTTTTTTACTTTGGGTCGATTTGATCCCACAACTCGAGCACTTTGGGAACGATGTGTACCACTTCCGATTTTCCGAGGGGAAGCATTGCCTCCATTATTGTGACCATTGCTACCTCTAGACAAACACAGTTGATCCCCGGAACAAGTGCGAACTGCGTTTGAGTGGCCTCTCATGTGTTCTGATGTTGCACCGTGGTTGGCTCCTGGCTCAGCACAACTGGCTGCACAGATGGAGGCGGATCGCCCTTTACTTGTCATCAAGTTTTGATAGTATGGGTCCAACTCGAGCGTCATGATTAGTTTGTTAGGGAGAACTTAATGTGAGTACGGATGATAGCACCGAGTAACGTGTAAGGTATAACATAGTAATCGTCTTGGGCGTTTGATGAACAATCCTTTGATTCTTGTACTGTCCCAGTTTATGGAACCTCAAGTGATAGCAAACATGAAAAATTGTACTTTTATCAAAATTTCACAATTTTAAACTACTGTATACGCAACAAAAACACTATAGGTTGTCAACTTTGGTTGAATATTTTGATGATAAGGATGGTAGGTAACTAATTAGAACGTTATTTTACACGCACCAAGATAATTGAGGAAATAACATTCCGGCTCGTATATTTTGTAGACGTAATTGAGATTCGCAGTAGACGGAAATGTGTTGATGTACTTGAGTCACTGATGGGAGTCAAATGGAGACTACCCGTGTCATTCAGCTCATTTAGTTAGTTAGCTAGGCAAGGAACTTTTCTTCTGTCTATTTTGGCAACAGAGTATGTTGAGGTGGCATCATAAAACTATGAACGCAGAATTCCCTTTTTCAGGCACCATTTATCCACATGTGATTTTTCTGGGAAGTTTCCCTGACTGCACCAAACTAATAAGATTGAATGCATGCATGAAAGTTCAAATTTCACTGCCAAGCACGGTGAAATGGATTTTTCACAACTCTGTTTGGTTGTAATTTGAACAATGAGAAAGTTACGTGTTGTAATACTCACTGTTGGTTATCATGCCCACTGGTAAGTTTTCCCTATCTTACGCAGAACACAAAATTTCCTCTTGTTAGTCAGTACTACTACTTGTGTAAACTGCTCTCTTTTGTTTCTCCCAGGAAAGTGATGAATAATCGAAAATCCAGCTCAACTTTGTCTACACATTCACATACGGTTGGTTTTAGCGCAGTAATTTGTTTCGGCATGTGCTCCCAGTCAGTCAGTGATTCTGCAACATAAAAATGAAGATTTCAACTGCAAAGTATAAAACAGTCAATCCATTTAGTCAGTTTGTACGTCAGTGTAGAAAACGTTATGGATCCAAAATAGACTAGCTTAACAGTTATCATTTTTCTTGCACTTTTATTCTGGCACTATAAGCGTACATCAGTTAGTTAGTAGAAGTAGCTACATTGCTAGAGGAGAAAAAAGCTGAGGAAAGAATGTGTGAAAAAAACGAAACAAAACTTTGCATGCATTTCATTTCTCTCTCAGTCAGTTGTGCTGCTCGCTTGCTGGCAAAGCCTACTAAAATCACAAATATGCACACTACTAACTAAGTACCATACTGCTACTGCTACCTCATGTCCCAAATATATAGCATATACATATAAACCATGTTGCGATTATTGCTTGTTTTTCACTCAACAGAGTTTTTTACCCTTTTCATATGGGAGCTTGTTATTTCTACCGAGTTACTGACTCCAAGTGTAGTCAGTTAGTTTGCCATTTCGAGTGAACGAGACGAATAATGCTGAAAAAAGTGTATAAAGTAAGCTATCAATACTACTGCTACTAACTAACTAACCAAGTATTGCGTATACAGTTTCTGGGCAGAGCGAAGAAAAAGTGTAGTTCAGTAAGAGAAAGAGCTCCTTCATTAACCCAGCATTTGCATGGCATGTTAGACGTAACTTGTCTTATCATTAGCTCCCTATCACTTGTATAGGGAGGCAGAGAAATAATCATTTTCTATTTCAAGAAAAGTCATTGAGTACAGAAAATGATAACTGCTTGTAATATTATGGCCTGACTCGAGAATGTGGGCGGCCTGTGTAACCAACTAACTTATAACTAACCGGGACAGAGCCCAATTGGCACCAAAATCCACTACTATATAGTACATTGGTAAATAAAAACAGCAAGTTAGTAGTAGTGGTTAGCAGTTTGGATCTGAAATAATAATATAATCAATTGTGCACTTTCTTGAGCTTGGAACTACAACACTGAAACGTCAATAGTAATAAATGGTTTGTAAATATTATACAACAAACTACATGCTTTTAGTCTGGGCTGTGACGTTTTCTTTAGAGTGCATGGAAGCCATTTCTTTTCATTTTTCATTCCGTCGTGGTCAAATTTTATTTATAGGGATGAAACATGCTAGACTTTGGTTAGTTA